>Ga0208789_1000589_pt1 | contig 31283 bp, 38 predicted proteins | sample Methanotroph_Enr_FD_187368 | JGI IMG/M metagenome (GOLD analysis project Ga0208789, IMG submission 187368) | Enriched soil microbial communities from Old Woman Creek wetland in Ohio, USA - Methanotroph_Enrichment_5 (SPAdes) (version 2) | ecosystem: Environmental > Terrestrial > Soil > Wetlands...
CTAAAAACCATTCTACGTCAAAGGGAAATTAACGCAAAACAGAGTTAGTAATGGAAGAAAGAAATCTAAGGAAGGAGCGTATTGGAGTTGTTGTGAGTAACAAAATGGAATGCACCATCGTTGTGGCTGAACACCGCAAAGAAAAACATCCTATTTATGGAAAATTCGTCAACAAAACTTCCAAGTTTTACGCCCACGATGAAAAGAACAGCTGCAACATCGGCGATACTGTGAAGATCATGGAAACACGACCAATCAGTAAACAGAAATGTTGGAGATTAGTGGAAATCATAGAAAGAGCTAAGTAATCATGATACAACAGGAATCAAGATGTACCGTTGCCGATAATAGTGGGGCCAAAGAAGTGCTCTGTATCCGCGTATTAGGCGGAACAAGAAAGCGCTATGCCACACTTGGCGATACCATTGTAGTTACAGTTAAAAGTGCTATAGCGGGAAGTGACATGAAAAAAGGTGCCGTGTCGAAAGCAATAATTGTTCGTACGACCAAAGAAGTTCGTCGTCCAGATGGATCATATATCCGTTTCGATGATAACGCTGTAGTTTTGCTGAATAATGCTGGTGAAATGCGCGGAACTCGTATATTCGGACCCGTAGCAAGAGAACTTCGTGATCAAAATATGAAGATCATTTCACTTGCTCCTGAAGTACTTTAATGCATAAAATCAGAGAAATGCAGACAAAATTACACATAAAAAAAGGCGACGCTGTTATTGTAATTGCTGGCAATTACAAAGGACGGGAAGGCAAAGTGCTTGAAGTAATAAGAGCCACCGAAAAAGCTATTGTGGAAGGTGTTAATATGGTTAAAAAACACACAAAACCAAACGCGGCTCATCCGCAGGGAGGTATTGTGGAGAAGGAAGCACCTATCCATATCTCTAACCTTATGAATAAGGACCCAAAAACTGGGAAACCAACTCGTATCGGAAGGAAGCTTAATGATAAAGGGAAATTAGTTCGTTATTCAAAAAAATCAGGAGAGGAGATTAAGTAATGGCTTACGTACCAACACTTAAGAAAAAATACTTAGACGAAGTTGTTCCTGCGTTAGTGAAGGATTTTTCCTACAAAAACGTAATGCAGGCACCTAGGTTAGAGAAAATTGTCATCAATCAGGGAGTTGGAGCTGCTATCGCTGATAAAAAGTTAATCGAAATCGCAACAGAGGAGATTACAAATATCACCGGTCAGAAGGCAGTCCAAACCAAATCAAAGAAGGACATTTCTAACTTCAAGTTAAGGAAAAAAATGCCAATCGGGGTTCGAGTGACCCTTCGCAGAGAGCGCATGTATGAGTTCCTTGATCGTTTAATCAGTGTATCTCTTCCCCGTATTCGCGATTTCAAAGGTATCGAAGGTAAAATGGACGGCCGTGGTAATTATACCCTTGGTATTCCAGAACAGATTATCTTCCCAGAAATCGTAATGGACAAAGTTACCCGTATCAACGGAATGAATATTACTTTCGTAACTACAGCCGGATCAGATGAAGAAGGCTATGCTTTATTGAAAGAGTTAGGTTTACCGTTTAAAAATGCTAAAAAGAATTAAGATATGGCTAAGGAATCAATGAAAGCCCGGGAAGTAAAAAGGGCAGCACTTGTTGAAAAATATGCCGAAAAAAGAGCCATGCTTAAGGCTGAAGGTGATTATATCGGACTTCAAAAGTTACCTAAGAACTCTTCCCGTATTCGTATGCACAACAGATGCAAACTAACCGGTCGTCCGAAAGGATATATGCGTCAGTTCGGAATCAGTAGGATCAATTTCAGGGAAATGGCTTCTTCTGGTTTAATTCCGGGTGTTAAAAAAGCAAGTTGGTAATTTATAATTAAGAAGTAATGAGCAAAATTACAGATCCAATAGCAGATTATCTGACACGAATCAGAAATGCCCAGAAGGCAAAACATCGTGTTGTAGATATCCCTGCATCCAATATCAAAAAAGAAATTACCAGAATTTTGAAAGATAAAGGATATATCCTCAATTATAAATTTGAGGACGAAGTGAACTTCCAGGGCAACATCAAAATTGCTTTGAAATATAATCCGGAAACTAAAATTCCAGCAATTAAAGCAATTAGGAGAATTAGTAAACCTGGGTTGCGTAAATATTGCCATACCGACAGTATCCCACGTGTACTCAACGGTTTAGGAATTGCAGTAATTTCGACCTCTAAAGGCGTAATCACCGACAAAGAAGCTCGGGAATTAGGCGTTGGTGGTGAAGTTTTATGTTACGTTTATTAATCTAGGAGGAATAATAATGTCAAGGATAGGTAAACTACCCATTGAAATACCAGCTGGTGTAAAATTTACGGTAAGCGATACAAATCTGGTTACAGTAAAAGGTCCGCTGGGTGAACTAACACAACAGGTTGATCCGGATATCACTTTCGAATTGGAAGGTGCTACATTAACCGTAAATCGTCCTTCAGATGAGAAAAGACACCGTGCCATGCATGGTCTTTATCGGTCACTCATCAACAACATGGTTGTGGGTGTATCAAAAGGCTATGAGGTAAAACTCGAATTGGTCGGTGTTGGTTATCGTGCTGAAAACGAAGGTCAGGTACTCGATTTGGTTTTAGGTTATTCACACCATACTTATCTGCAACTTCCAAAAGAAGTACAGGTTGAAGCTAAAAGTGATAAACGTAGCAACCCAATTGTAACTCTGAAAAGCTGTGACAAACAACTAATTGGACACATTGCAGCCAAAATCAGATCCTTCCGCAAACCTGAGCCTTACAAAGGAAAAGGTGTTAAATTTGTTGGTGAAATTCTTAGGCGCAAGGCCGGTAAATCAGCTGGTGCTAAATAGTAAAATTTAAAAACCATGGCTTTAACGAAGCAAGAAAGAAGATATAGGATTAAGAAGAGAATCCGGAAAATTGTTTCCGGAACTGCCGAAAGACCTCGTTTGAATGTATTCAGAAGCAACAAGCAGATTTATGCTCAGTTGATTGATGATTTATCAGGAAAAACTTTGTTGGCAGTTTCCTCGCTTAATAAAGATTTCGTTGGTACCGAGGGTACCAAAACCGAAATGGCTGCGATTATTGGTAAAGCAATTGCTGAAAAAGCATTAGCTGCCGGAATTTCTGCAGTTGTATTTGATCGTAATGGTTATTTGTATCACGGAAGAGTTAAACAATTAGCTGACGCTGCCCGTGAAGGTGGCCTTAAATTTTAATAGTTATGACAGGAGATATCAGAAAAGTAAAAACCAGTGATCTGGAACTGAAGGATCGGTTGGTAGCTATTAACCGCGTTACAAAAGTAACCAAAGGAGGTAGAACATTCAGCTTCTCGGCAATTGTTGTTGTTGGCAACGAAGATGGTGTAGTAGGTTGGGGCCTGGGTAAAGCCAGCGAAGTAACTACTGCCATTTCAAAAGGTGTTGATGCAGCAAAAAAGAACCTGATTAAAGTTCCGATTCATAAAGGTACAATACCTCACGAACAGGAAGCTAAATTTGGTGGAGCTCGTGTATTTTTAAAACCAGCAACTTCAGGAACCGGGGTAAAAGCCGGAGGTGCTATGCGCTCTGTATTGGAAAGTGTGGGCGTTCACAATATCCTTGCAAAATCAAAAGGATCGTCGAACCCTCACAATTTGGTAAAAGCAACTATGGCTGCTCTTCTCGAATTGCGTGATGCGCATACTGTTGCTGAACATCGTGGTGTAACTTTGGATAAAGTATTTAATGGATAAGGAGTTATGGCAAAGATAAAAATTACTCAGATAAGAAGTCAGATCGGTTCTGATTGGAGACAAAAAGCTACGCTTATTGCGCTCGGAATCAAAAAGCTTAACCGACCAGTAACACACGAAGTAACTCCACAAATTATGGGTATGGTCAAGAAATTGCACCATCTCGTAATTGTTGAAGAAGTTTAAACTTATTAAGATCAATAAATTATGGATTTAAGTAATCTTAAACCTGCTGAAGGTTCAACCCACAGCGTAAAGCGAATTGGCCGCGGCCAAGGCTCTGGTCATGGTGGCACTTCCACAAAAGGGCATAAAGGTGCCAAATCAAGATCAGGCTACAAAAGTCGCCGTGGTTTCGAAGGTGGTCAGATGCCTTTACAACGTGTTGTTCCTAAATTTGGCTTTAAAAATATTAACCGGAAAGAATTTAAAGCGATCAATCTTGATGTAATTCAGGAATTGGCTGAATCTTTAAATATTACCTGTGTTGATGTAAATGTTTTAGTTGAAGCTGGAATGGCTTCCAAAAGGGATAAAGTGAAGATCTTGGGAGATGGCGTATTGAACCTTAAATTGGAAGTTAAAGCTCATGCTTTTTCTAAAAGGGCAAAAGAGACCATTGAGAATCTACAAGGAACCATCGAAATACTTTAAACCTGATGAAAAAGTTTATTGAAACCCTAAAGAATATTTATAAGATTGAAGACTTGCGGTCCCGGTTGGGGATTACTCTGTTCTTGATTGTTATTTATCGTTTAGGTTCGTATGTTTCTTTACCTGGTGTTGATCCAGCTCAGCTGACTCAACTCAAAAATCAAACATCTGAGGGGTTGCTCGGATTGTTGGATATGTTCTCAGGAGGAGCATTCTCTAAAGCATCAATTTTTGCGTTAGGGATTATGCCGTATATTTCGGCTTCTATTGTGATCCAGTTGATGGGTATTGCGGTACCTTACTTTCAACGGTTGCAAAAAGAGGGTGAATCAGGACGTCGTAAAGTCAATCAGATAACTCGTTACCTGACTGTAGTCATCCTGATCTTCCAGGCGCCTGCATATTTAACAAACCTTCACTACCAATTACCCGAAAGTGCTTTTGCAATCACTGGAGTTTTATTTACAGTATCGTCAACTATCATTTTAACTGCTGGTTCGATGTTTGTAATGTGGCTCGGTGAAAAAATTACTGATAAAGGAATTGGTAATGGAATCTCTCTGATTATCATGATCGGAATTATTGCCAGGTTACCTCATTCTGTTGTTGCCGAATTTATTTCGCGCATCGAGCAGCAAGGTGGTGGTATGGTAATGTTCTTGCTTGAGTTTGTTGTCCTTGTCTTTGTATTTATTGGTGCTATTTTGTTGGTTCAGGGAACCCGTAAAATTCCGGTACAATACGCAAAACGGATTGTTGGCAATAAACAATATGGTGGTGTTCGTCAGTATATTCCTTTAAAAGTGAATGCAGCAGGTGTAATGCCTATCATTTTCGCTCAGGCGATCATGTTTATACCGATTAGTTTAGCAGGTTTTGCCAAATCTGACAGTATGAGCGGCTTTGCTGCTGCTTTTTCAAATCATACCGGGCTTTGGTATAACCTAACTCAATTTCTACTAGTTATCCTATTCACCTATTTTTATACAGCAATTACCGTTAACCCATTGCAAATGGCTGAAGATATGAAGAAGAACGGCGGTTTTATTCCAGGTGTAAAACCAGGAAAGAAAACCGTTGAATTTCTTGATACCATCATGTCCAGAATTACTCTTCCCGGATCAGTATTCCTTGGAATAATTACAATTCTGCCTGCATTTGCGATGATGGCTGGTATTAATCAACAGTTTGCCTATTTCTTTGGCGGTACTTCGTTGTTAATTCTGGTAGGTGTTGTTTTAGATACTTTGCAGCAAATTGAGAGTCACCTTTTGATGCGTCATTATGATGGTTTGATGAAATCAGGCCGGATCAAAGGACGTTCAGGTGGTGGAGCAGCATACTAATAACTATTTAGACATTTTTATGTCTTGGATTAGTGAAAGTTCTAAACTTGTTAAATTTTATTCATAAATAGCGAGTAAGTCCGGTAATTCTTGTAGTTTTGCCGGATTTATTAGCGGAAAATTAAATAATCTTCCGTACCGGTGTTTAGATTTGAATAGTATATGAAATGTAAACATCAAATTACTAGATAATTAGATTATATTTATGGCAAAACAGTCTTCAATAGAACAAGACGGAACAATCATTGAATCATTATCGAATGCAATGTTCAGGGTTGAGTTGGAAAACGGGCATATCATTACTGCACATATTTCAGGAAAAATGCGGATGCATTACATCAAAATTTTACCTGGTGATAAAGTGAAGGTAGAAATGTCGCCATATGACCTGACAAAAGGAAGAATTTCTTTTAGATATAAAAACTAAAGCACAAAATAATGAAAGTAAGAGCATCCATTAAAAAGCGTAGCGCCGACTGTAAAATTGTTCGCAGGAAAGGCCGTTTGTACGTGATTAACAAAAAGAATCCGAAGTACAAACAACGTCAGGGATAATTAATTAACTTTGTAAAAATTTTATTTTATGGCTCGTATAAGTGGTGTTGACATCCCTAACAATAAAAGAGGAGAAATTGCATTAACCTATATCTATGGTATTGGTCGCAATCTTTCAAAAACCCTCCTCGAAAAAGCCGGTGTAGATAAAGACATCAAAGTTCAGGATTGGACTGATGATCATCTGGCTGCTATTCGTGCAGCTATCAGTGGAAGCATCAAGGTTGAAGGCGAATTACGTTCTGAAACCCAGATGAATATTAAACGATTGATGGATATCGGTTGCTACCGTGGGATCCGTCACCGTGTAGGATTACCTGTTCGTGGACAGAGCACAAAAAATAATGCTCGTACTCGTAAAGGAAAGAGAAAAACTGTTGCTAATAAGAAAAAAGCCACTAAATAATTGATATTTGAATTATGGCAAAAAAGACTGGTTCTACTAAAAAACGAGTTGTTATCGTTGAAGCAATCGGACAGGCACACATTCACTCTTCATTCAATAACATCATTGTGTCGTTGACCAATGGTAATGGTGAAGTTATTTCGTGGTCGTCTGCCGGTAAAAAAGGGTTCAGAGGTTCTAAAAAGAATACTCCCTATGCTGCTCAGGTAGCTTCTGAAGAATGTGCCAAGACAGCATATGATCTTGGTCTGAGAAAAGTAAAAGTATACGTAAAAGGTCCAGGTAATGGTCGTGAATCTGCAATTCGTGCAATTAGCAGCGTTGGCATTCAGGTAAGTGAAATTGTTGACGTTACTCCACTACCACACAATGGATGTCGTCCTGCAAAAAGGAGACGTGTTTAATCTAAATAATTAAGACAGAAATGGCAAGATATAGAGGACCACAATCCAGAATCGCCCGTAAATTTGGTGAACCAATTTTCGGACCTGATAAAGTACTTGAAAAGAAAAATTACCCACCGGGATTTCACGGTTTAGCTAGCCGCAGGCGTAAAAAATCGGAATACGGTTTGCAATTAAGAGAAAAGCAAAAGGCCAAATACATGTATGGTGTATTGGAACGTCAATTCTCTAATTTGTTCGAAAAAGCTTCTGCTTCAAAAGGTGTAACTGGTGAAGTACTGTTGCAACTATTGGAAGCTCGTTTGGATAATGTTGTTTTCCGTTTAGGAATTGCTCCTACACGTGCTGCAGCGCGCCAATTAGTTTCTCACAAACACATCAATGTGAATGGTGAAGTAGTAAATATTCCATCATATCATGTGCGTCCAGGTGACATTATTAGTGTTCGTGAAAAGTCTAAATCACTTGAAGTTATTACAGCTTCTTTGAACTCTCGTCGTTCTAGTAAATTTGCATGGTTGGAATGGGATAGCGCTCAATTGTCAGGTAAGTTTTTAACCCGTCCTGAAAGAGCAGAAATTCCTGAAAACATTAAAGAACAACTTATCGTAGAGTTGTATTCTAAATAATCAATTACTCAGTATTATTATGGCAATATTAGCGTTCCAAAAACCCGACAAAGTTATAATGGTTGAAACCGATGAGAAGTACGGTAAATTTGAATTCCGTCCATTGGAACCAGGTTATGGTATTACAATTGGTAATGCCTTACGAAGAATTCTGTTATCCTCTTTGGAAGGTTATGCAATTACAACTGTCAAAATCGATAAAGTTGACCATGAGTTTGCTACGATTAGAGGTGTAATGGAAGATGTAACTGAAATCATCCTTAACCTGAAGCAAATCCGGTTTAAACGTGAAGTTGAAGATTTTGACAATGAGAAGGTTTCTATCTCAATTACCGGACAGGACACATTCACTGCCGGAGATATTAATAAATTTATGACCGGCTTCCGTGTTTTAAATCCAGAGTTAATTATCTGCCGGATGGAACCTGAAGTTAAATTGCAGATGGATATCACCATCAACAAAGGTCGCGGATATGTCCCTAGCGCTGAAAATAAGCCGATCGATGCTGAGTTTGGAGTAATTCCGATCGATTCAATTTTCACACCAATCAAAAATGTGAAATATGCTGTCGAAAATTACCGTGTTGAGCAAAAAACTGACTACGAAAAGTTAGTTTTTGAAATCACTACTGATGGTTCAATCCATCCGAAAGATGCACTGAAAGAAGCTGCAAAAATTCTGATTTATCACTTCATGCTGTTCTCTGACGAAAAAATCACGATTGATTCAGACGAGAAATTTGCAAACGAAGAGTTTGATGAAGAAGTTCTGCATATGCGCCAGTTGTTGAAAACAAAACTGGTTGACATGGATCTATCTGTTCGTGCATTGAATTGCCTAAAGGCAGCGGATGTTGAAACCTTAGGTGAACTGGTTACCTATAACCGCAACGATTTGCTTAAATTCCGTAATTTCGGTAAAAAGTCACTCACAGAATTGGATGACTTGTTGGTGAGCTTGAATTTGACGTTCGGGATGGATATCAGTAAATATAAACTTGATAAGGAATAAGTAAAAATGAGACATAGTAAAAAATTCAACCATTTAGGTAGAACCAGCGCTCATCGGAAAGCATTGTTGTCCAATATGGCCAACTCACTGATCTTTCATAAACGTATTACAACGACCGTAGCTAAAGCTAAGGCCTTAAGAATATATGTTGAGCCACTTATTACCAAAGCGAAAGACGATTCGACTCATTCACGCAGGGTAGTATTTGAATACCTGAAAAGCAAAACTGCTGTAGCGATGTTATTTAGAGATGTAGCTGAAAAAGTTGCTGATCGTCCAGGCGGTTATACCCGGATTCTTAAAACAGGAAATAGACTTGGTGATAATGCCGAAATGTGTATCATCGAGTTAGTTGACTTCAACGAAAACATGTTGGCTGCTAAGGAAAGCAAAGCTAAACCAGCAAAATCTCGTCGTGGCGGAAAGAAAAAAGCTGATGCTCCAAAAGCAACTGCAACTGCTGCTCCTGAAGTTAAAGAAGCTCCTGAAGAAAAAACTGAAGAATAGAGACCGTTCAAATAATCAAAAAAGGCTGATGAATAATCAGCCTTTTTTTTGCCTTTTTTTGAATTGCAATAATCAGATTTTCTGGGATTTTTGTGATTGTGCAAAAAATGATTAGAACACCTCGTTTCTCTGGTTGAGTTGAATGTCAATCGAGTTCAATAATTCATCAATATCAACTGGTTTAATTAAGTAATCACTTCCCCCATTCTTCATGCAACGTACTCTTTCATGTTCGAAATCATTAGTTGTCACAAAAATGATAGGAATGTGTTTATTCATTGCGTTTATCGATTTTCTGATTCTAAGTGTTGCTTCCGCTCCATCCATTACGGGCATCGACAAATCCATTAGAACAACATCAAAATTTTCCTTCTCAAGCATTTCTACCGCTTCAAGTCCATTGTTGGCCGTTTCTATCTCATAATACTTTTTTAAGGAGTAATATAGAAATTTCTGATTTATAGGATTATCGTCAACAATTAATAGCTTCACGGATCTTATTTAGAAAAGAATACTTTCAAAGCTATAAATCTACTGAATTAGATAATTAAAAAGCACTATTTTTGATAACTCAAATCCTACTTTGGATAGTTGAGCAGACACCTTTGATTTATAAACCATAGAAATGAACAATTATGAGCGATGATAATAAGATAATTTTTTCGATGTACAGGGTGAGTAAAACTTATCCTCCGCAGAAACAAGTTTTAAAAGATATTTCCCTGTCCTTTTTCCTCGGGGCAAAAATTGGAATTATTGGGTTGAATGGTTCGGGGAAATCGACCTTGTTAAAGATCATTGCAGGACTTGAAAGTTCATATCAGGGTGAGGTTGTTTTTTCACCTGGGTATACAGTTGGATATTTGGAGCAGGATCCACAACTGGACGATTCGAAGACTGTAAAAGAAATTGTACAGGAAGGAGTTCAGGAAATTGTGGATGTGTTGAAAGCGTATGAAGACATTAACCTGAAATTTGGTGATCCGGAGGTTTATGAAAATCCGGATGTCATGGAAAAACTATATGAAGAGCAGGCCGTGCTTCAGGATAAGATTGACCATTTCGATGCCTGGAACCTTGATGCAAAACTAGAGCGCGCCATGGATGCGTTGCAGTGTCCTCCCGATGATCAGCCGGTTGGTGAACTTTCCGGAGGAGAACGGCGTCGGGTCGCTTTATGTCGATTGCTGTTGAAAGAACCTGATGTGTTGTTGCTTGATGAGCCTACCAACCATTTGGATGCTGAATCTATTCAGTGGCTCGAAATGCACTTACAGCAATATAAGGGAACCGTGATTTGTATCACTCACGACAGGTATTTCCTTGATAATGTGGCTGGCTGGATTCTGGAATTGGATCGTGGCGAAGGTATTCCATGGAAGGGCAATTACACTTCATGGCTCGACCAGAAATCGAAACGGATGGAGCAGGAAGAAAAGGTCGCTTCAAAGCGCCGCAGATCCCTCGAACGCGAGTTGGAATGGATTCGCATGGCCCCCAAAGCCCGTCAGGCTAAATCGAAAGCCCGTATGGGAGCTTACGACCGGATGGTGAACGAAGACGTAAGGCAGAAGGAAGAAAAATTGGAGATTTTTATTCCCAATGGTCCTCGTTTGGGCGAACGGGTTATTTCTGCCGAAGCCGTTGCCAAAGGTTATGGAGATCGTTTGTTGTTTGAAGACCTGAATTTTGTGTTGCCACCTAATGGCATTGTGGGAGTTATCGGGCCGAATGGCGCCGGAAAAACCACCTTGTTTAAATTAATCATGGGTTTGGAACAAGCTGATAAAGGTACTTTCGATGTGGGAGAAACGGTTAAATTAGCCTATGTCGATCAGACTCATAAGGCAATCGATCCGGAGAAGACCGTTTACCAGGTAATTACTGGCGGAAGCGATTTGATTATGGTTGGCGGAAAACAATTGAATGCCCGCGCCTATGTTTCGCGGTTTAACTTTGGTGGCGCCGATCAGGAAAAGAAATGCGGTTACCTTTCGGGTGGTGAAAAGAACCGCTTGCATCTGGCATTGGCCTTGAAAGAAGAAGGAAATGTACTCTTACTCGATGAGCCTACCAATGATATCGACATCAATACCTTGCGTGCTTTGGAAGAAGGTTTGGATAACTTCGCTGGGTGCGCTGTGGTTATTTCGCACGACCGCTGGTTTCTCGACCGCATTGCTACACACATTCTGGCATTCGAAGGCGATTCGAAAGTAGTGTTCTTCGAAGGTGGATTTACCGACTATGAAGAAAACCGTAAAAAACGAATGGGCGATGCTGGTCCGCATCGGGTGAAATACAAGAAACTGGTAAAAGATTAATTTACTCAGCGGGTGACTTTAAGTCACCCGCTGAGTAAATTAATAAACTAAAAAGTCCGGAGTGATTAATCGCTTCGGATTTATTATTCCTAAGTATGATAAAAATAGTATCTCCTGAACTCCTCAATGAAGTAATACAAAAAGCTAAAAATTCGCCAAGAGGACGATTTAATCATAATTTTCACGATGATTTGGCCGATCCGATTAACCGGATGCTGAACGCTTTTGAGCCGGGCACTTACATTCAGCCGCACCGACATGAAAATCCGGATAAACGGGAAGTTTTTATCGTGTTGCGCGGAAGTCTGGTCGTGGTATTCTTTGATAATTCAGGAACTCCGATGGATTTTGTTTTGCTCGATCGGGAAAAAGGAAACTTTGCGGTCGAAATCCCGGTGGGAGTATGGCATTCTGTATTGGCTCTTACGTCTGGAACGGTAGTTTATGAAGTGAAAGATGGTCCGTATTTACCTATCTCAGATAAAAAATTTGCTGAATGGGCGCCAAAAGAAGGCGATTCGGGTTGTGAAGAATACCTAAAAAATTTGACGAATCAATATTATAACCGATAAAAGAAGATTCCGTTGTGGGTTTGTGTCGAAATTCCTTAATTTTGCGCCTTCAGAAATAAAAAGACATGGCACAGAAACCTTCAATCCCAAAGGGAACCCGCGATTTTTCACCGGCAGAAATGACCAACCGGAACTATATTTTCGATACCATCAAAAGTATTTTCCGCTTGTATGGTTTTCAACCCATTGAAACTCCTGCAATGGAAAACCTGTCGACCCTGATGGGCAAATACGGCGAAGAAGGCGATAAGCTGCTGTTTAAAATTCTGAATTCAGGCGATTTCGCTGCGGCTCCATCTGATCAGGAATTGTTGGAACGAAACAGCATCCGACTGACGAATAAAATCTCCGAAAAAGGTTTGCGCTACGATTTGACTGTGCCTTTTGCCCGCTTTGTGGTGCAATATCGCAACGATATTTCTTTCCCGTTTAAACGTTACCAAATTCAGCCGGTTTGGCGTGCCGACCGTCCACAGAAAGGTCGCTACCGTGAGTTTTATCAGTGCGATGTGGATATTGTTGGCAGCGATTCGTTGCTCAACGAAATGGAACTGGTGCAGATTGTCGATCAGGTTTTCGCTAAACTCAAGATAAATACGGTGGTGAAGATCAACAACCGTAAAATTCTTGGCGGAATTGCAGAAGTGATTGGCGAAAAAGATCGAATAGTGGACATTACGGTAGCTATCGATAAACTGGATAAAATCGGTCTGGAAAAGGTGAACGAAGAATTGTTGGAAAAGGGTATTCCGCAAGTCGCAGTCAATAAACTTCAACCGATTTTGCATTTGTCGGGTACGGTTCCTGAAAAATTAGCTCAATTGGAAACAGTCATTGGTCATTCGAAAATTGGGGAAAAAGGTATTGCCGAAGTGCGAACGTTGTTTGCTTATCTGGATACTTTGGAATTAAATACTGAAGTTGAACTTGATTTGACTTTAGCGCGTGGATTAAATTATTATACTGGCGCTATTTTCGAGGTAAAAGCCAAAGACGTGGCTATGGGCAGTATTTGTGGTGGCGGTCGTTACGACGACTTGACCGGAATCTTCGGAATGCCTAATGTTTCGGGTGTTGGCATTTCGTTTGGTGCCGATCGTATTTACGATGTGCTGACTCAATTACAATTATTCCCGACAGCCACAGCCGATTCGACCAAATTAATGTTTGTGAATTTTGGCGCAGCCGAGGAAGCTTTCTGTTTACCGGTTTTGGCAGCTGTGCGTAAGGCTGGAATCAATGCTGAAATTTTTCCGGATAAAAGTAAAATGGGCAAGCAGATGACTTGGGCAAACAACAAGAAAATACCGTTTGTGGCTATTGTTGGCGAAAACGAGATGGCGCAAGGCAAAATTAATCTCAAAAACATGCTTTCAGGTGAGCAACAATTGGTGGATACTCAGGAACTGATAAAAATCCTTTCCGAATAGAACTATTTTGAGTTACTTCCTGAAAATTTCAGGAGATGGTTCTTCTTCAAAAAGAATATCGGTTATCAAAAATTATAGGGGGCGATATTCGTTGTCCCTGAATTTCTCTTTAGCTCCAGGTTTCAGGTTTCAAGTTCCAGGTTGTGCCTTGAATTGCGTAATTCGAATTCTGGATTGTTTTCTTATTCCTTATTTCTAGTTCGATATTCGATATTGTTTGTTGGATATTTGACATTTCCCAATCATCAAAACTAAAACTCATGGAAAGAGAAATTCATTATATATCGCCCGAAAAATTAACTTACCCAATCATAGAAGAGATACTGGAACGCCATAAAATGCTGGTGATTTCAGACGAATCGATCGCTTTGATTCAGAAAAGTAAAGCCTATCTCGACCGCAAAATCAGTGAAACAGAAGGCCCTTTATATGGAATCAATACCGGTTTCGGAGCTTTGTGCAACATCGAGGTTTCGAACCATGACCTGAGTAAATTGCAGAAGAACCTGGTTATTTCACATGCCTGTAACCTTGGACCTGAAATTCCTTCGGATGTGGTTCGCCTGATGCTTCTGCTGAAAGCTCATGCTTTGTCGCGAGGAAATTCAGCCGTTCAGCTGATCACTGTTCAGCGAATTCTGGATTTATACAATAACAATATCTTGCCTGTTGTTTGCGAACAGGGTTCGTTGGGGGCCAGTGGCGATTTGGCTCCATTGGCCAAACTGTTTCTGCCATTAATCGGAATGGGCGAAGTTTATCACCAGGGAATTCTTAGGCCAGCATCGGAAGTCCTGATTGAAATGGGGTGGGAGCCTATTCAACTGCAAGCCAAAGAAGGTTTGGCGTTGTTGAATGGCACACAATTTATGAGCGCCCACGCTGTTTTTACGTTGCTGAAAGCCTTTCGCCTGCTCGATTATGCTGATATCATTGGTGCATTGTCGCTCGATAGTTTCGACGGACTGATTGAACCGTTTATGGCGCAGGTTCAGGAAATCAGGCCTCACTCAGGACAAATCAAAACCGCTGAAAATTTCAGGAAATTATTGGAGGGAAGTGAATTAATCGGCCGCAAGAAGGCACATGTTCAGGATCCGTATTCGTTCCGCTGTATTCCACAGGTTCACGGAGCGGTAAAAGATGCAGTGAGATATGTCGCCGGAGTTGTCGAAATCGAAATCAATTCGGTCACTGACAATCCTACGGTTTTCCCGGATGATGATCTGATTATTTCAGGAGGAAATTTTCATGGCGAACCGTTGGCTTTGTCGCTCGATTTTCTGGCCATTGCCCTTTCCGAAATCGGAAGTATATCTGAACGTAGAACCTACCGGTTAATTTCTGGAGATCGGCAACTTCCGGAGTTTTTGGTTGCTAATCCCGGGTTGAATTCCGGATTTATGATTCCGCAATACGCGGCAGCATCAATTGTCAGCCTGAATAAACAGCTGAGTACGCCAGCTTCGGTTGACTCAATTCCATCGTCGAACGAACAGGAAGATCATGTAAGTATGGGTGGAAATGCTGCAACCAAGGCTTTGAAAGTGGCTACAAATATTTACAGTATTCTGGCCATCGAACTATACAATGCGGCACAGGCCATGGAATTCAGGAGGCCTGCACGAACTTCTGATTATCTGGAACGTTTTTGGGCCGATTACCGTCAGCATGTCTCGTTTGTTGATGAAGATACGCTGATGTACGTTGGGATTAACAAAACCATTGAGTTTCTTGAAAATGGGAGATATAGATTATAAATAAAGAAGGCTGGTAACCCAGCCTTCTTCATTTAATTCTTCTGTTGACCTCTTTTGTATTCCCTGATCAGATGTCCCCTGAATTGATTTTCGGTGCGATACATCATCAGAACCTTTTTCTTTGGTAGTACTTTTATAAACTGCTTATTGTATTCTTTAAGCAACAATGCTTCTTTTTCGAATGAGCCAACATAATTATTAGTCATTTTTTCGATTTCAGAATCAGATAAGCTGGCAAATTTTTCATCAGGCATGTGTTCGAATTCGTGAATCTGCCTTTGAATATCGAATCTTTTCTTTTCAAATTCGTTGTATACAGGCCAGAATGACTGGGCTTCAGTTGATGTTAAACTGAGTTTTTCAGTAAAAAAAGATATTTTTTCAGCTTTAATCTTTTCAAACATTTCATTGGTGGACTCGCTTTTTTCCTGGGCAATCACGATGGTGAATGTGAAGAACGACAGTATCCCTATGATTAATAGCTTTTTCATGATTTGTTAATTTTGTATTTCAGAATATATTTCAACTTCATTGAGGCCAGAAGAAAGATATGCCAGCATTTCGTCCGGATTAATATCGGCTACTGCGCTTTCTTCGTCGAAGAAAATTGCATTAACCAAAGTGCTTTCATCAATCGATGAAAAGTGGAATGTCGAATCGTCTTTTGTCCCTGGCGAAAGCGTAGATGCCACTTCCGTATTGACCGTATTTTTACTGCTAAATGGATTATTAGTCAAAAGAAATACCAGCGTAAGCAGGGCTGCTATTCCCATTACAGGTTTCAGAATTCGCAAGATTCCGGCTGAGGCAGTCTTCTTCTTCTCCGGAAGTTGGATTCCTTTCAAAATCCGGTCTTCAAGGGAATCGAAATAGCCATCAGGGGTTCGGAATGGATTTGTTCCGGATCTTTTCATGAATTCGGGTTTACTATTTTCTTCTTCTTTGTGCATGATCTTCAAATATATGGCTTTGACATCATTAATTTCAAATAGTTTAATTTTAGCCCCTTTTATTTTTTGAATATTCATCGAAAATTGCATTTACATTCAAAAAAAATGGACATTTTATCATCGATCTAAGCTCGTTTCGTGCGATTTAACATACTCTTCAACTTTTTTTACTGCATGATGATACGAGGCTTTCAAAGCGCCAACCGATGTTTCCAAAATTTCCGACATTTCTTCGTATTTAATCTCATCAAAATATTTCATGTTGAATACGATTCTTTGTTTATCAGGTAAAATTGCAATGGCTTTCTGTAAAATCATTTGCCAGTGGTCGCCATCAAAATAAGTGTCACTTTCCAGATTGTTTACCAGATATTCGTTTTCGTCGGTCAGGCTCGACATAATTTTGCGTTTTCGCTGATTCAGGAAAGTGATCGACTCGTTAGTGGCAATCCGGTAAAGCCAGGTAAAGAGACTCGATTCGGCCCTAAAAGAATCGAGTCCGTTCCAGATTTTGATGAATGTATTTTGCAGAACGTCGTCAGTATCATCATGGTTCAATACTATTTTCCGAATGTGCCAGTACAACCTTTCCTTATAGGTGGAAATCAGATGCCTGAAAGCAAGTTCCTTCTTTGAAGGATCTTTCAGGCAGTCCAGTATTTGCTGGTCATTGGTCATACTTGAGTCGATGATTGGTTCTCAGACAGGCAAATGCAAAAAAGGTTTAATTAAGCGATCTCAGGATCGGTCTCCGTTTTTCCCTTTTCCTGTTTCTTAAAATCTTTATTCAATCCTGAAGTTTAATCCTTCCATCTTCAGTTTTTCGTAAACCTGAATGTCGAATTGGTAGAGTTTGGCAGCGCGGTGGGCAACTTTTTGCTGTTTTTCACCCGAGTCAATCAATAAGTCCATCTTAGCCAATTTCTTCCGGAAGTTTCGGGTATCCATCTTTTTATTCAGGATAACTTCATATAGTGATTGTATTTCTGTAAGTGTGAATTTCTCGGGCAACAGATGGAATCCAACCGGGTGATACATCACTTCCTGCCTCAATTTATTGAGCGCGTGCTGAATAATAATTTCGTGATCGAAACAAAGGGTCGGCAATTCATTCAGGTTAAACCATTGAAGCGATTTGGCCAGATTCGATTGTCTCAGGCTGTAATAATCGGGATTAATTAGGGCATAATATCCAATGGTGATTACCCGGGTGTATGGAACCCGGTCGAGCGAACCGAATGCGTTAATCTGCTGAAGATAAACATCAGTAAGTCCGGTGGCCTGAATCAACAAATCTTTGGCAAATTCGTCCAGGTCCTGTCGTTCGGGTACATGCGCTCCAAAAAGGCTCCAATAATTATCGCTGGTTAAAATAGGGTGTTTTTCGTAAATCTGCTTGATTTGATCAGAACTGGCTTGCTTAGGCAAATCTTGTTGCAGGGCATCCTTGTCAATCTGATTAAGCAAAACACGCAGTCCGGATTTGTCGAATCCAAATATTACGCAATCGACAGAAATTGAATTTAGTATCATGATTAATTGGCTTTGTTTGCAAAAGTAATAAACCCAACTTTATTCTCACTCAATGTACTCTAAATATTAAGTATGGACTTTAATTGCTTCATAGTTTGATGAATCGATTATCTTTGCACCGAAAATTAAAAAAATAAGAACGCATGGCTTTACAGTGTGGGATAGTAGGACTACCAAATGTCGGAAAATCGACTCTTTTTAATTGTTTGTCGAACGCGAAGGCGCAATCAGCAAACTTTCCGTTTTGCACCATTGAACCCAACTTGGGAGTAATTACTGTTCCCGACGAGCGATTGAATGTTTTGGCTGGCCTGGTTCATCCGGAACGCATTGTGCCAACAACCGTTGAGATTGTTGATATCGCAGGTCTGGTGCGCGGAGCAAGTAAAGGTGAAGGCCTTGGAAATAAGTTTTTAGGCAATATTCGTGAAACTGATGCCATTATACACGTGTTGCGCTGTTTCGAAAACGAAAACATTACGCATGTTGATCATACGATCGATCCTGTGAGGGACAAGGAAACTATTGATATTGAACTGCAGCTCAAAGATTTGGAAACCGTTGATAACCGTATCTCGAAGGTTGAAAAGCAGGCAAAGGCAGGTAACGATCCGGAAGCCAAACGGATGCTGAAATTATTATTGATGTATCGTGATGCTTTGAACGAAGGTAAGTCGGCAAGGACTGTTGAAATTGACGAAGCTGATCAGAAACTGGCTAAAGATTTCCAGTTGCTTACCAATAAGCCAATTCTTTATGTGTGTAATGTTGACGAAGTTGCCGTAATTTCAGGGAACAAATATGTAGATGCAGTTAAAGAAGCCATCAAAGATGAAAATGCTGAAATGCTGATGATTGCCGCAGCCACTGAAGCCGACATTGCCGAATTGGAAAGTTATGAAGAGCGTCAGATGTTCCTGGAAGATTTGGGATTGGATGAGTCTGGTGTCAATAAGCTGATTAAGAGCGCTTACCGGCAATTGCAGCTCGAAACTTATTTTACCGTTGGGGTAAAAGAAGTAAGGGCATGGACTTACAAGCGTGGATTTAAGGCCCCGCAGGCGGCTGGCGTTATTCATACCGATTTTGAAAAGGGTTTTATTCGTGCAGAAGTAATTAAATACGCTGATTTTATTTCACTCGGATCAGAACAGGCTTGCAAAGAAGCTGGCAAAATGGGCGTCGAAGGAAAAGAATACGTGGTTCAGGATGGCGATATTATGCATTTCCGATTTAACGTGTAGTCAATTTCTAAAGAAATATTTACTAAGGCAGTCAATTTTGACTGCCTTTTTTGTTTTTTAGGAATATCATTCTTGAATCGGTAGATTAGAGGTGTTTTTTGAAAACACACTTGTTTTTTATTTGTTGTTGATTTGGAGCAAGGGGTCTTGTCTGATATTTCTATTTATTTTGCTTGTTTCTGTTTTCAAAAGGGGAGTGATGCCTGAAAGTTTAATGCAGGTATTATATGAAATAATTTGATATTTGATTTATTTGACAGTAAAAGTGATATAAATAAGAAAAATGTCAGTTAAACTTTCAAAATATAATCAAAATGTATATTTTTGAACGCTCAAGTAATTTTATTAAGATTATATTTAAACAGATAATATTATGTGTGGATTTGTAGGAGTATTTGATCTGAAGGTGCCAGCCCAGGAGTTGCGTCCTCAGGTTTTAAAGATGTCAAAGAAAATTCGTCATCGTGGTCCGGATTGGTCAGGTATTTTTTCATGCGACAAGGCAATTCTTTCTCACGAACGGTTGTCGATTGTTGATCCTGAATCAGGACAGCAACCATTGTATAGCAAAGATGGTAAGTTGGTATTGGCTGTAAATGGCGAAATATATAATCACCTTGAAATCAGGGAACGTATTGGTGATTCATATGAGTTTCTGACTCATTCTGACTGTGAAGTTATCTTGGCTTTGTACCGCGAAAAAGGTCCGGACTTTTTGGAGGACCTGAATGGTATTTTCGCCTTTTGTTTATACGATATCGAAAAAGATGTTTACCTGGTTGCCCGCGATCATATTGGTATTATTCCGATGTATCAGGGATGGGATAAATCTGGCAATTACTTTGTTGCTTCAGAATTGAAAGCGCTTGAAGGTTACTGTAGTATCATCGAAGAGTTTTTGCCGGGCAAATATCTGTATAGCGCTGATGGTGAAGTAAAAACATGGTATGAGCGTGAATGGACATCATATGATGCTGTTAAAGACAATGGCTTTGATATTGATGTTTTGCGCAAAGCGCTTGAAGATGCTGTTCATCGGCAGTTGATGTCGGACGTACCTTATGGCGTTTTGCTTTCAGGAGGACTTGATTCATCAGTAATTTCGGCCATTGCAAAAAAATATGCGGCTTACCGTGTTGAATCGCAAGATTCGCAACAGGCATACTGGCCACAATTACATTCATTTGCCGTTGGTTTGGTTGGCTCGCCTGACTTGGCTGCAGCTCAAAAAGTAGCCGATCACATCGGAACCATTCACCACCAGATACATTTTACTGTTCAGGAAGGCTTGGATGCCATCCGCGACGTGATTTATCACCTCGAAACTTACGATGTGACCACTGTTCGCGCATCTACGCCAATGTATCTTTTGTCGCGTGTTATCAAGTCGATGGGCGTGAAGATGGTACTTTCAGGAGAAGGCGCTGATGAAGTTTTTGGGGGTTACCTCTATTTTCACAAAGCTCCAAATGCGCAGGCATTCCACGAAGAGACGGTTCGTAAATTGAGCAAACTGCATTTGTACGATTGTTTGCGTGCCAACAAATCATTGGCCGCCTGGGGTGTTGAAGGCCGTGTTCCATTCCTCGATAAGGAATTTTTAGATGTGGCCATGCGCATTAATCCGGAAGAAAAAATGGCCAAAAATGGCCGCATGGAGAAATGGGTTATCCGTAAGGCGTTTGAAGATTATTTGCCCGAAAGCGTTGTGTGGCGCCAGAAAGAACAATTTTCTGATGGAGTTGGCTACAATTGGATTGATTCGCTGAAAGCCATGGTTGCCGAAAAAGTAACCGATGAAATGATGAACACATCAAAATTCAGATTTCCGATCAATACGCCAATGTCGAAGGAGGAGTATTTCTACCGCTCAATTTTTACTGAGCATTTTCCTTCCGATTCGGCTGCGAGCTGCGTGCCTTCAGTGCCTTCAATTGCTTGCAGTACGCCAATTGCGTTGGAGTGGGATGCTAGTTTTAAGAATAATGCCGATCCTTCAGGACGTTCTGTAGGAAGTGTGCATTTGGAAGGTTATGAAAAGAAGTAAACTTGTTTTAAAGATAGATATTTCAATATTTTGATTGGAAGAAAAAACCGGGACGTGATCCCGGTTTTTTTTGTTGGTTATGTGAGTAATCATTCGTTTAATTCTCTTAATTTGCAAATGCTTGTTATACTTATAATTATTTAAAATATGATGACTATGAGAAATATTTTGCTGATTGCTTTACTGTTGGGAATTATTTCATGTACCACAAAACCTTCATATGAAGTGAAAATTAAACTGGCTTCGGCTGAAGGGAAAGCATACCTGAGCCAACGTGTAAAAGGTGACTGGGTGAAACTTGATTCGGTTGAATTGATCAATGGAGAAGGCGTTTTCAAAGGAGTTGTTAAAAATCCGGAAATCTATTACCTGGGATTGAGTTCAAAAAAGGAGAAACTGCCTTTTTTGGTTGAAAACTCAATGATTTCGATTATTGGTTTATCTGATTCGCTAATGAATGCAAAAGTGACTGGTTCAAAAGTTCAAGATGAATTACAGGCTCTTCAAGATAAATTGGACGTGATTGAGAACCAGGGGAATAATCTATATGAGCTTTCAAAAGAAGCCGCTAAAAATGGGGATAAGGTTAAAGCTGATAGCTTAATGGCTCTAGCCGATAAAGCTTTTACTGATGTTGATAATATTCAAAAGGATTACATTAAGGCTAATCCTGCTTCATATATTTCGCCATACCTATTGGGACGCGTTTATTACGATATGGAAGCAGATGTTTTGGATGGGTTCTTGTCAGGATTAGACGCCAAGCTCGATTCTGTGCCAACAATCCTCACTTTAAAAGATAGAGTTTCCAAGCTTAAATTGGTTGCTATCGGACAATTCGCACCAGACTTTACGATGAATGATGCTTCTGGAAATCCAGTAAAACTAAGCGATGTCTATTCGAAGAATGAATATACACTGATTGATTTTTGGGCATCGTGGTGTGGCCCTTGTCGCCGTGAAAATCCGAATGTAGTTGCCGTTTTTAACAGTTATAAAGCAAAAGGATTTGGCGTTTTCGGGGTGTCGCTTGATAGTGATAAAGCCAAATGGGAAAAGGCGGTTGCCAACGATCAGCTTACCTGGCCACATGTTTCGGATTTGAAAGGATGGAAAAGCGAAGCTGCTGCTTTGTATTCAGTCAATTCAATACCAGCCAATTTATTGGTCGACAAAACTGGTAAAATTATTGGCCGTAACCTTCGGGAAGAAAAACTTCGGGAAAAGATAGCAGAACTCCTGAAATAAAAAAGTTCGGAGTGCCTAAAGTGAACTAGAGTGCCTAAAATTTGAATATCTGCATGGCTCTTTTGTTTTCAACTCTAGGCACTTCGAATTCTAGGCACTTAAAACTACACTTATGGAAGAAATTACACTTACAACCCCCGCCTTGTTATTTTCGGCCGTTTCGTTAATCATACTGGCATATACCAACCGATTTTTGGCGTATGCTTCGGTTGTTCGAAATCTTCATACCAGTTTTAAAGAAAATCCAAATTCTGTCTTGCTGGGACAAATACAGAATTTGAGAAGACGCTTGCGCCTGACTCAATTAATGCAGGTTCTAGGTATTTCAAGCTTGTTACTTTGTGTGATTTGTATGTTTTTGATTTACCTGAACTTTCATATCTGTGCAGAAATTCTGTTTGGGATTGCCTTGATGTTGCTGATCCTTTCTCTTGCCATTTCCATACGCGAAATCCAAATTTCCGTGAAAGCGCTTGATCTTCATTTAGACGATATGGAATAGGCAAAGAAGTTTGAAGTGAGCTAGAGTCTGGAGTGCCTAAAGTTCGGAGTAAAACTTTAGGTACTTCTTTCATTATCTTCGCCGTTCATTTTACTTAAACATATATGGAACATTATGCTGGTGAAATTGCCGCCTTGTTGACTGCCGTTTTCTGGACAGTAACCAGTATGTCGTTTGAATCGGCGGGTAAAAAGGTTGGATCATTATCGGTTAATTTAATCCGCCTGGTCCTTGCTTTTTCGATTTACTGTGTCCTGAATTATTTTCGGAGAGGAATGATCCTGCCCTTCGATGCCGGAGCTGTGCAGTGGGCCTGGCTGGCACTTTCGGGCTTGGTCGGATTTGTATTTGGCGATTTGTTTCTCTTTCAGGCGTATGTGATAGTTGGTGCTCGAATTGCGATGCTAATTATGGCATTGGCTCCTCCAATTGCTGCGTTTTCAGGTTGGTTGATACTGGGCGAGATGCTTAGTCCGATGAACTGGGTTGGTATGTTTGTTACGCTTGCCGGTATCTCAATTGTAATTCTGAAGAGAGAAAAGCAAGACGTTGATTTGACTAAAAGGCGAAAAATTACCGCCAACTATAGTGTCAAGGGAATTTTACTTGCGTTTGGGGGAGCAGTGGGGCAAGGTGTTGGTTTGGTTTTGAGCAAGAAGGGAATGGGCGATTACGATGCCTTTGCGGCTTCACATATTCGTGTTATTGCAGGTATGATAGGTTTTGCCATTATTATTTTGGTTACCAAACGATACGGTAAAGTTTGGAAAGCAATTCAGCATAAACCGGCCATGAAACGAATTGCCTTGGGGTCATTCTTTGGTCCTTTTCTCGGCGTTTCCTTTTCGCTGATAGCTATTCAGCATACTCAGGCCGGAATAGCAGCTACGATCATGTCTATCGTGCCAGTGCTGATTATTCCACCAGCGATTCTTTTGTTTCACGAAAAGGTTAACTGGAAAGAAATACTCGGGGCTGTGATAACTGTAGGTGGAGTTGGTATTTTCTTTTTGTAGATTACTGAATTAGAATCTTCTGATGATACACGTTATGAAATGGTTTTCGAAACCGGTATTTTATGTTGCAGCCGGCCTGCTTTTCATGGTTCCGGTAATTTGGCTTGCACGAACTGGCGTTTTTTTCCTCTGTTTTTTCCCACTGATAATTGCAGCCATCTTGTTTTCCGGAACGTTCATTCCGGAAACAGAAGTTGAGCTGCCTTCAAGTGTAATAAGAAGCATCGGCTTTGTCTCCGGAATGATTGTTTCAGAACTAATATTCAGCTTAACGCTGATTGCTGGTGGCGAATTATCCTTTCAGTTCAAATCGACACAATCAGGTTGGTTAATCCTGACCATCGAATTAGTACTCGGAATAGCTGTTTTTATGCTTTTCTTTTCAATCTCAATGGGTGCAAGATATTTCCACAAAAGAATATTTCCCAAACAGTAATGATTATTGTTTAGTCTTCAGCGGATTATCAGATTGATCAAAGAATTGTTTTTGCAAAGCAGGGGTCATTTCGTCCTTCTTAACTGCCTGAATCATTTTTACCAATTGGGCAACCGTTGAGTTAATCAGCAATTCGCCAGCTTCAGCATTTGCTTTGGAGCCATCACCGCCATAGTGGTTCGGGTATTTGGCATACCACCATATTCCGGTATATGCATTGGGCAAATTCTTCAGCCTTTCCTGATCAATTCCAGATTGTTGCCCGGCCCGTTCCAAATGAACGATTTTTGGCTGGATGGCTTTCAGTACCGACGATTCTTTATTCCCTGCATGTGCATCATAGGGGTCATGTTGCGTAAGTTCTTCGGCTTTCTTTACCACTTCCGGATCGTTACTTGGCTGAAACCAGTATAGGCTGTATGAGCGCCGTTCTGATAGCTGCGCCATCCCAAAGAAATTCAGGAAGGCACTGTTTCCGCCATGTCCGTTTACGATGATTATTTTCTCGAACCCGTTCCTGGCCAATTCATTCAGCGTTTCCTGAAGAACTTTCCAGATTAGTTCCGGGCTGTAGGCAATGGTTCCGGGCTGATGTTTTGCCTCATTAATCTGGCTGAAATAATACCAAGGAAATACTACCGTATATTCTTTTTCGGCTGCGCGCAAAGCATATTCACGTGATGCAAATAGGTCGGTTCCCAGCGGAAGATGAGGCCCGTGTTTTTCAAAAACGCCAATCGGTAAAATACATGTTTTAGAAGATTTTTCAACAGCCTTGATGTAATCTGGCGCAGTCAATTCTTCCATCCGGAAAGGAAGTTCCTGTGCATTCACTAGATATGAGGCAAAAAGGCATAAAACGAAAAGGTGTAGTTTTTTCATCGTCATTAGGTTTGTGGTTAAGGTCATAAATTTAGCAATTTGTAAATCAAGAGCCCACATTCAATCCATAAATAAATACTACAAAAACAGAATTGTTGACCTACTGAACGACCAGTTTAGAATTGATGAATTGATTTTCCTTGGTTTTAAAGCGCACCACATAGATTCCGGGGGAGAATCCTGAAACAACTAATTTTGTTGAGAAAGCTGATATTCCACTTTTATTCAGCATACATTTCCCATTGCTGTTAAAGATATCAAGACTCCTGATTTCGGAGGAAGATTCCAGAAAAACAACATCACTGGCCGGATTGGGAAAGATGCGGTAACTGAACGCTGTTTCAAACTGATCGACACCAGTTATCGATTGGCCCAACATATGGCCATCTAACCAGGTTAGCCGGGTTTGAATCCAATTTTTAAACATGGTTATTTGCCCTGCAAAAGTTGAAGGTTGGTAATCAACTTCAGGAGCGCCAACATTAGAGCTCAGAATTGGCCATTTGGAATAATGCCTTACCTGGGCTTCGTTCGCCAGGTTCTGAACCGAATCGATGTATGAATTCAGATATTGTGAACTCAGGTAAGATTTGCGAAGTTCGAAATATCTCTTGTTTAGGGCGTTGGCAAATTCGGTATCCTGAAGCAATCGAACCATCCATCCGTTTGAGTTTGGCCAAATGTTTGGGCAATCATTAATCCGATAACTCCATCCCGAGCCGTCGGTCGCTGAAAATGTAGAACAATCCCAAATGTTTTTCCAGGCCCAGTCGAAATCCCAAACTGGTCCGGCATTGATTTTCCCGCCCTTACTGTCTTTATCCTTAAAGAAATAGACGCTTTTTTTGAAGGCATCCACGTTTCGGGCGACTTCGCTTACGATAAAATAATCGAGAAACGAGTTTACATCAATCCATGCCGGATACCCGCTGGCTTTATCTTTAAAATTCGAACTGTATAAGATCGATTCGAATGAATTGATTGCCGTTTTCAGGTAATCTTTCTGTTGCCACAGCAGATCGGCAGGATCAGGATCGGTATATACATAATTCACAATCTTTTCAGGATGGTCGGTTGGCCTGAAATTGCTTTGCCAACTGTTGGAGGAATTGAAATAATCAATCTTGAAAATGTAACCTCCCGAAACATTGTCTCCGGAAATGTCCAGATTGGTCAATTTGGCAATATCAACCCGGTCTTTATCCCGTTTGATTTTTTCCATCAGGATGTAAATACCCAGATATTCGTTGTTGACAATCACTTCAACCATCCTGGTGCGGGGCGCATAATGTCCCATTCTTCTGGATAGTTCGTAAGCCAGCGTGTTTCGCATGAATGTTTTGTCGTTGTAATTGGCAAGTAATATCCAGTCGTTCTCGGCAGGCATTCCTAAAAGGGAGACATTCAGGTTTGCTCCGTTGGCGTCGCGGGTTTCGATGCCATATGGTTTTTGAGGAAGAGTGGACGACCATGCCCCGCGGATTTCGATACCAATATTCCCATTATATATATTCCCCGCATCGGTTGGCCTGTTAATTTGACCAATACCATTGGAAATGATCTTCATGGTTGCCGAAATCTTAGGGGCATCAATGATCGTTTTCCCATTGGTATTGATAACTACAAGGGGCAGGTTAGACGTACTGATTCCTGAGACTTGGGGAAATGCAGGTGTAACAAGAAAACATATAACGATAGCGCAAAGCAAACGAAAGCTCATTTTCAAAAGAATAAGTTAGTTGGATTAAGCATAAGCTAATCAACTACTAAATAAGATAAATAATTCTTATTTACCTTATCGTTTCAAAAAATCCTTTTTGAAATCAATTGGCATATTGCGTTTGATGGGATCAAATTTTGAGAATCCACGGTCGAACTCTTTTATTTTAAACTTTGGGAAAGCGCTTTTAAGTGCCACAATTGGTACTCCTGTAATGCTTTCGACAGCTTTTTTGAAAAGCGGTTCGGATAAATCGCCAAGAGGCTGGGCAGGCAACAATTCATCGTCAACCAAATCGTCAGGAGCAAAACCATTCACAAAATTGGTAACACCTTCGGCGTTTGCATAGCGTAACACAATTGGCTGCAAGCCCCAATTTTTAAAATCTGCGTAGTCTGAGGCATTGGTGTAAAAATCTTCAGGTTTTAAGGTGATTGAAGCTGTATATTTGCCATAAGTTGTATCGCCCACCATGGCTACATTCATGTATGGTTTTAACCCGGTGATGGTCAATTCGGCTGCACTTGCTGTTCCTGGTCCGGTTAAGATGGTCACCTTATTCAGCCCAAGTTTTACAGGAACGGAATTGTCGAAAGTGACGGTTGTTTGATCGGTTACTTTATTCTCAACCCAATATTGTTGGTACTTATCATTCCATTGGAAAGTCACCAGTGTTTTTGATCCGGTAACATTGCCAAGCGGAGCGATGGAACTGCAAAGGTATTGGGCTGCTGAAATTTGCCCGCCGGGATTATACCGTAAATCAATCACTAAATCAGTTATTTGGTTTGTTCTGAAATAATCCATTGCGGTTTGCAGACTTCCATTGAAATTGGCAATAAATTGAGCGTAAAACAAATAGCCGATCTTATGGCCATCTTTCTCAATGACTTTGTACAAGATTACAGGATCCAAATTTAAAACTTCAGCAGTCATCGAAATAGTGCCAGAATTTGAGATGCCTGAAGTTGTTAGTGTACCCTTGGTAATAGAAACACTTTCTCCACTCAGTAATCCGGTATAATTGTCTTTGGTAATGCTGCCTCCATTTATTTGAGTAATTATGCTTCCTCGTTCGAGCCCTGCACGCTGAGCCGGAGTATTTGGATAGACATATTCAACTATTGCAAAGTAATTGCCGGTAGATGCTCCACTTGCATCAACAAAGCCCCCAAAAGTCAAAGAATAACCATAGCTTTTTTCAATTCCGTTTAGGCTATTCTCCCAATCGGTTACATTGTCGGTTATATACGACCATTTATCATCCTTATATAGCAATTTCTCAAAATAAGCTTTCGAGTCAGTTTCATACCTGGTATCGATTGTGGGCAAATAATTATACCACAAATAAACATCAGTCATGGCCGATTTGATAAAGTTATTCACCTCTTGAGTAATAACAGGGGCTTCTGCTTTAATCTCTGTGTTAGCTCTTGAGCCCGAACCGGTATTCTCAAAAGTTGTATCATTCTTCGTACACCCGAAAAAGAATGCTATAATGATTAACGCAAATGTGATCGTTGGTTGTTTTAAGCTTTTCATAGTTATTCAGAGATACTAGAGTAAATAATAGATAATAGATATCAGCATTCCGGCACCAATAAGTACCGAAAAATTAAGAATTAAACTTCTCCGGATATTTTTACTGCCCAAAGAGATTGCATACATCATTTTCAGCAAGTTGTTACTGTTTGTGGCATTAATTATTGCCAGAACAATTGTCATTTGTCCAATTCCGGCCTTTTGCTGAAGGATATTCAATAGAAATGGATCAATATCGGTAACTCCCACAATGTAGGCCAGATTTGTAACTCCGGCGCTGCCGTAAGTTTTCTGCACGAAATCAGTAATCAAAGCGAAAACAACAAATAAAACGCCGAAGATTGCAGCTGTTCTGAATTCCAGTGGATTTTTAGTTGATGCCAGATTGTTTTCTGAGTTATCTTCAGGAAGTTTATCTGGATTCTTTCCGGATTTAAGCTTTGAAAGAATAAGACTTACCAGAAACATCGCCAAGAAAGGAATCGCCAGAAGTTGGGCGACCGAACCATTGAAAATAAAAGCCAGGAAGAGAATGCGAAGATACATCATACCGTTGGCAAGCATAATTGCCGAAACTGTTTGTGATCCGGCTAATCCCTGTTTTTCTTTACGTGCCAGAATAACAGTTGTCGCGGTACTGCTGTATATCCCTCCTAACAATCCGGTAAGCATGATTCCAGAATCTGGGAAAATGAATTTCTTCAGCAAATAACTGCAATAAGATATTCCTGAAACTACAATAATGGCGAGCCAAAGGTGATATGGAGAAATAGGTATTTGTTCCGAGATATTTGCTTCAGGAAGAAGTGGCAGAATAATTCCGGCAAAAGCAATAAATTTTGCCAGTGTAATAAATTCTTCTTCCGATGTCTTCTTTGTTAAGGTGATGAAGTGAGTTTTAAGCTCGGTAAGCAATAGAAGAGCTACGATAAAAGATAATATGAGCCAGACAGGTTGAGTAAAAACCATGACTGGGATACAATAGGTCAAAAGCGCCAGAATGGTACTGGTTAATCCATATTTTCCATTTTGACTAATTTTGTGATGGTATTGAATGCCTAGCAAAAGGCCGATTAGTACAAGTCCAATCAGGAAAGGGATGTAGTTTACCGGATCAGCAATGAATAAAACGTAGGCCAGTAATCCGATAAACGTAAAAGTACGATCGGTACCAAAAAGCTGATCCTCATTTTCGCTAATGTGGTGTCGTCTTTGTTCCAAACCAATCAGTAAGGAAAAGATCAGTACCAAAATGAATTTGATAAATCCATCGGGTATATGATTCAGAATTTCCATATCGTTTATATCGTTAGCTAACAAAGGTATTATTTCGGCAACTTTAAATCAATATTATGTGCAGATTAACATTTATTAATTGTCGACTGACCGTATAGATTATCCGTTTAAACGTTGATTTGCCCTACATTATTTTGGGGATTTCCTTTCAATAAATAAAATCCGGATTTAGTGGCCTGTTTTTTTGAAAATGACAAACAATCTGTTACTTTTGTCGCCGATTCGGTCTGTAGCTCAGTTGGTAGAGCAGCTGACTCTTAATCAGCGGGCCCAGGGTTCGAATCCCTGCAGACCGACCCAGAAATCAAGCAGTTACAAGTAATGTTGTAGCTGCTTTTTATTTGATACATACCAGATACATACAAATCGTGTCAAAAAGGCATTGCCAAAGGAAATTATAAACAACATCAGCAAACCTTTTCAAGTGGTTCTGTGGGGTATGTCTTATTAATGATTCAATCCTATTGCAACTGCTTCAGAATCAATATGTAACTTTCAAAGAGAATATAAGTGTTTGTGAATATTGAATTTACGATTTCTCTCCTTTATCATACTTGATAGTGTGAAAGGATCATCCATGGCTACAGCTACAAGTCTTTTTAGGTATATTTTGAATATGCATTTTCCATTGTTGTTGGTGATTAGACCTATATCATGAATTCTATATTACACCTTGCCCTAATGAAACCCCCGCAAATCTCTATAGGGGTTCTTTGGTTTTTATCCGATAAATTAATGGATGAACCATTTAAGGTTTATCAAGCAACACCAGAAGAAAAGGAATGAATGGAATAACCATTGTCTTTTCAACTGGTGTTTTTAATTAATCCATTTTCCGGTTGATCATGACCCCTTACTATGCAATTCTTCCTTGAATTTCAGATGAATACTTATCTGAATGAACTTCTACTCCTGACTATTCAGGAACTTACATTCAACCTTCAATTCTACATTGAAGATTAACCATCATTTTTAATTCAAAACTCAAAAACTAAGCAGTTAAGAACATCAGAACGTAAATCTGCAAAGATCAGATTGTCACTGCAAGGCCCTAGTGGAAGTGGTAAAACCTATTCAGCACTTTTTATTGCATTTGGACTTGTTTGTGACTGGTCAAAGATTGCAGTAATTGACACAGAAAGGGGATCAGCAGATTTGTATGTTCACCTTGGGAATTACTTTGTACTTCCTTTAACAGAACCTTACACTCCTGAACGCTACATTGAAGCAATCAAACTTTGTGAGAACAGTGGAATTGAATGTGTAATCATTGATTCTTGCTCACATGAATGGTCTGGCAAAGTTGGCTGTCTTGAAATTCATGAGGAAGTCACTTCTAAAATGAGGTACCAAACTCTTTTACAGCCTGAATACAACTGATTACTGGTTTAAAAGGAACATGAAGAATAGTTTTATGTCGATCAATGACAAGATATTACTTCGAAAAAGATCCATTATCGAAACCATTAATGACGAATTGAAAAACATCTGTCAAATTGAACATTCGAGACACAGATCTTTTGGAAATT
>Ga0208789_1000590_pt1 | contig 31182 bp, 22 predicted proteins | sample Methanotroph_Enr_FD_187368 | JGI IMG/M metagenome (GOLD analysis project Ga0208789, IMG submission 187368) | Enriched soil microbial communities from Old Woman Creek wetland in Ohio, USA - Methanotroph_Enrichment_5 (SPAdes) (version 2) | ecosystem: Environmental > Terrestrial > Soil > Wetlands...
ATCACGTCGGCGCTGGCCGAAGTCGGCAAATCAACGGCAATCAACGGCACGACGGTCGCAGCCAGCACCGTTGCCGAAAAGATAATGTACGGCGCGATGATAAATAACCACGAAGCCTGTTCCGAGACCACAGGTTGCTTATGCGTTAATTTAATTAAATCCCGGTAAGGCTGAAAAATAGAAGGCGCTTTGCGGTTTTGTAATCGACACTTGCAGCATTTGATCCAACCTGCCAACAACGGAGCCAACGCGACAAACAGTATGGCTTGTAAAATAGCGACTAACCAATTCATCAACTGATCACCCATAACAGTAAGAGTAAAGTTGCAAACGAATAGCCCAGATAAACCCGGATATTCCCCGTTTGAATACGCCCCACTACTTGAGCCAATTTGTTTACCCCTTGTCCAATCGGATAATACAATCGCGGCCAACTGTGATCCTGAATCCGCAACTGATAATGAACAGCTGCCACATCCTGATTCATTGCACCTTGCATGTCTTTGTCGATCTGCTCGTCAATAACCCAAACTTTCGAGAAAATCCGCCGGAAAGGCATGGTAAAAGCGCTGCTGCTGTATTGCATGCGATGTGTTAAGCCGCCAAAACCGCAATCCCAGGTGTCGGCTGTACGTATTGTCGTTGCAGGATTACGACGCAAGTACCAAAAGCAGACGCAGCTGGCAATCAGCGCACCGACCAGAACCAACGGCGGAGCATAAGAAGCTTGACTGGTAGAAACCGGTGCCAGCCACAACCAGCCTAAAGCTGCATCATTGGGCAAGGTTTCACCTAATAGTTGCCCGGCAACACTGTTGATCAGGCTGATGATCATGCCGGGAAAAATACCGAACAAAAAACACAATCCGGCCAGCAACGAAGAGCCAACCAACATGCCTTTATCCTGGGTCTCATGCGCTTTTTCGCAATGGTGAGAACGCGGCAGTCCCAAAAAGATCAAGCCGAACACTTTTACAAAACAGGCTGCGGCCAATGCCGCCGTCAGGGCTAAGGCAGCGGCGGCGACCGGGATCAAGCTGCGCAATACGCCATTGTCCAGCACATCGACCTGCAATGCGGTCTGAAATGCCAGCCATTCCGAAACAAAACCGTTAAACAACGGCAATGACGAAATGCTCATACAGCCGATCAAAAACAACACGCTGGTTTTCGGCATCTTTTTAATCAGCCCGCCCATCATGTCGATATTTAACTGATGGGTTTGATGGTGAATAATCCCAGCGCCTAAAAACAGCAGATTCTTGAACAACGCATGATTGAAGGCGTGAAACAACGCCGCCAACAAACCCAGCACTGCCAGTTGCGGATGGCCGTTTGCCATAAAAATCATCGACAGGCCCAGCACCATAAAAATAATGCCGATGTTTTCGACTGAACTGTAGGCCAAAAGACGTTTTAAATTGGTCTGCATCATTGCGTACAAGATACCGCCCAGCGCCGACACAGTGCCCAATACCAGCAACACCACGCCCCATTGCCAATGCACATCGCCGAGCAAGTCAAAGCAAAAACGGATCAGTCCGTACAGTGCGACTTTAAGCATCACGCCGCTCATCAACGCGGAAATATGTGAAGGCGCAACCGGATGCGCTTCCGGCAGCCAGACATGCACAGGAACGATCCCGGCCTTCATGCCGAAACCGAGCAGCGCCAGCATAAAGGCTATGCTGGCCCAGGTTGTCGACAACTGCGCCTCACGCAAGGCATCGAAGGTAAAGCCGTTGGCAAAGCCGGCCAGTACGCCAAAGCCCAGAATAATGGCCAATGCGCCGACTTCCGCCATCAATAAATAGATAAAAGCGGCACGGCGATTGGCAGAGTTTTCATGCTGGAACGCCACCAGAAAATAGCTGGCAACCGACATCAATTCCCAGGCGATCATGAAAAAGAATGCGTCATCGGCCAATAACACCAGCAACATCCCGGCAACAAACAGCCCGGTAAACAAACCCAATACCGAAAAAGGATGCTGGCTTTCGTCGTAACTGTTCACATAGCCGGGTCCATATAGACTGACCGCAGTTGTGGCAATGCCGACGATTAGGAAGAAAAAGCCTGACAAGCAATCGAAACGCACATGCCAGGGCAGCCAAGGTAACCCCAAGCTAAGTTGATCGGTAACCACCACCTTACCGATCAATACGCTCAACCCGGCCAATACTGCGAACACACCGGATAAACCCAGTAAAACAAACACCGCTTGCCGCAACAAAACCGGAAACTTTTTTTCTTCCAGGCTGTCGGCAATTAGGAACTGACAACGCTCATTGCCGCTCGGGAATTTTTTAAACCAGTACTGGCTAAAATCCAGGATATGTTGGTGCTGATTCATCAGCACCGCCAATAAGCCGGAAGCAAAGCTTAAAAGTACTGCACAATAAGCTAATACAAGGATCATGAAATTCTCACTATCGCGTAAGTCGGGTTATGACTGCAAGGAGCAATTGCCGAACGTAGCGCAAACCGACACTTTAAAACCACGGATGCCGGGTTACAATTCCGGCCACAATCTACAATCATTTTCTATCGTCCGCAGTCATTAACCGCGCGGCAAGCGCATGATCTGAAAACGTTTCAAACGCTTTACCTACTTTCCTGCATCGTCCACCCTGAGCTTCATAGTTCTGCTGGTAATCATGGATAAACTCCATAACGGTATGATCGATCAGGTAACCGTCTGAAAAATCAAAAATAACCGTCTTACCTTTGTCCAGCCGGGCAAGCGCTTTTTTCAGCGGCAGGAAGTTTGAAAAAAGCGCAGAACCTAATAACTTAACGGTCAGCGTATCTTTATCTTGCTGTTGGATAGTAAAGTGAATCTTGAACAAGTTGTTGGGCCAAACGCCCCTGGCCAGATTAATGGCCAGTTTTACAATAATCCCAAAAATCACGCCCATCAGTAAGTCTGTCGCTAATACGCCGATAATCGTGACAACAAACATAAACAACTGTTCTTTACCGACTTCCCTTACCCTGTAAAATGTTTCAGGCGAGGCTAAACGATAACCGGTATAAACAAGCAATGCGGCCAGGGAAGCTAACGGGATACTCTGAATCAATCCTGTAAACAAGACCACAAACAGCAGCATTATCAAGCCATGGAAGAAGTTGGCCCAGGCTGTTTTTGCCCCGTTATCGATATTCGCCGAGCTGCGGACAATTTCAGCAATCATCGGCAAACCGCCCACCAAACCGGCAACCAGATTACCGATGCCGACCGCCGTTAAATCACGGTCGAGGTCGGAAGAGCGTTTATAAGGATCAAGCTTATCGACCGCTGTCGCACTCAGCAAACTTTCAAGACTGCCCACTAAACTGATACCCAGCACAGCCTCCCAAAAGGCTATGGTGGTTATTTTTGAAAAATCGGGAAAATAAAAACCTGCAAGAAAATCATCGGGAATCCCAACCACAAATTTCGATCCGGCGGCAGCCTGGTCTTTAGTCAGATCAAAATGCCAAGCGAATATGATGCCCACCACCACGACAATGACCGGAGCGGGAATCCTGCTTTCGGTAAACGGCCAGGTAATCAGTATCAGCAAACCTAAAAAACTGATCAGGCCGATTTCCATATTCATGCTAAGCAGGCTATGCGGAATCTGCGCAATGACCGAAAACAGGCTGCCGGACTCAGGTGTGACCCCAAGCATGACATGGGTTTGTGTGGCGATGATGATAATACCAATCGCCGCCAACATTCCATGCACCACCGACGTGGGGAAAAAGGAGCTCAGCTGCCCCATCTTAAACACCCCCATCAAAACCTGTAACACACTGGCCACCACAATCGCCGCCAAGGTGTACCGATAACCGGCCATCGCATCGCCTTCGCCCAGCGCCTGCACCGCCGCCAAAACCACCACAATCAGGCCTGCAGCCGGGCCATTGATGGTCAGGTATGATCCGCTAATACGCGATACCAATACCCCGCCGATAATTGCCGTGATAATACCTGCCGACGGTGGAAAGCCGGAAGCGACAGATATTCCAAGACACAGCGGCAAGGCGATAAGAAAAACCAGCAATCCTGATTGTAAATCACTGCGCCAGTTTTCTTTTAAGCCCGCCAGACCGGTTTGGGGGTTAGCTGAACGGGATGGTGTATTCATAGAAGTCCTCGTTTATTGTAAAAATATAGTGTCTCTAAATAATTCACTATACCACTGTAGCATTAACAGCAAATCCTGCTACAGTTTTACATCCAACAAAAGGCCTCTAACTAAACGCCATAATGGTCGCTTTTACGACGACTCATGTTATTTCGCTTCATTCTGCGTACCGCCAAAGGGTGCTCTGAAAAGGTATCATGGTATTCCATGCCAAAAAACTTGCACTGCCCCCCTTGTCCTTCGTAGTCATGCTGAAAATCATGAAGAAACTCCATCACTGTATGATCGATCAGGTACGCATTGTTCAATTGAAATATCACTATCTTGCCGTTTTCTAAATTAGCCAGCGCAGTTTTCAAGGACATAAAGTTCGAGAAAATCGCCGCTCCCACTATCGAGACCACAACAGACTGAAAATCTTTCTCCTCAATAACAAAATGGATCTTGAACAGATTATTCGGTCTGACGCCGCGCAACATGTGAATACCGAACTTGGTTAAAATGCCGATGCCGACGCCTACCAATAAATCAGTCGCCAACACACCGATAATCGTCACCACGAACATAAACAGCTGTTCTTTGCCAACACCCATGACCTTAGCGAATTCTTTCGGTGATGCCAAGCGGAAACCGGTAAATACCAGCAGTGCAGCCAAAGATGCTAAGGGAATGCTGTGTATCAGGCGCGGAAACAATGCCACGAATATCAGCAAAAATGCGCCATGAAAAAAGTTGGCCCAGCCAGTCTTTGCGCCGTTATTGATGTTGGCCGAACTACGCACGATTTCTGCAATCATCGGCAAGCCGCCGACTAAACCGGCAAACAAGTTGCCTGCGCCCACCGCCGTTAAATCGCGGTCAAGATTGGAATGGCGTTTATACGGATCTAGCTTATCGACCGCCATTGCGCTGAGCAAACTCTCCAAACTGCCCACCAAACAAATACTCACCACCGCTTCCCAGAACTCCAGTGTGGCTATTTTTGAAAAATCAGGAAAATAAAAGCTGGACATGAAATTTTCAGAAATCGCGACCAGAAACGCCGGCCCAACGGTTGCCTCGTGATGCGGCAAGAAATGGGCATCCGGCAGAAACAGATACATGTGCTCATGTTCCAGATCAAAATATCGGGCCAACCCCATACCCACTAATACCACGATAAGCGGAGCCGGTATCATCTTCAAGGTTGGATTCTTTATAACCGACCAGATGATCAGTATCACCAAGCCTAATCCACCGATGACAGCAATGTCAGGATTAAGATTAACTATGCTGTGCGGAATCTGGGCGATGGTCGAAAACAGGCTGCTGCCTTTTTCCGGTGAGGTACCCAGTACTACATTGATTTGCTTGGCCATAATAATAATGCCGATAGCCGCCAACATACCATGCACCACCGATGCCGGAAAAAACGAACTAAGCCGCCCCATCTTAAAAAAGCCCATCAAAATCTGTAACGCACTGGCAATGACGATGGCGGCCAGCGCATAACGGTAACCCGCCATCGCATCGCCTTCGCCCAGTTCCTGTACTGCGCCCAGAACCACCACGATCAACCCTGCGGCCGGACCGTTAATGGTTACAAATGATCCGTTGATACGCGAAACCAGCACCCCGCCGATAATAGCAGTGATAATACCGGCCGATGGCGGAAAACCGGAAGCCATCGATATGCCTAAGCACAATGGCAAGGCAATAAGAAAAACCAGAAAACCGGACAGTAAATCGCTACGCCAGTTTTCTTTTAAACCCGCTAAACCGGTCTTTGGTAACCCAGGCAGGGATGACTCACTCATAAAGAACCTCGTAATGATAAAAAAATGCTATCAAGTTACAAGCGATTACCGTGCCAAATAATTTTAACCTTATAATTGATTGATTTAATTATTATTTTATTTGTGTCCAACTAAAAATAAACTCCATAGAGGTGCAAAACAACCGACCGGTTGTTGTTTTGCACCGGCGCTGGAAACAGCCTGGTGCCTTAACTGTTTACCCTTCGGTGACTGGCTCTACAAAAAAGGGATATGAAGTTGCTATCTGCCTGAAGATTTTCGTGGGCAAAATGATTTTCCGGGGGTCAATCATAGAAAGCCTGGATATATTTCTCTCTGTTTAGCCAGGGGCTTTTTATCGGCGCGTAATGGTCAATTACGTTTTCTGAATCAAGTAATTCTACGGTTATGGCTCCGCCAAGCTTCTTTTCAATGTAGTGAAAAGAGACATAATCGGCCAAATCCTCATTCCATGACGTGCCGCCGTAGAAACTGACGAAAGGCGTTCTTATCAGTTGCGAAAACATCTCTGTGAGTTCGGTTCTCGGGATAGCCCCCTTCTTCGGAAACGAGCCGTAGGGGTTGAGTTCGCCGCGGTGTATGAAGTCGTATTGCGGCGCGGGTTGCAGCCACTTTATCCAGACCCTGTCGGTGAACTCTGAAACCTTTTGGAAGCGGCCGCCCAAGCGCCGATGATGCTGATCGAAAAAGGGCGTTACCCCGAATTCAATGTCAATAAGGTGGGCCCCTTCGTGCAGCAAACCGTATATCAGGGCCTTATAGTTCGTTTGAGTCCGCACGCGGATCGTCGGCGATGCTTCTGACTTGTCGAACTGGGAGTCATTCTTGTAGCTCAACCAGTCGTCAAGGGATACCCTAAACAGCGAACTGTTGAGAATGATGTAGTAGTAAGTCCGGCCCTGCTGATCAACGACCCAATTCGCTAACCCTGCGCCGGCAAATCCGTCAATCAAGTAAACCGCCAGCAACTTCTCTGCAAAGACGGCCTTGTGCGCGTGAGGGAGCAAATCAAGGTATGACTGGAAAAGGGCCATATCATCCGCAGTAGGCGTCCGCGCTGCGTAGCGGACGGCACTGGTAATGCCGATCGACTTTTCATGATCCTGTGTTGCCTTAAGGAGATTGTCGGGCATTTTCTGCAAGCGCTCCGCAACCGGCTTGGACAAATTGTCCTGCAAGCGCTGAAACAGCCGCAGCTTCCACGCAAAAGCCTCTTCATACCGGGAATCGCGGGAATTACACGCCGTCAGCAATACCGCCAGCAGCGAAAAGCAAATAAAGGACAATACAGTCCGATGCATACCGTATTTTTTCATATCAGTTTTGTGCGCGACGCGAACTACACGACATAGATTTCCCTATAAAATCTGATTTGCCGTATCTGCCTTATAAATCCATCCAATTACTGCATTGATGGAACCGATTATTTAAGTATAAAACAACAAAATATGGCGGACAAACAAAAATACGACAGCGTTTCCGTGCCCAAAAAGAATTTCTTGGCGTCCAGCTTACTGCCGGTTTTGTAAAGAATCTATGCGGGTCTTTACCTATTGAATTTAGGCAATATCGCCACTAATATTGATGTTATGGCGGGCGTCAACCTAAAAAGCACAGCTGAGTGAGCGGATGTTATCATTCTTATCGGGAAGAAAATCATCCAGCACAAAGATTTGAAAACAAGTCCGCGTTGACGATTGTTATCGCCGGGATGCTGCTGGCGATTGGCCCGGTACTACCCGACAAGCCAACTTTGGGCAGCCGCGATAAAGCCGATAAACATGAGCAAATAGAAGTCTTGCGCTTGCAGCAACTGCTCTGCATAAGCGCCAACTTTGGCGCAGGTTACCAAATAACCGCTACCGCCCAAGGCATGAACAAGCCATCTGCCAAAACAGTATCGTCTTCTATCAATAAAATATTCATGCATTTCAGATATTGTGAAAGGTTCTTGAAAGGCTAAGGAAAGATAATAGTGCATTCAATGACAGTTACCCAGAATCTGACTGAATAACACGTGGGTATCGATTTATGCCCCACCCTTTAATATCGCACCGGGGATGCAAAAAGGCCTGCCCATCCGGCCGTCGCTTTTGAATGCTCCATGTCTTCTGTGAACATACCGGAAATCCGCAGGGATTAATTGGCGCAAAAACTGCTTATATTTTCGCAAACAAGTAAATCCGTGAGCCTATTGATTTACCAGACTGCCTGTTTTGGCTCAATACCTTTAATGTAAACACAAACCATGCGAAGACCCGGAAAATCATTTCACACCCTCCCATCAATTTCACGGCGTCTTAGCCTCATCCTTATGCTAAGCGTTTCTTGGCACAATAGCCTGTCTGCTGAAACACTGACCTTACCTCACGTTCTTAGCCTGCTTGAAGCACACAATCCGTCGCTCGCCAATGCCCAAGCGCGCCAGGAATCGGCGCAGGCCGCATTGGTTACGTCCAGAGCCTATCCTAATCCTGAACTGGAAATAGGCGGAGGCTCTTCGACCGGCATCGGTCAAGGCGCGCTTAACGGTCCCAATGAACAGGTTTTTATCTCCCAGCCATTGGACCTGCCGTTCGTAAGGGAGGCGCGGCGACAGGTTGCCGAAGCAGGCATTACTTCGGCGGATGAAGCCAGCCGCCATGTCTGGCTAACCGTGCGCAGTCAGGTACGACTGGCGTTTTATGAGATTTTACGCCGTCAGGCGGAACTGCAAATCAGCACGGACAACGAACAATTACTCACGCAAATACGCGATAAAATCAAACTCAAGGTTGAAGTAGGGGAAGCGGCCCGTTATGAACAGGTCAAATCTGAAGCGGAAACGCTCAATGCCCTGAAGCTGCGGGAAAGCGCAGAAACGCGGGTGGATGATGCCAAATCGGCGCTACGTATGATGTTCGGTCCGGCCTTGCCGCACCAATATGAAGCATCCGGCGATTTACCTGCACCACCAGCGTCACTGCCATCTCTGGAAAGCTTGCGTGAAGAAGTGCTCAACAGGCAACCTATCTTGCAGCAGTTTCGTGCGGAAATCCAAAAAGCAGAGGCCAAGGTCAAGTATGAGCAAAACCTTCGCTATCCGCAGCCGACCCTGAAAGCAGGCGCCGAAAGAGATCCAGGGCTTGAACAGTGGCGGCTTAACATTGTCGTGCCTTTGCCATTGTGGAATCAGCGTCAGGGCCCTATTGGCGAAGCAGCAGCAGAACTGCAACAAGCCGAAGCATTAGCCAACCAACAGGAATTCTCAGTCATCCGCGAACTGGAAAACGCATACAACCGATACCGGATAGCCCATCGCCAGGTTGAAACTTACGATGCCGGTTTGCTGAAACAAGCCGAAACCGTGCTGAAAGTCGCTGAGTCCGCCTACCGCCTCGGCGAGCGCGGCATTATTGATTATCTCGATGCCCAACGCACCTACCGCACGGTGCGCAACGATTATCTGAACGCCCGCTTCGACCGCCAAGCCGCGCTGATTGATCTGGACCGTTTACGCGCTACCGATCTGGAGGGTCTGTAACCATGACTTTATTTTACCCTTTGCTGTTCATCCTGCTGCTGATCTCGCCGTCTAGCAACGCCGATATTGCCTTACCGCTGGTCAAAGCCAGTCCCGTGCTGATGAAGCAAATCAAAGTCATTGCCATCGGCGAAGGCCAAGTGCATGATTCCTTGCGCTTGCCGGCGCGGGTCGATCTGGATCAACAACGCGTTGCCCGAATCGGCGCAACGGTAACGGGCCGGATTACCGAAATCCAGGCCGTACTCGGCCAGGAAGTCCGTAAAGGCGAACAGCTGGCGATACTCAACAGCACCGAACTCGGGATGGCGCAGTCGGCTTATTTAAAGACCAGCTCGCAAGTCAATCTGCGTCAGCTGGCGGTAAACAGGGCCAAGCGCCTGCTGGCCAGTGACGTCATCGCGGCCGCCGAACTCCAGGAAAGAGAAAGCATGCTGAATGAAGCCGACGTGGACTTGCGCACGGCGACCGACCAGTTACGCGTGTTCGGCATGTCGGACAGCGATCTGGCAAGGCTGTCCAAAGAAAAGAAAATCCATTCGTTCCTGCCGATTACCGCCAGCATTCAGGGCACGATTGTTGAACGCAAGGTCACCGTCGGCCAAGTCGTACAGCCTGCCGATGCCTTGTTTACCGTAGCCGATCTGTCCCATGTGTGGATCGTCGCCGAACTTCCCGAGCAACAGGCGAGTTGGGCGCACAAAGGCGATGAAGCGATAGTCGCGATTGCCGCCCTGCCGGGAGAAGAGCTGACCGGCCGCCTGATTTATGTGGCCGACATGGTTGACCCGCAGACTCGCACCGTAACAGTGCGTATGGCGCTACCCAACCCGCAGCGTATTTTCAAGCCGAACATGCTGGCAACCCTACTGATTCGCAAACAGGGCGAACAGGAACTGGTTTTACCCGAGTCAGCGGTGTTGCGCGTCAATGACAGCGACCATGTCTTCGTCCAGACCGCGCCTGAAGAATTTCAGCTGCGCCCGGTGCAACTGGGCATTCGTTATGGCAATGTAAGGCGCATTCTCGGCGGCTTGAAACAGGGTGATAAAGTCGTAGTGGAGGGCGGATTTCATCTTAACAGCGAACGCCAGCGCAGGGAATTGGAGTAAAACCGATGATCGAAGCCTTGATTCGCGGCAGCCTGAATAACCGTATCCTTATTTTGGCTATCGCATTGGGACTGGCGGCTTTTGGCGTACGCGCCCTGCAATCGTTGTCCGTCGATGCGTTTCCCGACGTCACCAACGTGCAGGTGCAAATCGCCACCGAATCGTCCGGGCGTTCGCCGGAGGAAGTCGAGCGATTTATCACCGTGCCGTTGGAGATCGCCATGACCGGGATGCCCGGCCTTACCGAAATGCGCTCGTTAAATAAAAACGGCCTGTCCCTGATCACGCTGGTGTTTACCGACGCTACCGATGTCTATTTTGCCAGGCAACTGGTCATGGAGCGCCTGATGGAAGTCAGCCACAACATGCCCGAAGGCGTCAATCCGATATTAGGCCCGGTTTCCACGGGACTTGGCGAGGTGTATCAATACACGCTGGAGCGAGCTGACGACGGACATCGCGCGCTGGCGCCGGAAGAGCTGATGCGCCGCCGCGAAACCCAGGACTGGGTTGTGCGCCCCCTGTTGCGCGGCATAGCAGGCGTAGCGGAAATCAATTCACAGGGCGGCTACAACAAGCAGTACCAGGTGCTGGTCAACCCCGACCGCATGCACCATTACCATATCACGCTGGATGAAGTCTTTAACGCGCTCGCGCGCAACAACGCCAACAGCGGAGGCGGCGTTTTGCCGCATTACGCCGAGCAATACCTGATTCGCGGCGTCGGCTTGATTCGAGATGCCGCCGACATCGGCAATATCGTGCTCAAAGAGGAACACAGCGTCCCTGTCCACATTCACGATGTCGCCGAGGTAAAAATCGGCCATGAAGTGCGGGTTGGCGCGGTGATAAAAAACGGTTATACCGAATCGGTCGGCGGCATTGTGATGATGCTGCGCGGCGGTAATGCCAAAGAACTGGTCGGCCGCATCAAGGAACGGGTGCAGGAAATCAACGACAAAAACATGCTGCCGGAAGACCTCAAAATCGTTCCCTACTATGACCGCAGCGAACTGGTCGATGCCGCTTTGTACACCGTCACCAAGGTGCTGCTTGAAGGCGTTGCGCTGGTCGTCGTGATTCTGCTGCTGTTTCTCGGCGATATCCGCTCCAGCCTGATCGTAGTCAGTACCCTGCTGGTCACGCCGCTGGTCACCTTTATCGTCATGAACGAACTGGGCATTTCCGCCAACCTGATGTCATTGGGCGGACTGGCTATCGCCATCGGGCTGATTGTCGACGGCTCCGTCGTCGTTGTCGAAAACGCTTTCAGTTTGCTAACCGAGCGCAGAGGCGGCGTTACCAGCCGGGTGAAAGTGGTCATGGCTGCCGCCCAGGAAGTCGCCACCCCGGTATTATTCGGTGTCGGCATTATCATTCTGGTATTCCTGCCGCTGATGACTCTGGAAGGCATGGAAGGCAAGATGTTTTCGCCGCTGGCTTATACCATCGCGATTGCCTTGCTGATTTCACTGATTCTGTCGCTGACCTTGACGCCGGTTTTGTGCTCTTTTCTGCTGCAAGGCCAGCGTGAAAAAGAACACGACACGCGCATTATTGCGCTGATGAAAAAGCCTTATCTCAGACTGCTGGACATATCCCTGCAAAAAGGCAAGACCGTCGTTTTTCTGGCCGCGGGACTGTTTGTCGGCACCCTGTTATTACTACCCTTTTTGGGCAGCGCCTTCATTCCTGAAATGAAAGAAGGCTCTATCGTGCCCGGCATTAATCGCGCGCCCAACATCTCCTTAGATGAGTCCATGAAGATGGAAATGGATGCGATGCGCATGGTAATGGAAATTCCCGGCGTATTATCGGCGGTATCCGGCCTGGGCCGTGGAGAAAGCCCCGCCGATGCCCAGGCGCAAAACGAATCGACCCCCATTATCAGCTTGAAACCCCGTGATCAATGGCCTAAAGGCTGGAGCCAGGACCAGATTGCCGATGCGATACGCGACAAACTCAATGAAAACCTGCCCGGTGTACAAGTCGTCATGGCGCAACCGATTTCCGACCGCGTCGACGAAATGCTCACCGGCGTACGTTCAGATCTGGCGGTGAAAGTATTTGGCGACGACCTGGAACAGTTGAAAACAACAGCAAATGACATCGCCCGACTCGCCAGCACTATAAAAGGCGCTCAGGACATCCGTGTGGAACGGCTCACCGGTCAGCAGTATTTATCCATCACCGTCAACAGGGAAGCTATCGCCCGGCATAGCATTAATGCGGCTGATATTAATGATGTCATTGAAACGGCTATCGGCGGCAAGACAGCGACGGAAATCTATGAAGGCGAACGGCGCTTCCCGGCAACCGTGCGTTTGCCGGAAGGCTTTCGCAACAGCATCGAAGCCATTGACGCCATTCTGCTGACTTCGCCCAACGGCGCGCGCGTGCCGCTGGGCGATCTGGCGAACATCCGCCTGAATGACGGGCCCTCGCAGATCAGCAGGGAAATGGGCAAACGCCGGATCGTTGTCGGCATTAACATCAGGGACAGGGACTTGGGCAGCTTCGTGGCCGAACTGCAAAAAGCCGTCTCCAGCCAGATTAAACTGCCCGAAGCGTATTATCTGGAATGGGGCGGACAATTCCAGAATATGGAACGCGCGCTGGGCCATCTTAAAATCATCATCCCCATTACTATCGGCGCGATTTTCTTCCTGCTGTTCATGCTGTTCAACTCGTTGCGTTTCGCCGCGCTGATCATTCTGGTACTGCCGTTTGCGTCCATAGGCGGCGTTATATCCTTGTTCATCAGCGGCGAATACTTGTCGGTACCGGCCTCGGTGGGCTTTATTGCGCTATGGGGAATCGCCGTATTAAACGGCGTGGTGCTGGTTTCCTACATCCGCAATCTGCGTGACGACGGCCTCAGCCAGATACAAGCCATACGCCAGGGCTGCGCACAACGCTTTCGCCCGGTCATGATGACCGCCACCGTCGCGCTGCTCGGGCTTGTGCCCTTTTTGTTCGCCACCGGCCCCGGTTCCGAAGTCCAGCGCCCGTTGGCTATCGTTGTTATCGGCGGACTGATCACGTCAACGTTGCTGACGCTGATTATGTTGCCTACGCTTTATCGATGGTTCGAGGAAGATCGTGAGGCTGTTTGATTCATCCCGCATAGCAGGTACGGACTCCTCCTTTTCCCTGCGGCATCAGAACCGTAATGTCATGGCCGATTTCAAAAGTTTTTATGTGCATTGTGTGTAAACAAAGCGGAGAATGGATGTTAACTTTTTACCGGGAGTAAAATATGCCGCACAATCCTTTAAAAATAAATCGCACCCTAGCCCTTGTAATCGTCGGAATGCTGGCGGTCAGCCCCGCGCTCGCCGACAAGCATTCTGGGGGCGGTCATGATAAAGCCGATAAACATGAGCGGCGGGGGAAACAAAGCCATGACCAGGATCGCGACAACCGGTCATTTCAACAAGAAGACAGGGACGATTTTAGAAAACAGCGCTATTTCGACGACCGGCACAGAGCCGTCATCAATGGCTACTATGCCGAGCAGTTTCGTACCGGCCAATGTCCGCCGGGCCTAGCCAAAAAGCACAACGGCTGCATGCCGCCCGGACAGGCAAAACAGTGGCAGATAGGTTATCCGCTGCCTAGAAATGTGATTTACTACGACCTGCCGCCGGCAATCGTCATGCAGCTGGGGCCGCCGCAGCCAGGATACCGTTATGCGCGCGTGGGTTCCGACATTCTGTTAATGGCAATAGGAACGGGGCTGGTTGTGGATGCTATTATGGATTTGAGCGGGCGTTAGCTGCCGGCATGTTTGTAGGGGGTGCCGTGCGCCCCTTTTCGACGTCCAACCGTACTGGAAATATTGATACCCGAATGGCTTTCCTATTGATTAATTTCGTAGGCCGGAATAAGACCATCCAAGCGCGTAGCGCGAGGTGGCGTTTCCGGCGAATTTGGGTAGTGTTTGCCGGAAACGCCAGTTCTTGCTGTCGCTCGAACCGGCTTATTCCGGCCTACAGGACTGTTCGAAACGTTTTAGGTGTGTCCCCTTAGCCCAAACATCGCAGAAACTTTAGGAACGGGATTATAAACCCCGTCCCGCTTGGAGGGGCGATTTCGCACCAGCAAACCGCCAATCGACGCACAATATCCGATACAATCTGCCATAAAAAACCCCCGCTTGGAAAAGACCGAGCGGGGATCGGATCCAAGGCTCCGTTCATGGCGAATTGCTGCGCGAATCCCGTTACAACATTGAGAGATCGGTGGGCCTCATGGCTCGCGTCTTATGGGAGCATTGCCGTCGCTGAGTGCGGCGTTTCAATGCTGCCGCCGAATAACGCGAGCAATGCCGCCTTCTTAGTGGCAGCATGGAAGTTCCGATCTGAGGTCACAAACACTTCCCGCTTAAAGTGAACGTGGATCCAGTACGCCTGAACATCACACTTGGCATTTCGCCACTTTTTATCGAAGGCCATGTTGTTTCGATCAAGCCCGCGAGCAGCACAGTAGTCAGACCATAGGAATTCAATGTTAGGAAAAAGGATTTGATGAATCTTCTGTTCCACATCTTGCATCGCTTCGTCTACCCAAAGGCAGTAGTCCCAAAACGTGACATCCCAGTACATCATTGGTTTAAGAAGCTCAAGATGACCAAAGCCGAGGTTGGCGACCCGACTCTTGAACTCGTCAAAGGATTCGAGGCCCTGTCCAGACTTCTGGCGCTCTGAGGCCGAAATTGCAACCAGGCCAACGGAGGCCATACCTTCCGCATGTGCAGTTACAAGGCCACGTACGTCCTCGGCCTCAGGACGTAACTCATCGACGGCAAGAAGACAGTTTGTATCGAGTGTGAACGATGTCATGTGGCTGGTATATACGACATCGATTGCCTTATAAAAAATCTAATTTGCCGTATATTTTCCTCACAAATCTATCCAGTTGATTGTTTTATTGGGCCGAGTATAAAACAACAGGACATGGCATACAAACAAAAACAACTCAGCTTTCGCCCTAAAAAAGTCGAATGGCGTCAGAATTGAGGCCGATTTGTTATTGATGCGTTGCATCCCAAACCGGCTGCAACAGGCTTTGGCATTGCAGCTCAAACGACTCGCCCAGCACCAGCACCAGCGCCAAGTCCGCTACATTGCCGTAAAGCCGCCTGAGTTCCGGCTCGTAGGGTTGCTCTACGGCTCTGGATAATTGCTCGATTGCGGCATCCAGCGCCGACTTTGAGGCGCGGCTGCTGGTTTTCAGTTTGTGGGCCTGTTTGATATACGCCAAGGCCGGTTCGACAAAAAATGCATCGGGCTGTTTTCGGCCTAACCGGTAGATTTCTATCCATGCGCTCAGCTGCTCCGGCTGGCAATATTCCGGCGACAAGTTTAAGTCTTCATCGGCGCTGAGCAAAAATGATGACTGCGGCTGGACTTCGTTAATAATGAGGTGATGCAGTAGGGCGCAGATAAAATCCTTGCCCTTAAGATCGGCGTAGCGATAGAACAGGCTGCCGCGTTCATAAAGGTTGCCTAGTTTGCCGACCAAGCGGTAGCCGCTGATATTTATGTCTATCGGCAAATCATCCAGAGCCGCGCCCAGGTTTTTGGCTTTTATGCGCTCGACAAATCCATTAATAACTTGCTGCTGGCGCTCGAACTCAAGCTCGCCCGGCACGCCAGCCAGCCACCGGCCTTGCGCTTGGAGTTTTTTTACCGATGGCTGCTTGCCGTTTAGCGCCTCGTCTATCCATTCATGATAAATCGCGTAGCTCTCCAATTTGTCGACGGAAAATGGCTCGCGCTCTTCGGCATCGGCTTGCATGCCGCTAAAGCGCAAATCCATTTGCCGCTGCATGAAGTAACGTTGCGGATGCCGGAAGAAGCTGAACAGTTCGCTTAGTTCGATCACTTCGGTATCCTCAGTGTCTGAGGAGATGGTTCCTTGCCACCACAAGTCGGCTTGGGCGACCAGCTGGTCGCCCCTACCGGACAATGCTTTGGCGGTTTCGCAATCGGACTCGGAAAAACTGAACAAATCCGCACTGCCGTCAAAATAGCGCCGGCTGAACGCTTGCAACGGGTGTCGGGTAATCGTAGGGGCGACCGGCCGGTCGCCCTCACATTGCAAAACCTCCAACAATTCGCTGATCACCACCGACGGCGGAATCGCGTCGTTGTGGCTGATCGACTGGCCGATATAGGTCATGATCAGCTGCTGTCTGGCCGACAGCAGGATTTCCATGAACTGATAGCGGTCGTCGCTGCGGCGCGAGCGGTCGCCTTTGCGGAAGTTATGGGCCAGTAGGTCAAAGGTCGGATGCCGGTCGATTTTGGGGAACTCGCCGTCATTCATGCCCAGCAGCGCAATCACTTTGAACGGGATGGAGCGCATCGGCAACATGGAGCAAAACGTCAGCTGTCCACGCAAGAAGCCGTTGGCCGATTTGCGCTCTGCTACCATGCCTTTCAGCCAGCTGATGATGACTTGCAGCTCGACCTCATCATTATGCACGGCGGCCAGCTCGGCGGACAATTCCGCCAGCAGTTCGTTAAGCTGCTGGCGTTCGACCGGCTCTGCCGCCGCCAATAACTGGTCGGCGTAATAATAAAGCTGCGCGCTCCAGCTTTTTAACGGTTTCGCCTGTTTCAGTTCCTTGCCGGCTTTAAACAACAGCTGCATAAAATCGCACAAACCGCCCAAGGCCAGCGCCGATGAACCTTCAATATCCCGGTAAGGCAGCACATCTGCGACAAAATCTTGGTCGCTGCCTACCGCATAACCCATCAGCAGCCTGTCCAGCGCCGCCTGCCAGGTGTTTTCGCTGAGTTCCGGCAAGCCGAGTTCCTGCTTGTGTTGCGCCGATTTGCCCCAACGCACATGGGTGTCCTGCACCCAATGTTTGATCAAATCCAGGTCGACCTCGGACAAGCCGAAGCCCGGATAGACCACCGCTTGCTCCAGCAAATCCAGCACCGTCTGCCAGCCGAAACGGCTTTGGCTCAAGTCCAGAAAGCGGATGAAGGCGTCCAGCGCATGGTTGCTGAGACGCAGGCTGCGGTCGGCAATCGCGTGTTGGATGTCGTCGAACACGGCGGAAATAAACGGCTCGTACACCTGGATGTCCGGCGCCATCACCACAATGTCGCGCAGCTCCAGCGCCGAGTCAGACTCCAGCGCTTGCAGCAACTGGTTTTTTAAGACTTCCACTTCGCGCATCCGGGAATGGCAGGCATGGATGCTGATGGAGTTATCCGGTTGCAGAATCTCTCCGTCCAGCCGGTTATTCAAGATGCCGTTTTGCAGCCGCTGCAGAATAGTGTGCGCCTCGCCCGGTTCGAAGCTTTCCGGCGCAAAATCGAAATGCGCCTGCTCCAGCAACATCTCCTGAAACTCTCGCCCTTGCTGGCCTAAGCTTGACAATAATGGGTGTCCGGCAAAATTATCATCGTTTATTCTCTGCCTTTTAGTTGCCAGATCGGCCCAAAAATCCTGCGCCGGATTAAGCAGGAAAAGATGCAGCTGGCAATGTTTGGACAGGCCTTGCAAATAGCTCAAGAACAACGGCGGCATGGTGTTGAGCCCGAACACCGAAATCCGCTCCGGCAGTTGCGGGCTGAATGCACCTTCCTCTGCGCCATTCAATTTGGCGATCACATCCAGCCATAACGAGCCCCGATGCTTGTTGCCGGTCTGTTCGGTTATTTGCAGCCATAGCGCCTGCTGCCAGCGTTCGGCTGCGGTTTGGTACAACAGTTTGCCGTTTTGCCAAGCTTCCAGCATATCCGGCCGCATCATCTGGTACTGGTCGAAAATCTGCGCCAGTTGCTGGGCCAGCTGATAGCGTTTTAAGGCGACATTTTCGCCGGACAGGTATTGCGTCAGCGGCAAAAACGCCTCGCCATCAATTTTGCGCAGCAACGCCTCAATCCGCCAGAGCATCAAATTACGCTCAAAAGCCGCATCGCTTAACCGGCTGTCGATTTTTTGCGCCAGTGAGCTGAAAAACTTGCCCGGAAATAAAAACTCGTAATTGCCCCAGACCTTGAATTGGCTGGCCAGTTGCTGCGACAGCCAACGCTCCATGCCCTGGCTTTGGATCAGGAAAACTTCCTTGGCAAAAGGCGATGCCAACGGCGCATTTTCGATGACTGCGGCTAGGTGGGCAACCAGGTTTTCGGTTTTATTGGAGCTGTGCAGGATGAACATGGGGATTTTAATTTATCTGTTAAAAATCAGCTGGGTAACCGTTGTATAGCTATCGGGAAAGTTTGTCCTGCAACGTAGGGCGTGCCATGCGCGCCTTAGCTCCCAAGGCGCGCATGGCACGCCCTACAGAGAATTTCCTTATGCGGGGAACAGCAGCGGGAGAACAAAACTTTTCTGGACAACGCTAACTGCGGTATTATCACACACCATTTACATACCTATAACTAAAATCAGGAAGCCTCATGACCCAAGATGAATTAAAACAAAAAGTGGCTCAAGCCGCGACACACTATATTAAAGATGTTGCCATCGTCGGCGTCGGCACCGGCTCGACGGTGAAGCATTTCATCGATTATTTGGCCGATTTTAGATCGGATATTGAAGGCGCGGTCTCCAGTTCTGAAATGAGCACCGCCCAGTTGAAAAAAGTCGGCATTCCTGTGCTGGACCTGAACGCAGTCGGCACCCTGGATGTTTATGTCGATGGCGCGGATGAAGTAACCCCGCATAAACATATGATTAAGGGCGGCGGCGGCGCATTGACCCGCGAAAAAATCATTGCCGCAGCCAGCAAAAAATTCGTCTGTATTGTCGATGAAACCAAATGCGTCGATGTGCTGGGCAAATTTCCGTTGCCGGTCGAAGTGATTCCGATGGCCAGAAGTTATGTCGCACGGGAGCTGGTTAAATTAGGCGGTCAGCCGGTGTGGCGGGAAAACGTCATCACCGATAACCACAACGTCATTCTTGATGTGCACAATCTGGACATTATCGACCCAATCAAGCTGGAACAAATCATCAACAACATTACCGGCGTCGTCACAGTCGGCATTTTTGCAATGCGCCCTGCGGATGTGGTGCTAGTCGGCAAGGGTACCGAAGTTATCACGCTTTAAACTTGTTGGCAGGCCGGGCCGCATTGCGCCCGGCTTGCGCCCCCGCAATCTTATTGCTTTCCCGCCCATTTTTTATCAGCTATTCTACCGCTGAACCGCCCGAAACAACGGCTTTATCCTCATAAATCCCGGTTAATTTGCGCTTGAATTCATCGGAAATCAGCCTGGAATCCTGCTTGCTTTTTACCACCCGCGGCGTGATCAGGACAACCAGCTCTGTTTTGTTTTTTGCTTTGTCTGTCCCCCCGAATACCGGCCCTATCCATGGAATATCTTGCAACCAAGGAATTCCATTTTTATTATTAGAGTTGGTTTCATCAATTAAGCCGCCTAATACGATCGTTTCTCCATCGTGTACGGCCACGGAGCTCTCGATCTCTTTTTTCTGAATAGTCGGCGACGTCGAGACGCCTGTCGATGTCACCACCGGCGTACTGACAATTTGCTTGATTTCCATAATAACCATACCGCTCGCATTAACCCTGGGCGTAACGTCCAGGGTAACACCGGTGTCCTTATATTGAATTGAGCTTCCCAGCGCGATACTGGGTGTCGTCCCTCCGGCAACCGGAAGCGATGAGGTGCTGGTTTGAATGGGTACTTGGTCGCCTATGTTTATTTTGGCTTGCTGATTATTTAACACCATCAGCGAAGGCGAAGAAATCACATTGATATTATTAGCGGTGGCTTGTGTGTTTAAAAGAGCTTTAACCGCTCCCGAGCTGTATATGGCGCTTAATCCGCCGGTTGAGGCGGCTGCGGCGGCTGCGGCCGCAGTCCCAAAGGCACTCGGTAATGTCGAAGCGCCGATCGAGGGAGGATTATTGGTGCTGCCAATCGCACTATTTCCTTGTGACAAATACCATGAAATTCCATACTTTAATTCATCCTTTAAAGTAACCGAGACGATTGTCGCATCAATCAGCACTTGCAGCGGCAATACATCGAGCTGCTTGATAACCGGGAGTATCACCTCATACTCCTGAGGTGTGGCAACAATAACCACTGAGTTATTGGCCACGTCGGAAATAATTCTTACCTCGCCCACATTGGCAACTTCCGCACTTCCGGTTGGCGCATTGCTTTTACTGGCTGATGATTTTGGTGTTTCAGTCGGCGGTTTATTGGTCATTTCAGCCGCATTTTGCCCTGGCGCAACTTTTGCCGTTTTTTCTTTCTTGGCCCCGCCGATAAAAATCTCATTTAACGTTGACGCCAATTCCTCAGCATCGACATTTTGAACCTTATAAACATTCACACCGCCGCCGGATGCCGTATTTGCCCGATCCAGGCGAAAGATCCAGTTTTCAATGTCCTTTAAATAACTGGCCTGATGCGTAATCGCCATAACGGCATTCAATCTTTCAACTGGAATAAAGCGGAAAAACTCATTCTCTTCGTCCTTGCCCTTGGCCTTGCCCTTGTTATAAAAAATTCCCTCCAGTTCAGTGATAATAGTTTCCGGCGCAACATGCGTTAACGGAAACAGGCCAAAAGATTGTCCCCTTAGCATATCAATGTCAAAAGTGCTGACCATGTCCATGACCCTCCCCAGCTCATCGGGGGTGCCGGAAGCAATCAGGATATTGCGCGCGCTTTCGACATTGAGTATGGTCTTTTCCTGCACCAGCGGCTTGATCACATCGACTATATCTTGTACGGCGACATTCCTGATCGGGATAACCCTGACTTGATAGCCCTCCCTACCGGCGGCAGTTCCGGGACCTGCAAAATTGGAGCTGTACAAGGCCTCAGTAGCGGGTTCAATGTGATAAATCCTAGCGTCCTTGATCAACACGGCATTGTTCATGCGCAGCAGCATTTCCAGGGTCGGAATGAGCTCGTCTTTGCTTAAGGGGTCGGCTGTTTGCAAGGTGACCTTGCCTGCCACTTTAGGGCTGAGCACATAATTCTGCCCAAGTATGTCGCTTAAGATAACCTTGGCCACTTCGCCCAAGTCGGCATCATCGAAATTAAGGCTGTATGCCCCCTCGCCAGTGCCCTTGGTTTTTCTGTGCTGAGTTGTCGTCTCGGGTACAAAACGGTTGGTACCGGGAAACAATTCGCTCTTGCCATGCATTGTTGAAGTCGCGGGCGCTTTGTTTTCCAATTGTTCAATAACCTCGTCGGGCTGCGCCTTTTTCACCGGCGTCAACGGCAATTTGGCGACAGGCTTGGGACCTAACGATTCACAACTTGACAGCATCAAGCCCACGACCAGCCAGCAGGAAGCTGTTGTTATTTTCTTGATATTAGTCATTGATTACTCTCCGATGTATCTTCATTAGTGTCTGCTGGCGGCTCATTAATAGTTCTTTGGGACGGGGTAGGCGCCGGCGGTGGCGGTGTGGCGTTTTCCTCCCGCGGCAATTCTTTTGGTTTGGGTTTTCTCAGCAGCAGCTCCTTTTCGTTACCACCTTGTTTTAGCACGGCTCTGTCCTTATTTATTTCGATCAATTTCCAGCCGTCAAGATCGTCGCCCACAGTTAGTTTACGGTGATTATCTTTGGCGACCTTTGATTTAGAGCGGCTGAACAATGCCGACACGGTTTTTTTTGTGCTGTAAACACCGGTCAGCTGCCAGTCAAAAGTTTCCGATTTGGCGACCGCCGATTGCTCTGCCTCGGACTGCGGTTCCTCTACAGATCTCCTGCCTTTGATAAATAACGGTCTGGCAACCAGATCGACATAACTTTCTTCCGGTTTTTTTGTCAACTCTATTTCAGGCAGCTCATCTGCTTTATAGTCTTGCGGTTTTTCCAAGCTTATCGGTGTCAGCAAACGATACCGCATATAGCTCGCGGACAACCACTCCACGACAATTATCAAACACAGGCCGATGCAGACGGATGCCAGCAATTTCACGAGTTTAATATTCATTCCGGCTGCTTTCTCATGAAACTGACTGCTTGGAAATTAATATTCAATTCGTTACTCGGTTCGATCTGGTGTGTTGTCCTGCTCCTTATTCCGCGCATCGGCCTTATATCTATTTGATTGATAATAATCAGCGGAATCGACGTTTCTATCTTATACAGCACCGCCCGCAGCACTGCGCTGTTACCCGTCATTCTTACGCTGACGGTTATCCGACTAAATTCATTCTTGGTACCCGATTGCTTGGATGCAGAGGATAGACTCTTGCCGGGACTAAAAGCCGAAACGGGAAGCGCCTGGGTACTGCTCAATTGCCCGCCCGCCTCGACAATCGTTTTTTTAATAAACTCCTGAACCTCGGCGGACGCTAAAGCGCCGGTATCCTGGCTATTCAAAAGCCTGCGTTGTTGATACTGTTCTTTGACGGCTTTCATGCTTGCCACGACCGCGTCTTTTCTTGCCAGAATCCGCTCATATTGCTGCAACCTGAAAACAAGATTATTTTTAGCTTCATGCACTTCCAGTCCTTTGTTAACCACCGGCATGACAACAACCAGACTGATAACCAATACCGCCGCAACCAGCAGCCCGACTGCCAGCCAACGCTGCAATTTCTTATTACGAGCCTCAGTCACTTGCACCTCCCGGTATCGCGGGAGATGGTTTGGATGCAGGCGTAGCGGCCGGTACAACGTCAACGATAATCTGGAAGCGTTCCTGCCCGCTGGTTTTATCCTGGGTGACCGGCGACACGAACCGGGCATTGGTAAATATTTCAGAGTCTTCCAAAACGCCGAGCAATGCCGAAGCGGCGGGTGATTCACCCTGCACTTGCAGGTGCCCGTCCGAGTACTGTAAATAGCTCACCCAAGTATCGTCTTTCATTAACGTGCTCAGGGTATTGAGCATATCGACTACCGCCGGGGCCGCATTTTTCTCTGCGATCAATAGTTTTGTTTCGTCTACCATCGCATCGATCTCCTGCTGCAAGGCCTTAACTCCTTTCGCATCCTTTTCTATGGTACCGATTTTTTCCTGCAAGGCGTTGACCGTCTGATATTCAAACCAGACCGGCAGCACCAGCACCGCGCCCAGCAGTAAACATGCCGCTGCAATCAGCCCCATATAAATCAGGCGCGGCGTAGTTGCGGTTTTTTCCCTCATCTCTTCGGGCAATAAATTGTAGCCGTCATAGCGATGCTCAAGATCATTCGGCGCAGCTTCATAATCGACAAATAGCGGCAACATGCCCATCGCCTTGAGGTCTTCATACAGCGCATCCAGAATTTCCCTCGGCGTTAACACCAGCATGACCCTGATTTGTCCAGGCTCATGCTCACCGGCCAGCGGCTTAACCGCAAAATAAACCTGTTCCGCCTTAAACGGCGTATAGCGATCAAGCTCATAGGAGACAACCTGGGACAGATTTTCTTTTGCTGCGGCCGGCAGGGCCAGCTCTTTTTGAATAGCTTCTTGCCCGGTCAACCGGAGTATTAAATTCGCTTTAGCCAGTCGTTCATCCCGCGCCAACAGGGCCTTATACTGCGCTATGCCTAATGCGTCGCGCTCCAGTACTGCCAACGGCTCGACTTGTCCATCAGCCGCGCCGGTTCCCGACTGGCTTGCGGCATACACACCTTCCCTGGCGATAACATAAGTCAGTGCCAACCGGTTGCCTTCGGGGCGGACGATAATAAAGCTCTGTTTCTCAAAAACCCATTGGCTGAGTTTTTCAGGCACCAGAAACTCTAGTTCGCGCAGCCACCAGCGGAAGAACTTTTTAACATCCAGATCAATTGTTGAATTCAGGTTCGGCATATTGTCTCACTAGTAACTGATCTTTTTCGTCGGTAAATAATGAAGCATCGACGGCGATACTGCGTTGCCATTTCAGGGCCTGGAAAGGCGACGAGCCCGCACTGTCCGATCTTTTTATCAGCGCCCTGATCATCGCCGCCGTACCGTCATCCAGCAGCGCTTCGGTAACAACCGTCATTGCGCCTTTTTGTTCTGCCCCGTTATTGACGGCTGTTTCGGGCGAGTTTGTAGGGGCGACCGGCTGGTCTCCCGTTCCGGCGCTCGCGCCAAATGCCGGAACGGGCAAACCGTTTATCGCGCTTTCCCGTCTGGCGGCAATATAGCCGTCTATCAATTCGGCATCCATTCCCGGCAGCACCTGCAAAACTTCTTTGGACGCTTGGGTCAAATCAACCGTGGGCCGTCCTGAGTAAACCGTGACCAAGTTTTCAAGCCAGTTAAAGACCTGTTCATTCATGCCCAACACCAACTGCAACTCCTCGATCGATTGAAACGGCTTGTTGCGAGGCCGGTAGCTTAGTCCCGCCTCTTTATATTCCTCTTTCTCTGCGCCATCTATGCGCACCAGATCATCCGCGTCGCGCCAGTCGAGAATTGCGTTGACCAACTTGGTTTGCAACTTCTCCTCCACAGGCGCGTGAAGCATAAGCCCTTGCAACAGTACCTGATCCGCGCTGTTTATATCCACCTTGCCTGCTTCAGACAGCAGCTGAACTCGGACTTTCGACTCCGTGTAATCTATTTGGTAAATGCTGCCGTCAGCGCGCCAGCGTTGCCGCTGGTCGGGATGCATCAACATCAGCTCTGCAACAGCAAGCCCTGATTCGGCAACGGCCTTGGCCTTGGCATTACTGCTGCCGCCGGTCACAATGGCCGCTTCCCTCCGCATACTGAGCGCAAAACTACCGGCCATAATGGTCAGCAGGCTCAACACCCATAAAACCAGAACCAGCGCGAAGCCCCCTGACTTGATCACAGACCGGATCACCTTCGATCCTCTGCCGATCCGGCCGCATTTCCCGTGTTGGCTTCAATAGCCGCACCTGCAACTTTAAGTTCTATAATCATTTCCGGCCAAAAAACGCCATTTTCAGTACCGATGCTGATTTTAACCAATCGGGGCTGAACGTCTTTTTTCAGCCATTCATCCTGCCAACGGCTTTCACCCGTTTCATCGGCGCCAAAATAAGCCAGCGAAAAATCGCTGACATGTCTCAACAGAACCACCTCTTCCTGCCGCCATTCTTGACCCTCGGTCACCGGGAAAAACGGCGTCAAGCTCACATTGATAACTTGCTCGCCATCTTGTTGCTGCAACTGTATCGAAAACAACTGCATGCCTGATCTGCCGGCACTTGCAGGAAAAACAGAGACAAACTGCAAGGACTGTTTTTTACCTTGAAAAGACAATATCCTTTCCTGGTTTTGCGTCGCCGCGCCAGTTCCCGGCTGGTTAGCGGCGCCCTCCCCGGCGTTTGCCGCATCGGCTCCCGACTGGCTTGCGGTATTCTTCTGATCTCCGGGGCTAAAATCGTTCCATAAAGGGATCGCCGAAGATAAATGCCGCTGGAAAAAACTATCGACCACCGCGACCTCATTCACATCGGTTATCTTGCTCTCCCCCTGCTCCCAGCTTTGCGCGCAAATTCTCAAACTGCCGAACAACAGAACCACCATGATGCTTAACAGGGTCATGGCGATCAAAACCTCAATCAGCGTAAAGCCCATCGCATATTTTAAGCTTGGCGTAACACTTGAAAAACTGGTGCTCGATGCGCGCCCTACTGCCTTTCGTCTTTCGCCTTTCGCCTTGCTTTCACAGCTCATGACGTTTTATTCGCCAGTTTTAAGCTGATTAACTCAACCTGCCTGCCATCGGCATTCGCCGCGCCAGCTCCCGGCTGGCTTCCGGCATACACACCATCCCTGGCATTATCATCACCCCAACTTACTATAACCTTAACCTTAAAAAGCACTGCCGGTATGGTCGTGACATCCAAATTCTCAGCCGTAAATTGGAACGGGCTGACTGCCACTTGCCACCGGTATTTTTCATTTTCCAAACCGGTAGTTTGGTTGGGCTGCAAGGGCGCTTCCACACCTGTTTGCGCCATTAAAGACTCGGCAATCTGCACGGCTGCGGTATATTCCTCTGCAACTCCGGCGGTGTTAACGCCGGCGGAAAATATCTTCAGCAAAATCCCTAAGGAAAGCGCCAGGATTGAAAACGCAATCAGGATCTCCAGTAAAGAGAAGCCGCGCTGTCTATTTGCTTTCAAGTTCAATCTGCCCGGTTAACCAATTTATATCGATTTTCCATGCTGCATTGCCTCGCTCCAGCGTGATTCTTCCACCGGTGGAAGAGCCGTCACCAAAAAAGCGGATGCTCGCCGCGCCTCCCCCGGTCAATTCGGTTTGCGCCGTCACCACGGTAAGATCAATAGTCTCGGGTATGTGGTAAAGCTTGTCCCGGCCAGTGACCGTGTAACTGTTGTCGCTAAGATTAAGGGCGACCGTAGTTTCCTGATGGGTCATTAAGGCCTGACCTCTAGCATAACGTAGCGCTGAAACAACGTCCCTGGCCGCCGCCTTGATTTGGGTGGAGTCGCTCCCTGACGACAGGTTAAGGCCGATCACGGAAAAACCCAGCGCCACGACAAAAAGCACTACGACCAGCTCCAGCAGAGTAAAGCCGCGCTGAGACTGCATTCCCACGCAGCGCGTAGGAACGAGACGAACCTTGCGCCTTTCGTCCTTCGTCTTGCGCCTCACTCCCAACTAACAATATCCTTATCTTCGCCCTCGCCGCCTTCTTTGCCGTCCGCCCCCAAGGTGTACAAATCGAATTTCCCATGCTCGCCGGGAGAAGCATAATGATATTCCTGCTGCCATGGATCCAGCGGCATTTTGGCTTTGCGCAAATAAGGGCCGTTCCAGCGTTTGGCGCTATCGGGCGATTCAATCAAGGCCTTCAAGCCTTGCTCGGAAGTCGGATAGCTGCCCAAATCCAGTTTGTACATATCCAGCGCAGCCGCCAGATCTTCAATCTGCACCTTGGCCGCTTTAGTTTTGGATTCGCCCATATGCTTCATAACCTGCGGCCCGACTATCCCGGCCAGCATCGCAATAATGCCCAGCACCACCAACAACTCAAGCAAAGTAAACCCCCGCTGACGCAAGATTCCGGCCTTTTGCCTTTCGCCTTGAACCTTGAACCTTAATATTTGTTTCATGATGTTTTCCTATATTTAAAAAGCCAAATCGTTAACACTCAAAATAGCCAGCAGAATCGACACGATGATGCCCGCAATCATCAAGCCTAATGAAATGATCAGCGCCGGTTCCAGCAGCGCCAGCATCCGCTGTATTGACACGCTGAGCTGCTTATCGTAAATCGTCGCCACCCGCAGCAGCATTTCTTCCAGGCGTCCGGTCTCTTCGCCCATTTTTATCATCTGCATAGCCATTTTTGGGAAGATGCCTTTTTCCATCAACGCATCCGACAGGTGTTTCCCCTGTTTTAACTGCTCTTCGGTATCCTGAATGGCCGCCGCTAAAACCAGATTGTCTACCGTTTCGCGAACGATAGCCAGGGCCGCCAGTATCGAAACGCCGTTACCCAATAACGTGCCCAGCGTACGGCTGATGTTGGCGGTTTCCTTGTGCAAAATAATCGTCCCGGCCAGAGGCAGCTTCAAAAAACGGCCGTCCCACACCTGCTTTCTCACCGGATCGGCCAACTGAAGATTCATATAACCGGTAAGCAGGACAACGCCCAAAACCAGTATCCACCAATAGCTTTGCAACCATTCCGCCAGTCCCACTACAATCTGGGTGGGCACCGGCAGCGCCTTGCCCGCGCTTTCAAACATCTCGGAAAATTGCGGCACCACGAAAGTCAGCATCACAAACAACGAGGCCAGCGACATGATCAACAAGATGGCAGGGTAGATCAGTGCCGTGCTGACTGTTTCTTTTAGCTCCCGGGAACGATCCAGGTATTCGGACAAGCGCGTCAATACTTCTCCCAGACTTCCCCCGGCCTCACCGGCCCGTATCATGTTTAGGTAAAACTTGCTGAAAATACCGGACTGCTTTTCCAGCGCATCGGCCAAGGTCGAGCCGCCTTTTACTTTCTCCAGAACCCTGCCGATCAGCTTGGCCACCCGTTCGTTGTCTTCCGTCAGGTCGATCAATACCAGCAGTGATTTATCCAAGGGCAAACCGGACTCCAGCAAGGTTGCCAATTCGCCGGTGAACAAGGCGATGTCTTTTTGCGACAATTTGGACCGCTTAATACCTAGTCTCAAACCCAAAAACGATTTGGCGCTGGCCGGTACTACGCGGATAGGGATATAGCCTTCCGCCTGCAACGTCGCAATCAACTGCTGTTCATCAACCGCGTCCCTGACGCCCTCTTCGGTCTCGCCAAGACTATTAACCGCTTTATAGGCAAATAACATTAGATTTAGTTGTGAACTAACGTAAGCCATAATCGGAGCCGCGACTTCAGTCGCGCATGAGCAATCATGCATAGGCGGCGATAATAACTGCCATCACCGCGACTGAAGTCGCGGCTCCAAACGCCCTGAAATTTAAAGCAGCTACCAAATAACATTAGGCTTCCGAAGTGACCCGCAGCACTTCTTCAATGGTGGTAATGCCTTCCAGAGCTTTGACCAAGCCATTTTCATACATCGTGGTCATACCTTCCTCAATGGCCAGCTTTTGAATAGTCCCGGCTTCTTCATGCGCCATGATCAATTTGCGGAGCGGATCGGTCATTTGCAGAAACTCAATAATCGCCAGCCGCCCTCGGTAACCTAAGCCCCCGCATGACGGGCATCCGACCGGCTTATACAAAACAATATCACCCGTGGGCGCAAACCGCCTTAATCTCATACCGTCGATAATGTCTTGGGATGGCGTATAGCGTTGCTTGCAGGCAGGACACAGCTTCCTTACCAAGCGTTGCGCCAAGATGCCGTTGACGGTAGAAGTAAGCAGATATTCTTCGAGCCCCATATCCAGCAACCGGGTGACACCGCCGGCCGCGTCATTGGTATGCAGAGTCGATAACACCAAATGTCCGGTCAGCGCCGATTGCACGGCGATTCTTGCCGTCTCCAGGTCACGCATTTCGCCGATCATGATCACATCGGGATCTTGGCGCACGATGGAACGCAACGCCGACGCAAAGGTCAGTCCTATTTGCGGTTTGGCCTGAATCTGGTTGACCCCGTCCATCTGGTATTCGATCGGATCTTCAACGGTGATGATTTTCCGCTCGGAAGTATTCAGCTGTTTTAGCGCGGCATACATCGTGGTGGATTTACCGCTACCCGTAGGCCCGGTAATCAGGATAATGCCGTGCGGCTGAGACAGCACCTCGATAAACTGTTGCAGATGTTTGCCGGAAAAACCCAGTGCGGCAAAGTCCAGCACCGTACTTTCCTTGTCCAACAAGCGGATTACCACGCTTTCGCCGTACATGGTCGGTATCGTCGAAACCCGCAAATCCAGCTCCTTGCCCAACATTTGCACCTTGATGCGGCCATCTTGCGGCAGACGGCGTTCGGCGATGTTCAGCTTGGCCATGATCTTGATACGCGAAATGACCGCCGCGGTGGATTTGACCGACGGGGCATCGATCTCCTTCAAAACGCCATCCACGCGCAGTCGGACTTTTAGGGATTGCTCAAAAGGTTCGATATGAATGTCGGAGGCTCGGGTTTCAATCGCCCGCTGCATGATCAAGTTGACCATTTTGATCACCGGCGCTTCACTGGCTAAGTCTTTCAAATGCTCCAGATCTTCCTCGCCCAGATCATCGATTGTTTGATCGCCAACAAGCTGGTCCATTTGTGAGCGGCCCTCGCCATACTGCACTTCCAGCGCCGCATCGATTTCCGAAAGCAGGCCGACTTTAGGGATGATGTTTTTTCCGGTCGCCAGCTTTAACGCATCGATCACAAACCGGTCTTCGGGATCCATCAGCGCAACGGTAATATCGTCATTGTGACCGCCATTTTTACCCAAGCCGATGACATGATAGTTTTTTAGAAAACGCAACGGCACGGTTTCCGGCAGCTGCATTTCCAGCGGATAATGATCCGGTGTGACCTTTTCAAACCGGCCCGATTCAACAAAAGCGTCGGCCACATCCAGCTCCGAGCACAAGCCCAGCTTAACCAGCAACTGCGGCACGCTTTCCGATACCGATGTTTTTTGCACGCGCTCGACTTTCTTCAACTCTGCAACTGAAAGTTTTTGTTTTTCCTGCAAAACGGTTAGCAGCGATTCATATGCCATAATCCTGAAAAACCGGTTGGTATTGTATGGGTACTTTTAGGATAGAGTGTTCAACCTCTTCAATCAATAAGTACTGTTACTTATCCGCTGAACCCGCTATTGAATAGATTATTTTATATTAACTGAAATATCAGGTGTTGTTTTGATTTCATGCGTGCGGCTAATCGACCCTCAGTGGTGAATCAATGAGGGGCATACTCATACTCGATTGATTTTTCGAGAGGCTGCCGTATTTGACATAGTATCGATAACATCTATACTCAGCTGCGGACAAATAAAAATAATCGGGACATCGCATGCTCGATAAACTGAATGGAGAAATTCGATGAAGCTTCTTAAAGTAGGACTTGCCCTTACTGTGGCCTTGTTAGCCGGTAATGAACAAGCTGCACAGGCTGCTACGACAACTACTACTTTTCAAGTCACCGCGACAGTCAATAGCGCCTGCATTGTTTCAGCGACAAATCTGGTCTTTGGTGTTTATGCCCCTTCTGCCGCAGCTCATGATGATACCAGTACGATTTCGGT
>Ga0208789_1000591_pt1 | contig 31132 bp, 27 predicted proteins | sample Methanotroph_Enr_FD_187368 | JGI IMG/M metagenome (GOLD analysis project Ga0208789, IMG submission 187368) | Enriched soil microbial communities from Old Woman Creek wetland in Ohio, USA - Methanotroph_Enrichment_5 (SPAdes) (version 2) | ecosystem: Environmental > Terrestrial > Soil > Wetlands...
TCCGGCGGGGCGTTGGCCATCGGCGTCGGCGACCGTTTAATCATGCTCGAATACAGCACCTATTCGGTTATTTCCCCTGAAGGTTGCGCGTCGATTCTATGGAAAAGCGCGGATAAATCCCAATTGGCGGCCGAGGCGATGGGTATTACCTCGGATCGTATTCGGGAGCAGGGTTTTCTGGATGAAGTGGTCAGGGAGCCTTTAGGTGGAGGCCATAGAAACTTTAAAATGATTGCGCTGAATTTAAAGGAAGCGCTGGTTCGCCATATGCACGAATTGAAGCACCAGCCAATGGAAACTATGCTGGAAAGACGCTACCAGCGGATTATGGATTTTGGGGTTTTTGAGGAAGCCGGGAAGTAGGGCGTAGGTGCAAGGCCAAAGGCGAAAGACGAAAGGTTTGTCTCTTTGCGGGGATGGTATTCTTGACTTTGACTTTGGGAACGAACAGCAAAGATTTTATGTTGCTTACAGCGGCGGCGTGGATTCCCATGTTTTGCTGCATTGCTGTGCATCAATGGCCCGACTCAAAAATAAACTTACCGCAGTTTACGTACATCACGGCTTGCAGGTAGAGGCGGAAACTTGGGCCGGGCATTGCGAGGAAACGGCTAAAGAACTGGGCGTTGAATTTTTAACACTACGAGTTAATGCCGATGCCGGGCCGGGTGAAAGCCCCGAGGAAGCCGCCAGGAACGCCCGGTACGCGGCGCTAAAATCGTTAATGGCCGCCGGTGATGTATTGCTGCTTGCGCAACACCGGGAAGATCAGCTGGAAACGGTGCTGCTGCAACTGTTTCGCGGCAGCGGCTTGCGCGGCCTTTCCGGGATGCCGGAGCGTCAAGCTTTCGGCCCTGGCGTTATGCTCAGGCCTTTGTTGAATACGTCCAAACAGGCGATTTGCGATTACGCCGCAACGCATCAATTAAGCTGGGTTGAAGACCCCAGCAACCAAAGCAACGATTATGACCGCAACTTCCTGCGCAACGCGGTTGTGCCTTTATTAAAGCAACGCTGGACTGCAATCGATAAAACCGTGGCGCGTTCGGCCAAGCATTGTGCGGATGCGCAGGTGCTGGTCGAAGAAGTTGCCGATGAGCTGTTTAGCGCGGCTTTTAATCCGGCAGATCAAACCTTGTGTATCAGTCGGCTAGTGGAACACCAACTCCATCCGCAGCAACTTATCCTCAGGCATTGGTTCCGGCACTTGGGGTTGAAAATGCCCGCGCAGGCTAAGGTCGAACGGATTTTAAACGAGGTGGTTGCGGCAGCCGGCCATCGAGATCCGGTATTGTCGGGGCAGGGCTACAGCATCCGCCGTTATCGGGATAAGTTGTATTGTCTTGCAAATATGTCTGGAACAGATTTGCAGTTATCTAAAGGGAGTCAAGCTGTGCAGGACGCGCAGCAAGACCTTGTTTGGCCGAACGGGCAAACGTCGATAAAAATTGCCCGTAATCAGGTTTTGTCCTGTGAACCTGCTTCAAAGGGAATACTCCGTGAGCAATGGCAAAAAGCCAAGATCGAGCTCAGGTTTCGCCGGGGCGGTGAAAAAATCAGTTTGCCGGGGCGTCAGGGGCATCATTCGCTGAAAAACCTGTTTCAGGAAGCGGGCATTCCGCCGTGGGAAAGGGACGCGATACCGTTGATTTATCTGGACGGCATGCTCGCCGCTGTCGGCGACCTTTGGATCAGCGCACAATTTTATTGTGAAAAAACACAGGGCTGCATCAGTTTTCGCCTGCAAAGTTAAGAATTAATCCCAAAAGACAATGACGACAAGCGCATTGTCGATTAAAATACACTGGTTTTACCTAACTTCATCAGTGCTATTAGGATGAGTTGATGAAGGAAACCCATCGTTTGCGATTGATGGGCTTCGCGCCTCAGCCCATCCTATGAACTAAAAATCCTACATGACAAAATACATTTTCATTACCGGCGGCGTCGTCTCGTCTCTTGGCAAAGGTATTGCCGCATCCTCGCTTGCCGCTATTCTTGAATCGCGCGGCCTCAAGGTCACGATGACCAAGCTCGATCCATACATCAATGTCGATCCCGGCACTATGAGTCCTTTCCAGCATGGTGAGGTATTTGTTACGGAAGACGGTACTGAAACTGATCTGGACTTAGGCCATTATGAGCGGTTTATTAAAACCACGATGACCAAAAAGAACAGCTTCTCAACGGGGCAGGTCTACGAAAGCGTTTTGCGCAAGGAGCGTAAAGGCGAGTATTTAGGCGCTACAGTTCAGGTTATTCCGCATATTACCGATGAAATTAAACGCCGTGTTTATGAAAGCGCAGAGGGTGTCGATGTTGCCTTGATTGAAGTCGGCGGCACTGTGGGCGATATTGAATCCCTGCCTTTTCTGGAAGCCATCCGCCAGATGCGTTTCGAACTGGGTTCCGACAGGTCGCTGTTTATCCATTTGACATTGGTACCGTATATCCGCTCGGCTGGCGAAATAAAAACCAAGCCGACCCAACATTCGGTAAAAGAATTGCGCAGTATCGGCATACAGCCGGATATTTTGATTTGCCGTTCCGAGCAACCCATACCGCTTAGTGAGCGTCGTAAAATCGCCTTGTTTACCAATGTCGAAGAAAAAGCGGTTATTTCGGCGATCGATGCCAGTTCGATCTACAAAATTCCGTTGTTGCTGCGTGAACAAGGCCTGGATGATATTGTCGTTAACAAGTTGCGGCTGGATGTGCCGCCGGCGGATTTGACCGAATGGAAAGCGGTCGTTGATGCGTTGGAGCATTCTCAGGGCGAAGCGAGCATTGCTATCGTCGGCAAATATGTCGATCATTCCGATGCTTACAAATCGCTGAATGAAGCGTTGATTCATGCCGGTATTCGCACGCGCACCAAGGTCAATATCGTCTATATCGATTCGGAAACGATAGAGGATGAAGGTGTCGCCAAGCTGAAGGGCGTCGATGCTATTCTGGTGCCGGGCGGATTTGGCGAGCGCGGCGTGGAAGGCAAGATTGCCACGGTCAAGTATGCGCGGGAAAACAAAATTCCTTATCTGGGCATTTGTCTGGGGATGCAGGTTGCCGTGATTGAATTTGCCCGCGATGCAGCCGGTTTGGAAGGCGCGCACAGTACCGAATTCCTGCCCAAGTCGCCGCATCCGGTGATTGGCCTGATTACCGAATGGATGTCTGAGGACGGTCAGCTGGAAACGCGCAACGAAGACTCCGATTTAGGCGGTTCGATGCGTTTGGGCGGGCAGCAATGTCGGCTGCAAACCGAGTCGTTGGCCTTCCGTCTTTACCAGAAAGACGTGATTACCGAACGGCATCGTCATCGCTATGAATTTAACAGCCAGTATATGGAAAAACTGGAACAGGCCGGTATGCGATTTTCCGGCAAGTCGATTGATGGACGCCTGGTCGAAGTGGTGGAAATACCCGATCATCCGTGGTTCCTGGCTTGCCAGTTTCACCCGGAATTTACCTCAACACCCAGAAAAGGCCATCCGTTGTTTTCCGGTTTTGTAGTTGCGGCTTTTGAACATAAAAAAGGTTTAGTGAAATGAAGTTATGTGGTTTCGAAGCAGGATTGGATCAACCGTTGTTTTTGATAGCAGGCCCCTGCGTTATTGAAAGCGAGCAACTGGCACTGGACACGGCGGGTTACCTTAAAGAATTAACAACCCAGCTGAACATCCCCTTTATTTACAAGTCGTCTTTCGATAAAGCCAACCGTTCATCGCACGAAAGTTATCGCGGTCCCGGCGTGGAAGAGGGGCTTAAAATACTGGAAAAAGTCAAACAACAAATCGGCGTGCCGGTGTTGACCGATGTGCATGAAGATACGCCGCTGGCAGAAGTCGCCTCGGTCGTTGATGTGATGCAAACGCCTGCGTTTTTATGTCGGCAAACCAATTTTATTCAGGAAGTCGCCTCTCAGGGCATTCCTGTTAATATCAAAAAAGGTCAGTTCTTGGCGCCCTGGGATATGGTGCATGTCGCCAACAAAGCCAAGGCGACCGGAAACCAGCAGATTATGGTCTGCGAGCGCGGCGTATCCTTCGGTTACAACAACCTGGTTTCGGACATGCGTTCGTTGGCGGTCATGCGCGATACCGGTTGCCCCGTGGTTTTCGATGCGACGCACTCGGTGCAATTGCCCGGTGGGCAAGGCACGGTATCGGGCGGACAACGTGAATTTGTACCGGTATTAGCCAGAGCGGCTGTAGCGGTAGGTATTTCAGGATTATTTATGGAAACTCATCCGAATCCTGCGGAAGCAAAAAGTGACGGCCCCAATTCCTGGCCTTTACACAGAATGAAAGAATTACTGGAAATTTTATTAACTATCGACAAGGCGGTAAAAGCTACCAGCCTGATCGAAACAACTCTCTAAATAAGGAAAAATAATGGTTGCAATAGTAGATATTCGTGCAAGAGAAATTTTAGATTCACGCGGTAACCCGACTCTGGAAGCGGACGTGATTTTGGCGTCCGGCGTGATCGGCAGCGCGATGGTGCCTTCCGGCGCATCGACCGGTGAGCGCGAAGCGATAGAATTGCGTGACAACGATAAAGGCCGTTATTTGGGTAAGGGCGTATTAACAGCGGTTAACAATGTTAATACAGAGCTGCGTGCTGCGATTGTCGGCATGGACGTTGCCGATCAAGAAGGCATCGACAAAAAAATGATCGCATTGGACGGCACTGAAAACAAAGGCCGTTTAGGTGCTAACGCTATTTTGGCGGTATCCTTGGCAGCAGCTCAAGCAGCAGCTAAAGAAGCGGGCGTACCTCTATACCGTCACTTGAACACCAGCGGTAAATTCGTCATGCCGGTACCGATGATGAACATCATCAACGGCGGCTCACATGCCGACAACAGCGTTGACCTGCAAGAATTCATGATTCTGCCTGTTGGCGCACCGACTTTCCGTGAAGCAATTCGTTACGGCGCGGAAGTTTTCCATAACTTAGCGAAAGTTTTAAAAGGCAGAGGCTTGGCAACGACTGTTGGTGACGAAGGCGGTTTCGCACCTAACTTGTCTTCTAATGAAGAAGCGATTGAAGTTATTTTGGAAGCGATCGAAAAAGCGGGCTATAAAGCCGGTGTCGATATTTTCTTAGGTATGGACGCTGCCAGCTCAGAATACTACAAAGACGGCCGTTATGAATTATCGGCAGAAGGCAGAAGTTTTAATTCAGTTGAAATGAATGATTTCTTTGTTGAATGGGTCAATAAATACCCAATCATTTCTATCGAAGACGGTCTGGATCAAAATGACTGGACCGGCTGGAAAGATCAAACCGAAAAATTGGGCAACAGAGTTCAATTGGTCGGCGATGACTTATTCGTAACTAATCCAGCTACTTTAAAAGAAGGTATTGAGAAAGGCATTGCTAACTCAATCCTAATCAAAGTAAACCAAATCGGCACTTTGACTGAAACTTTGGAAGCGATTAATACTGCTCACGCAGCAGGTTACACCGCTGTTGTGTCGCATCGTTCAGGCGAAACCGAAGACACTACCATTGCTGATTTAGCTGTTGCCACAGGCACCGGACAAATCAAAACCGGTTCTTTAAGCCGTTCTGACCGAGTCGCTAAATACAACCGCCTGATGAAAATCGAAGAAGAATTAGGCGATTTAGCGGTTTACGCAGGCCGTAGCGCGTTTAAGATGCTATAAAAGCAGGCGAAAGGCGAAGGGGTAAGGTGAAAAAACCATGAACCCTTCGTCCTTCGGCTTTAGCCTTTTGCCTCATCCATGAAAATCATCATTGCGATCATCATCCTGTTAATTATCCATTTTCAATACCGGATATGGATTGGCGACGGCAGTGTCGCGCAGATTGAAGCTTATCAACAGCGCCTTGATGTTTTGAAAAAACAGGCTGAGGAGAAAAGACAGCGTAATGAAGCGCTGTATGCCGAAGTGCTGGATTTAAGGAAAGGGCAGGAAGCTATTGAAGAGCGGGCCAGGGACGAATTAGGGATGATTAAGGAAGATGAGACTTTTTTTCATGTGCTTGAATGAGTAGCTTAGAGTACAAGATAACATTCTAGTATTTTTTATTTACCACGAAGGCACGAAGAGCACGAAGTTTTATTTCTTCGTGTTCTTCGTGCCTTCGTGGTGATAATCTTTTAGTTTTTAACTGATTTCTTATAGATTGATCTGTTATTAATGAGAAGTTACTTATTTTGAACTTTTCCAAAATGACCAATTCAATAAAATTCTGGGCTATCGTGCCCGCTGCCGGTGTCGGCAAACGCATGCAGGCCGATCGGCCTAAGCAATACCTGGAACTTGCCGGAAAAACGGTTATCGAACATACCCTGTTGCGCTTATTGCAGGCCGATGTTTTTGCCGGAATCGCCGTTGCGGTTTCCGAGGAAGATCCTTACTGGCCAGATCTGGCCGTATCGCAACATAAAAAAGTCATCACCGCGCCGGGCGGCAAAGAGCGGGCGGATTCCGTGCTGTCCGGGTTAAAGACCATCAGGGAACAAGCGTCCGATGACGACTGGGTATTGGTGCATGATGCGGCCAGACCTTGCATTACCGCGGCCGATATTCACCACCTGATCGACTCATTGGTTAACGATGACGTAGGCGGAATTCTGGCTTTGGCATCCCCGGATACTCTAAAACAGGTAGAAGGCAATGCCATCACCGGAACGCTGGATAGAAGCCATATCTGGCGGGCATTGACACCGCAGATGTTTCGTTACGGCATGTTGAAAACCGCATTGGAGCAAAGCCAAGGCAATCCGGCCATTACCGACGATGCCAGCGCGCTGGAATTACAAGGCATGCAGCCGAAAATCGTCGAGGGTCGTCCCGACAATATTAAAATCACCCGCCCGGAAGACCTGGCATTAGCGCAATTTTATATGGAGCAACAATGATTAGAGTAGGTCAAGGTTACGATGTTCACCGCTTCAAAGACGGCGGCGACGTTATTTTAGGCGGCGTGAAAATACCTTACGAACAAGGCCTGGAAGCGCATTCCGACGGCGACGTGGTTTTGCATGCATTGTGCGATGCGATATTGGGTGCGGCGGCCTTGGGCGACATCGGCAAGCATTTTCCCGATACCGATCCCGAATTTAAAGGCGCCGACAGCCGCATTTTATTGCGCCATGTTTACGGCATTGTACAGGACAAAGGCTACAAGCTGGTCAATGCGGACATTACCATCATTGCCCAGGCGCCGAAAATGTCGCCGCATACCGACGCGATGTGCCGCAACATCGCCGATGATTTGCATGTGGATGTCGATTGCATTAACGTCAAAGCGACCACCACGGAAAAGCTGGGCTTCGAAGGGCGTAAAGAAGGCATTGCCGTGCAGGCGATAGTCCTGATTGAAAAATAAATCATATTGCGCTGGTTCCCAAGCTTTGGCTTGGGAACCCAGTTAGCGAAGCTCCAGCTTCGCGAGTCAGGAAGCCGGAGCTTCCAAGACTGCATTCCCAAGCTGGAGCGTGGGAACGAGAAGACTTTATGCAAAACATTGAAATCCCCATCTGGCCCTACGTTTACGGCGGACCGTCCGGTTCCGGCAAAATCCGCAGTTTACCCGAAGACTTTATCGTTACAGAAAACCTGTCGTTTGAACCGTCAGGTGCTGGCGAACACGCCTTCTTGCAGATAGAAAAGAAAGGCGAAAATACCGAATACGTCGCAAGACAACTGTCCCGATTCGCCAATGTCAGGCAGCGCGATGTCAGTTACGCAGGACTTAAAGACCGCTACGCCGTCACCACGCAATGGTTCAGCGTTTGGTTGCCGGGCAAGGCCGATCCTGACTGGACGCAGTTCGAATCGGGCAGCATGAAGGTATTGCAAGCCGTGCGCCATGCCAGAAAACTCAAGCGCGGCGTGTTGTCCGGCAACAGCTTTAAGCTGATTATCCGCGACTGGCAGGGCGACCAGGCAAAAACCATCCGGCAACTGGAGCAGATTAAAGCAGGCGGCATCGCCAATTATTTCGGCTCGCAGCGCTTTGGCAATGAGGGACAAAATGTCAGTAAGGCCTTGAGTATGTTAGATGGAGCGAAAGTAGGACGGGAGCAGCGCAGTATTTATCTGTCGGCTGCCCGGTCTTATCTGTTCAACCTGATTTTGGCTGAGCGGGTGACGCAAAATAACTGGAATCAGCCGGTTGCAGGCGATACCTACCAATTCGACCTGTCGCACAGCTGTTTCCAGTCCGATCAGCCGGATGCCGAAATCATCCGGCGGCTGGAGTCCAAGGAAATCCATCCTACCGGCGTATTATGGGGCAGGGGGAATGCCGATGTGTCGGCTGATGCGCTGGCTATCGAGCAAGCGGTTATCGATGCGCACCAGCTGCTGGCTCAGGGCTTGATAGCGAGCGCCGTTGATCGGGACAGACGCGCATTAAGGGTTAACGTGCAGGATTTGCACTGGCAGTTTGCAGATGACACGACGCTGGAGCTTGGTTTTACCTTGCCGGCGGGGAGCTACGCGACGTCGGTGTTGCGGGAAATTATCGGGTGCTGACGACTGTTATTTTTCGGTATTAAAAATCCAAGTTTAGCTTTAGGCATTACTGCCGAATTTTGATGTATGATGTGCGGCTATGACCGGGTATGAAACGATTAATTCGGGAGATTCGCAATGAAACTGTTACACAGAAAAGACCTGTTCGGCTGGTCGGAATTTAACCGGGAGCGCAATCTGGATTTCCACAGTGTGCTGTGGGTGCGTGACGGCGGTAATGTCTTAATCGACCCCTTGCCGATGTCCGAACACGATCACAGCCACTTGCAAAGTCTGGGCGGAGTCGATTTTATCGTGATCACCAACAGCGACCACTGCCGTGATGCCGAACACATCGCCGAAGTGACCGGTGCGGCGATTTACGGCCCGGCAGCCGAGGAAGAAACGTTTCCGTTGGTATGCACCCGCTGGCTTCACGATCACGAAGAAATCGTGCCCGGACTGATTGCCTATCAGCTTAACGGCTCTAAAACGCCGGGAGAATTGGCGCTGCTTTTGGAGCACGGCACACTGATTACCGGCGATTTAATCCGCTGCCATATCGGCGGTGAATTGTGCATGTTGCCGGATGATAAGCTGACAGATAAAGCCAAGGCCATTCAATCGGTCAAACGCATCGCCGATTTGCCCGACATTAAAGCCGTTTTGACCGGCGACGGCTGGCCGTTGTTCAATCACGGCACTGAGGCCTTGCATCGTTTGGCAAAATCATTGAACCACTAAACCCAAAGTCGCCGTTTAGAGCGGTATTTCAAGTCATACAGCAGGTTTTGTTAATGTGGATACAAAAAGAGTTTTCATTATCAGAAAAAAGCAGGGGATTTCACCTGATCACCGGTGAAATCCTGAATGTTATTCCAGAGCTGGCTACCGTAGACTGCGGGTTGCTACACCTTTTTATCAAGCATACCTCGGCCTCGTTGACGGTGAACGAGAACGCCGATCCGACTGTGCGCCAGGACATGGAAAGCCACTTCAACCGATTTGTGCCGGAAGGCGCGCCTTATTATAAGCATGCCTATGAAGGCGACGACGACATGCCCGCCCATATAAAAAATTGCCTACTGGGTTCCAGTTGCAGCATCCCCATCACCAAAGGCGCGCTTAATTTAGGCATCTGGCAAGGCATTTACCTGTGCGAGCATCGAAACCGTGGCGGCAGCAGACGCATCGTAGCCACCATTCAAGGCCAGTATCGAGCCGGCTAGTGTCCACTGTTGTTTGTTTTTAGGATTATGAGGAAGGAACTTTGAGGATATTAGTGACAGGAGCCGCTGGATTTATAGGCTCAGCCCTCAGTTTGAAATTGCTGGAGCGGGGCGACGAGGTTGTCGGCATAGACAACCTTAACGATTATTACGATGTGAATTTAAAGCTGGCGCGCTTGGAGCGGCTGCAGGCTTATGACCGCTTTAAGTTTATCAAGCTTGAAATTTCGGACAGGACGGCAGTGGAAGCGCTTTTCGCCCGCGAGCAGTTTCAACGCGTCATGCATCTTGCGGCTCAAGCCGGCGTACGTTATTCGATAACCAATCCTCATGCCTACATCGATTCCAACATAGTCGGCTTCATGAACATATTGGAAGGGTGCAGGCACAATGCCGTCGAGCATTTAGCCTATGCCTCATCCAGCTCCGTTTATGGGGCGAATACCAAAATGCCGTTTTCCGTCCATGACAATGTCGATCATCCGGTTTCCTTTTATGCGGCCAGCAAAAAAGCCAACGAATTAATGGCGCACACCTATAGCCATCTTTTTAAGTTGCCGACCACCGGCTTGCGTTTTTTTACGGTTTACGGCCCTTGGGGAAGGCCGGATATGTCTCTGTTCATGTTTACCCGCAATATCCTTGAGGGCAAACCAATCGACGTGTTTAATTACGGCAATCACCGCCGCGATTTCACTTATATTGACGACATCGTTGAGGGCATGATCAGGGTTATCGATCAACCGGCGCAAGCCAATACCGACTGGGCGAGCGAAAATCCCGATCCGGCGACCAGCTTTGCCCCGTACCGTCTATATAACATCGGTAACAACAATCCGGTGCATTTGCTAACGTTCATTGAAACGCTGGAAAAATGTTTGGGCAAAGAGGCGATCAAGAATTTGCTGCCGATGCAGCCTGGAGATGTGCCTGATACTTATGCCGATGTTTCGGATTTAGAGCATGATTTGGGATATAAACCCGCCACGCTGCTGGAAGACGGGGTCAGGAATTTTGTTGAATGGTACAAGGATTTTTACCGGGTTGCTTGAGCCTGAAAAAACCTTTCGTCCACGAAAACCAAAAGTAGGCGCTTCTAGGCGGCATAAAAAGTACAAAAAATTAGGCCAGTAGGATGATGCAGTGTTGACCGGCCTGCAAAACGGAGGAGTCCATATGTGTGCACCGACGAAATTCTGTAGAGTGCGCATTAAGTCCTATTTAGCAAACACCATTCCGAGTTCATAAAGGTACGCGATGCATACCTATTCGCTCTTGGCTTAAATTACAAACCGGAAACTGATGATTCTATTAACTTCCCGCGTAAAAACGCTGGCTATCTTCGCGGGACTGGCGCTGCTTGTCGGAATGGCAGGGTGGGCGTTTCAAAGCTATAAACCACAGCAACCCATACGCATTGGCGTACTGCATTCGCTGACCGGCACCTTGGCGGTCAGCGAGCGGCCATTGGTGGACTCAGTGCAGATGGCGGTGACTGAAATTAATGCGCGCGGCGGAGTGTTGGGACGGCCGTTGGAAATGGTGGTGGCTGACGGGCAGTCTGATCCGGCAGTTTTTGCCCGCGAAGCGGAGCGGCTTATCACCCAGGAAAAGATTAGTGTGCTTTTTGGCTGCTGGACATCTGCCTCGCGTAAAGCCGTCAAGCCGATTGTCGAACAATACCGGCATTTGCTCTTTTATCCGGTGCAGTATGAGGGGCTTGAACAATCGCCGAACATCATTTACACAGGGTCGGCGCCTAATCAGCAAATTATTCCCGGCACATATTGGGCTGTGCAAAATCTGGGCAAGCGGGTCTATTTGCTGGGTTCGGATTATGTTTTTCCGCGTACCGCCAACCGCATTATCCGCGACATAGTGCAGGCTGCGGGCGGCCAAGTCCTTGGCGAACGCTACCTGCCTTTTGACAGCAGCATCGACTTGGAGGCCGGTGTGGCGGAGATTCGGCGGCTAAAACCGGATGTCATCATCAACACCATTAACGGCGATAACAATTTCGATTTTTTTCAGGCGTTGCAAACGACGGAGGCGAAAAATATCCCGATTCTATCGTTCAGCGTTTCGGAATCCGAATTGACGAATCATCCTGAGTTATCGTTTAACGCCCATTATGCGGCCTGGAGTTATTTTCAATCGGTTGATACCGCCAATAACCGCCGCTTTGTTGCCGACTTTAAACGTCTGTTCGGCGCGCACCGAGCCACCAGCGACACGATTGAAGCGGCTTATGCCGGCGTGTATCTTTGGGCGCAAGCGGCGCAGGATATAGGCATTGTTGAACCTGAACGGGTTAATAATGCCGTGTTGCTGCAAAGTTTTGATGCGCCGTCCGGCATCATATCGGTGGACAGGGCGACGCGACACACCTGGAAAAGGGTGCGCATCGGCAAGACCGAGCCTGACGGCCAGTTCAAGGAACTTCAAGCTTCGCCTTATCCATTGCGCCCGGAACCGTTTCCAAGTTACCGTTCCTATGCCGAGTGGCAGCGGGTCGTAGGCGAGATCGGCGAGGAATTGAAATGATTAAGCCGTTTCTGGTTCGTCATTCATTGGCGCTTCGTTTAATGCTGGGGCTTTTGCTGATTTCTGTTATCCCGCTGGCAGGACTTTCCCTGCTTAATTTACGCAATTTTGAAGCCGCGCTGACCCGCACGGTTATTGCCGATGTGGCATCGATTGCCGATAAAAAAGCCGATCAAATTGACACTTATCTCAATGAGCGCCGGGTAGATATGCGTCTTTTTAGCCATTTTCCGGATATATGGAGTATTTTTGCGGCATTGCAATCCGGTTATTCCGCCGGTATTGATTCTGTCGCCTACCGGCAAGCGGCGGTGCGGGCGGAGGCGTTATTGGCCGAACTTGCGGCCAGCTATGATTACCACGATATGTTATTTATCAATCCGGCAGGCGAGGTGATATTTTCCTTGAAAAAAGAGGCGGATCTCAATACCAATTTACGTGTCGGCCCTTACCGTGACACGGTGTTGGGACAAGGTTTTCAACAATCAATGGCGCTTTTGAGCACCGAATTTTCCGCTTTTGACGTTTATGGGCCTTCCGGTAATAAAACCGCCGCGTTCATCACCACGCCTTTACTCAGCAACGGCTTGCCGATTGGCGTGTTGGCAGCCCAGATTAATCTGGAAGCCCTGCAACCCGTCATAGAAGATCGCACCGGCCTGGGCGAAACCGGCGAAGCCATATTGGGGCAACAAACGCAGGACAGGGTGACCTATACCAGCCATTTACGCCATCTTGTCAATACTGCGTCTTCAACTCAAATTCCGATTGAGAAAGCGGCCCCGCCGATGCGACATGCGCTACGGGGCGAACGGGGGCAAGACTTGACCGTGGATTATGCGGGTCATGACGTCGTCGCTGCCTGGCGCTATCTGCCCGGTTTGCATTGGGGGATGGTAGTTAAAATAGATACCCAGGAGGTTTTGGCGCCGTTGACCAGGTTGCGGCTTCATACCGCGCTGGCGCTGGGTGCTTTAGCACTGATGGCGGGCGCAGCGGCATTTTTCCTTGGTTTTTCGCTCATTACCCCGTTGCATCACTTTATACAGATTATTAATGACATTGCGCGGGGCAACTTAAAGCAACGGGTGGAGTTTAGTCGTCAGGACGAATTGGGGCAGTTGGCGGCGGCATTTAACAAGATGGCGGATGAGGTGCAAAGCGGGCGAGATACCCTGGAGCAGACGGTTATAGCCCGCACGGCGGAACTGACGATTGCAAAAACCGATGCGGAAACCGCCTTTAATAGCTTAAAACAAACCCAGGAGAATCTGGTGCAGTCGGAAAAAATGGCGTCGCTGGGCGGACTGGTGGCAGGCATTGCGCATGAAATCAATACGCCGGTAGGCGTTATCCTGATGTCTTCGACACATTTGGAGGCGGAAACGGACAAAGCTTCCAAACGTTACAGCCAAGGCGAGCTAAGCGGCGACGAATTGGAAGGTTATTTTGACATCGCCCGGCAGTCCGCCAAGTTGATGACCATTAACAGCCAACGCGCAGCCGATTTAATCTATAGTTTTAAACAGGTTGCCGTCGATCAAACCGGCGGTGAGCGCCGCGAATTTGAGCTTAAAAGTTATATCGAGGAAGTTTTATTAAGCTTGCGCCCTAAACTCAAAAGAACGGCTATCAGCATGACGCTGGAATGCCCTGAAGGGTTGCTCGTCGATAGTTATCCGGGCGCGTTGTCGCAGATTCTAACCAACTTCATTGTTAACTCATTGCAGCACGCCTATCAGCCGGATCAAGCAGGCAGGCTGAATATTCGTGTTACCTTAATGGCGGACGATACGATCAGGCTGATATACACCGATGACGGGCAGGGCATTCCGCCGGAATTGCAATCCAAAGTATTCGATCCCTTTTTTACTACCCAGCGCGGCAACGGGGGGAGTGGCTTGGGGCTGCATATCGTTTATAATGCCGTCCGGCAAACCCTTAAAGGCAGGTTGCAAATGCATAGCGCGTTTGCCCAAGGCACCATGTTTACCCTGCATTTTCCGCGTGTTTGTCTCTCCTCAATGCCGACAAAATCGAATCTTTAAATAAATCATGACCATACCCAAGCCGCTCAACCTCAAAGTTTCCCGTGCGCTCTCCGATAAGGCAAGCCCAAGCCAGTTGGCTCCCTGGCGGATTTTGATTGTCGACGATGACATAGAAGTTCACGCGGTGACACGGCTTATTTTGGCTAAAACCGTGTTCAAACAACGAACGGTTGAATTATTGAGCGCTTTTTCTGCGGCGGAAGCCAAGCAAATGTTGCTGACAGAGTCCAATATTGCGGTGATATTGCTCGACGTGGTGATGGAAACCGAAGATGCCGGCTTGTTGCTGGTACGCTCTATCCGTCAGGATCTGAATAACAAGGCGGTGCGAATTATCCTGCGCACGGGGCAGCCCGGCCAGTCGCCGGAAGAACAGGTGATCATCGATTACGACATCAACGATTACAAGGCAAAAAGCGAACTGACCGCGCAAAAACTATTTACCACCGTGATTGCTTCATTGCGCGCCTACGAAACCATCATGTCGCTGGAAAAAACCCGCTTGGGTCTGGAAAAAATTATCGATTGCTCGGATTCCCTGTTCCAGATTAATTCGATACGCGAGTTTGCTTCCGGCATGTTGACGCAATTAAGTTTATTTCTCGACTGTAAACCGGAAGGGATTCTTTGTATCGAAGGATACTTGGATAAAGAAGCATTGCATGATGCGGATCATTTATGCAATGGCCTGGAAGTCGTTGCCGCCGCGGGCAGATACGATGACTGTTTGACATGTTTGCATCCGCTGGATGAGGCGTCCTGTCACCATAAGAACATGGTGACGCATATTCAGAAGGCATTGCGAGAGCATAAAAATCAATTCGACGATGATTACACGGTGCTCTATTTGGAAACCGGCGAACACAAAGCCACTATAGCGTTGGTGCATAGCGGGCAAGTCGTCGATGAGCATGACCAGCGCTTATTGGCGTTATTCGCGTCCAAAATATCAATTGCGCTGGCGAATGTCATCTATTACCAAAAAATGATTTCATTCGAAGAGGCCGCAACCACCGATTTTTTAACCGGCTTGAATAACCGGCGTCAATTGCTTAGGCTGGGTATTCCGTTGCTGGCGGGTGCAAATCGCAGCGCTACGCCAATGGCGGTAGCAATGCTGGACATCGATCACTTCAAACAGGTTAATGATGCTTATGGACATGATGCGGGCGATGTGGTGCTTAAACACATCGGGGCTTTACTGAAAGAACGTTTTCGCCTTAGCGACATCGTTGCCCGATACGGCGGCGAGGAGTTTTGCGTACTTGCCCCGCAGCTTGATCCCGAACGGGCATTTGAATTGTTTGATGAATTTCGTTATACGCTGGCTATGCAAAAGATAGAGGTTGAGGGGCGAGCTTTAGTCGTTACCGTGAGCATCGGCGTGACCACCGTATTATGCGACAGCCTGGATGAGATGATCTCGAAAGCGGACGAGTTGCTGTATAACGCTAAGCAGGGCGGACGTAATTGTGTGGTTATTTCCTCCTGATATTTTTAAATGAGTATTTAAAACCCGCCCATTGGTATAGAATTGCCGCTTTTTTTGAAATCATACGTTATGCAAATCACCGCAATATATCCAGGCACTTTCGATCCCATTACTAATGGACATATAGATCTGATTGCCAGAGCGTCCAGGCTTTATCACAAGGTGGTTGTCGCGGTGGCGGTTAACAGGGGAAAAACCCCGTTATTTTCCCTGGATGAACGGGTGGATTTGGTCAAATCAGTAGTCTCGGAATTCCCCAACGTGCAGGTGATCGGCTTTGATAATTTGCTGGTAGAGTGCGCCAAGCAGCAGGGTGCTAATGTGATTTTACGTGGATTGCGCGCGGTATCCGATTTTGAATACGAATTTCAGCTGGCCGGGATGAACCGGCGTCTGGCACCGGAATTGGAAACTGTATTCCTAACCCCTGCCGAGCAATATGAATTTATTTCTTCGAGCATGATCAGGGAAATTGCACAGCTGAACGGGGATGTGTCCTGCTTTGTTCCTGATCTGGTTCACCAAAGTTTAATTAACAAATTTAGGAGCGAGTAAAGCATGACGCTGGTTATCAATGAGGATAAATGCGCCCGATGTGGAGTCTGTGAGCCGGAGTGTCCGAATGAGGCTATTTTTCAGACTGAGGATGCTTATGTTATTGACCCGGAGTTATGTAACGAATGCGTCCGTTTTGGCGAGCCCAAATGCGTAGCGGTTTGTCCTAACGACGGCGTCTACAAAGTCAAAGAGAGTCTGTTAAAGAAATGTATGAGTTTATTCGGTTGAGCAGGATTTATTTTTATCAATGTTGTGTTGTAGTGTGTAGGAGTAAGTATGGCCCTTATTATTAATGAAGAATGTATTAATTGCGATGTTTGCGAACCGGAATGCCCGAATGGTGCGATTTCCCAAGGTGCGGACATTTATGTGATCGATCCCGAATTGTGCACCGAGTGTGTTGGACATCACGATATACCTCAATGTATGGATGTGTGTCCGGTCGATTGCATCGATAAAGACCCGGAGCACGTTGAGGACAAGGAAGGCCTGTATCAGAAGTATTTGAAATTGATAGGTTAGGGGCTTTTTAGGGATGTTATTCACCACGAAGGACACGAAAAAACTTTGTGTCCTTCGTGTGCTCCTGCGTCGCCTAAAGCGCCTACTGTTGGTGCTCTACCTCCTGTATCCATACAGTCGTTCGTGGTGATGCCTTTAAGCTTTTAAGTGCTTAAGCCAACCTAAACTGTCAGCCGTAGCTCCAACCGGCTTATATTCAGCACCGACCCATCCTGCATAGGCCGAGCTCTCAATGGCTGCGAACAACCGCTCGAAGTCTATCCGGCCGGTACCGGGTTGCCCGCGTCCGGGGCAATCGGCAAACTGGATATGGCCGATTTTATCGGCATGCTCAGCAATAAACTGTCCGGGCTTTTCGCCCATCATTTGCATATGATAAATATCGTACTGCATCAACAGCTCAGCGCGGTTAAGCTCTTTTAATACGTCGAGCATTTGCTCGCCGCTATGGATGATAAATCCCGGCATGTCGTGGATGTTGATCGCTTCAAACACAGTTTTAATGCCCAGCGGCGCAAAGGCGTCGACGGCGAAACATAAATTCTCCTTAAAGGTGTCCAGATAGTGCGCCAAGCGGCTGCTGTCCTGGCAGCGCCCCGGCAGGATGTTGATTGCTTCCGGTTTTAACAGCTTGGCGTATTCGACGGTTTGAATGAGGGCTTGCTTAAATTGATCGCGCTTTTCGGGTACGCAGGCAAGCCCCTCACCGCCTTGCAATAAATCGGCAGCGTCTACATTAAACAGCACCAGTTTTAAGCCGTATTCGCCCAGTTTGTCTTTAATGGCGGCGGCGCTTAACTCGTAGGGAAATTGGATTTCAACGGCATTAAAGCCCGCTTGTTTGGCGGCCTTGAAGCGATCGATAAGCGCGACTTCGGTAAACAACAGGCTCAGGTTGGAGGTAAAGTTAAGCATCGATTTTTGTGTAGAGTTTGATTAAAGTGGCGGGGTCTTGTTCCAGATAACCGTGGCTGCCGTGCAGTTGCATCAGCTGCGAGGCCAACGCGGACATGGGGACGGCGCTGCCCTGTTTGACCGACAAATCAACGGCCATGTTCAAGTCTTTCAGCAAGGTTTTAACCCGCCATTTGACCGGCTCAAAGGTCTCGCTCGCCATTTCGGCCCCGGAGATTTGCAAGGGCTTGGAGTCGGCAAAACCGCCAGCCAGCGCGGCGGGTATTTGCCCGGCATCAACACCGGCCTGTTTGGCCAGCGCCATCATTTCGGCGATAACCAGCACATTGCAACTGACGATCATCTGGTTGCAGATCTTGGTGATCTGGCCGCTGCCCACCGCGCCCATGTGGGTTAATTGCTTATACAGCGGGGCCAGGACGATTCGGGCAATGTCAATATGATCAGGGTTGCCGCCCGCCATAATCGCCAGATTGCCTTGTTCGGCACCGGCAACGCCGCCGGAAACCGGTGCATCGACCCAACCCATGGCGCATTTTTCATGCAGCAGCGCGGCTAATTGCCGGGTGTTTTCCGGGTGGATGCTGGACAAATCAATCAGCAACTTGCCCGCTGAACCGCTCGATAAAATATCATTGCGTACAATCGATTCGACGACCGCCGTATCGGCCAGGCACAGGATAATCACCTCGGAAGTTCGGACTAATTCGGCAACGGATGAGCAGGCCTTGGCACCTGCATTAATCACGGGTTGGAGCTTTTCAGGATTACGGTTCCAGACATTGACGCTAAAGCCTGCGTCCAGCAGACGTAAGGTCATCGGCTTTCCCATCAGGCCGATACCGATGAAACCGAGGGTGGTTTTTTTATCTGACATGGTTTTATTGATCATTGGTTAATATTAAAAGTGAAACGTTGTGCGGGCACTATAGGGCAAGCAAATGGCGGCTTTAACTATAAATTCTACGATATAATGGGCCTTAATGTGGCTTGGTTCAGGTCATCTAATATCATTTCTTGCTGCGCTTTTGCCTGCAAGTTTAATCGAGAGGAGGTTTGCGTGGCAAAAGCGAGTGATTTAAAAAGGGGTATGGTGGTTGAAATAAACGGCATACCGCATGCGGTTAAGCAGGTCGATGCGAAAAGCCCTTCGTCACGGGGTGCGTCAACTTTGTACAAAATCCGTTTTACCAATCTTAAAACCGGTCAAAAGCTGGATGAGTCGTTAAAAGGGGATGATTTTTTTAAGGATGCCGATCTGGTGCGGGCTAAGGTACAGTTTTCTTATGTGGACGGGGATAATTATATCTTCATGGATATGGAAGATTACACCCAATACAGTTTGAGCAGTGAGGATCTGGAAGACCAAATCGATTATTTGACCGAAGGCCTGGAAGGCATTGTAGCCTTGTTGGTCGATGATGCGGTGCTAGGTATTGAACTGCCCAGTTCCGTAGTGTTGCCGATAGTGGAGACGGCACCGGCCATCAAGGGGGCGACCGCATCAGGGCGTACCAAAACCGCCAGAGTGACCACCGGCTTGGAAGTTCAGGTGCCCGAATACCTGGAACCTGATGAACTGATCAAGATTAATACCGAGACAGGGAAATTCATGTCTCGCGCTTGAGCCATGACTAATTGTTTAGCCGTTGCCCAAGGCGAATTTGAACTAAACCGCTTGCCGAAACGGCCGCGAGAGTTGCTGCGCGCCTGGGACGCGGCGGATGAATACCTGCTCGATACCGTTGCCGAGCAGCCAAAGCTGCCGGCTGGTTCGCGCGTTTTGATAGTAAATGACAGTTTCGGCGCGCTGTCTGTGGGACTGAGTGCTTTCAGGCCTTATGCCATATCCGATTCCTATTTGTCGCAGCAGGCGACACGGCTCAATCTTGCCGCAAATGGCTTGGCCGAGCACAGCGTCAACTTGTTAAGCATTCTTGACCCGCTGGAAGGCGTATTCGATCTGGTGCTGATTAAGGTGCCGAAGACATTGGCTTTACTGGAAGACGAGTTGATACGCCTGCGTCCGCATTTGACGCCGTCAACCCAGGTCATTGTCGCGGGCATGATCAAAACCCTGCCGTCATCGGTTTGGAAGCTGCTGGAGCGCTTGGTTGGGCCGACCTCAACCTCGCTGGCCAGAAAAAAGGCAAGGCTGATTTTTGCATCCCTTGATTCTGGGTTGACTGTGCCGCCTAGTCCTTATCCGGTCAGCTATCGTCTTGAAAATACCGATTACCTGATTAGCAACCACGCCAATGTATTTTCGCGCGACAGCCTCGATATAGGCACGCGCTTTTTTCTCCAGCATCTCCCGTCGCGGCAGAGTGCCTGCGACATTATCGACTTGGGTTGCGGCAACGGTTTGGTCGGTTTAATCGCCGCCGAACGCAGTCCTGACGCAACCGTGCATTTTATTGACGAGTCCTTTATGGCGGTGGCATCGGCTAGGGATAACTTCCAGCGTGCTTTCGGAGGGCGGCGCGAGGCGACTTTTCGCGTCGGCGACGGCTTGATGGAGGTTGAGTCGGAATCGGCCGACCTGATACTTTGCAATCCGCCGTTCCACCAGCAAAACACGGTAGGCGACCAGATTGCCGTCAGCCTGTTTAAGCAGTCGAAGAGGGTGCTGCGCAAAGGCGGCGAGTTATGGGTGATCGGCAATCGGCATCTGGATTATCACAGCTACCTGGATCGTCTCTTTGGCGCACATTCGGTCATCGCAGCCAACTCGAAATTCATTATCGTGAAGGTGAAGTTGGCGAATTAACGCACAGAAAATTCAGGCAAAAAAAACTCCCAGTGCGTGAGCGCCGGGAGTGAGAGATCAAACAGGAGAGAGTCTGTTTGAGGTAGGATACCAAGAGGTGGGTAAAAACTTAGCCGTGTAATCTGCGGCTTAAAATCATATTGCTGAATATTGCAGCCGTTCCGAACATGATGGTTGAAACAATGAATTCGCCGGAAAGAAAACCCAAAATACCAACGATAAACATCAGCCCTATTAAAATATCTCTTTGAAAGTCAGTCATTTTAAAGCCCTTTGCTATTTTGAAGATAAGAATTAATCAATGTTGGGTATACTATACATGCGTACTTATTGGTTGACAATATCAGTAATTATTGATTAATAGTTTCCAATATATAGACAATCGTTTTTTTTGCTGTATTGCGACTCGCGGGAAATTTAGTAACGTGCTCACCAATAACAGCTAAGTTCAGTTAAAAACCTGAAAGACTATGGTCCGTAGGGGCAGCATATGGTATTGCTGACGGGGGGCTGGCGCAGGCGGTAGTTATGTGCCCCGTGTTGAGGCTGATTGCTGCAATGCCAGATTCAAAATGGACAATGGTGAAGCCCCATCATAAAACAGGGCGTTTTTATTCCTTAGCCGGCGGTGCGGCTTCTGTATTTGTTTCTTCCCCCACGCTTTGCAGAATCTCTTGTTCGGTTTTTTTGTTCATAACGATAATGGAAATCCGTCTGTTAATCGGATCCAGCGGTTCGGTGGTCGCACTGTATGGAACACTGGAGGACAAACCTATCACGCGTAAAACTTTTTGTTCGGCAAGTCCGCCTTGAGTCAATTCGTATCGCGCGGCATTGGCTCGGTCGCTGGAGAGCTCCCAATTGGTATATTTTTTTTGATTTGGCGGAAAAGGCCGGGCGTCGGTGTGCCCATTGAGGCTGACTCTATTAGGCAATTCGTTAATAACCGGAGCCAAGGCTTTTAAAATCAGTTTGATTTGCGGCTCGGTTTCGGCACTTGCCAGTTTATACATAGGTCTGTTTTGGGCATCGACGATTAGGATGCGCAAGCCTTCGGACGTTATTTCCAGTTTGATTTGATCCTTAAACTCGGTTAACTCCGGGGTTGAATCTATTTTTTCCTGAATTTTTTCCTTCAAATGTTCGAGCTTTTCCTTCTCGATTTCCTCGGCTTTTTGCTCAATTTCTTCGGGCGTAATCTCCTTTTTCTCCGGCGTCATGCCTTTGTCGACCTGACCTTGATCTTGAGAGGTAATATCTGAACCGCCCGCTTCAATAATGCTGGTTCGGTCGCCGACATCCGCGCCTTTTTCTTCCGAAGATGCTTTAAAGGGATCTTGAAAGTATTCGGCAATGCCTTTGCGCTCCGGTTCAGTGGTTGTCCCCAATAGCCACATCAATAAAAAAAAGGCCATCATGGCGGTAACGAAATCGGCGTAAGCCAGTTTCCAGGCGCCTCCATGATGAGCATGGCCGCCTTTTTTTACTTTTTTTATGATGATCGGTTGTTCGGCCATTTTATTATTTAACCTTTATTGGCCCTTAATTGTTCTTCTAATTCCAGAAAGCCGGGGCGCATGGCGGAGACAATCATGGTGCGCATATATTCCGCAGTCATGGCGGGCGAGACGCCTTTGGCGCAACATAATAAGCCTTTTTGGGCGCATTTAAAGACGTTGCCTGAGGCTTCGGAGCGTTCCGCCATCACGGCCGAGACCGGGCCGATAAAGCCGTAGGCCAGTAAAATACCCAGAAATGTTCCCACCAGGGCCGCTGCGATCAATTTGCCCAGCTCTGAGGGCGGAATGCCGACTGATTCCATGGTGTGTACAACGCCCATTACCGCCGCGACAATCCCAAAGGCGGGCAAACCGTCGGCGATGTTCTGGACAGCTTTAACGGGGGCATGGGCTTCTTCATGATGGGTTTCGAGTTCCTGATCCATCAGTTCTTCCAGCGCATAGACCTCGACCCCAGTGACGATCAAACGCAGGTTGTCGCAGATAAATTCCAATAAATGGTGGTCGTGGAGAATTCTTGGCGTAAACACCGGGCTGCTTTTCGGATCATCGATAATACTTTCCAGCGATAATAAGCCTTCCTTGCGTGTTTTGGTGGTAATTGCGTAAAAACACAACAGCAGCTCAAGGTAATACTCTTTATTGTAGGGGGAGTTTTTTAGGGTGGCGGTGCCTTGGCTGATGGCGGCTTTTATAACCGTCATCGAGTTTCCGCAGACGAAAGCCCCCAAGGCTGCACCAATGATGATGATAAATTCAAAGGGTTGGAAAAGAACGCCGGGGTGCCCGCCGCCGCCCATAAATCCGCCCATGATCGATATAGAGAGGACCAAATATCCGACAATAACTAACATGTGTTTTCTTTTTGTGGTTGGTTTAGTTTAAGCAATAATCACTGCAAGATTGCATTGGGAGGCAACACAAAAAACTGATGTCAAATCTGAATTTTTTGTTTCCGGTTCAATAGACTTGATGTTTATTTTAGCGTGAATTTGAAACTTAGGGGGCTAATCTTTCTATGTTATGTTTTTTTCTGGTGGATATCATCGATTACAACAAATAAAGACGGAGTCGAAATTAAGGTAATCATGGTCGCGAAGATGCAAGCAAAGCCGATGGATATTGCCGTTCGGGTTTGTCGCGAGTCACATGATGGGCTGCGGCAAAGCGCTAAAGGCTTGTCTTTAACCATTTTACAGTTGACTGATCGACCAGCCGCCGCCCAAAGCCTGATAGAGTTGCACCATCGCGACCAAGACATCCTGCCGGGCTTGAACCTGGCTGTTTTCAGCAGTCAGCAGGCTACGCTGGGTTAAAAGCAGGGTTTGGTAATCGATCAAGCCGAGCCGGTAGCGATCCAAGGACAGCTGATACGCCAGCCGGGCCTTGTCTACGGCATCGGCCAAGGCTTGCAGACGGCGAGCCGAGTTACTGCTCACTGCCGCGGCATCCTCCACTTCTTTAAATGCCGTCAAAATCGTTTTCCGATAGGTTTCCACTAATTCGAGGTTGCGGGCTTTAGCATTTTTCAACCCGCCTTCCAGACGACCGCCCTGAAACAAAGGCTGCGCCAGGCTGGCAGCCACCGCTAGCGCTGCTCCGGCCGGTTGCGGCGAGGCGATAAGCGTATCCAGATTTAACTGCAGCTTCGGATAAAAGGCGGCCCGCGCTATGCCGATGTCGGCATTGGCGGCGATCAGTTCCATTTCAGCTTGCCGGACGTCAGGTCTGCGTTCCAGCAGAGCAGCAGCAGGCTGCAGGGCGTTAACCGCCGGGATCGGCAGGTCGAAAAAACGCTCTGCATTGAAAGATACCGACTGAGCGGGATGGCCCAGCAATATCGTTAACGCATTCTCCGCCAATGTGTATTGTTGGATCTGCAAGTCCAGACTGGCGCGAGCCGTTGTCAGCTCGGTTTGCTGCTGGGCTACATCCAATGCCGATACTGCACCGGCCTGATAACGGCCCTCGACTATCGCCAGCGCATTAGTGACGTTTTCCAGAAACTCGGTTGCAATGCGCTTGGTTTCGGCCTGCGCCAGCAGGTTGAAATAAGCTTGGCCGACATTGGACATCACCACCAGTTGCAAGGCATCACGGGTAAAAACCGAGCTGAGCAAGCGCGCCGAACCGGCATCGCGGCGGGCGCCCCACAAATCGACTTCATAGGCGACGGTAAGCGGAGGTTGCTACGGCTTTTTTAAGGTTAAACTCGCTGTTTTGATAATCCTGTTGGCTGACGCCCTTGGTTTTCAACAGTTCGCGATTACGGTCGTACTGCTGTTGGGAGAACACCGTCTGCGCCTGCTGCCCGATCAGCTGCGCCTGCAGGTTCTTGATATTGGCTTCATCGGCCTGCACCCGCGCCGCATAAATCCGGGGATCGATCTGGGCCAGCAACTGCCCGGCAGTCACGTTGTCGCCGATCTGCACATAAATTTTCTGCAACTGCCCGGTGACCTGGGCACCGACATCGACGTACTCTTTGGGCTCCAGTTTGCCTTGGGCGGTGACGTTTTCCTCAATGTCGCCGAGGGTTACGGTAACGATATTTTTATTTTCATCTTTCGATTGTTTGGGACGCAGTAAACCGTAAGCTACAGCCCCGGTTACAACCAGAAGAATCAAAAAAATCCACAAGAAACGACTACGGGCAATTTGTTGGTATTTACGAAGAGAGGTCCGTAACATAGTAGGGAAAAGGAAAAGTGGTATAAATTGAATAGGTGACCGGAGCAGCCAACTAATCCATATAGTCTACTACAAAGAGAACCTCTATTAATTACAATGTGCCGGGTTTTTCATATGATTCGGTGAGGGTGCCTGCACAAGCAAACCGTGCTCTATTACATAGTGAGCAACTGGGCTTGATCACGCAATAGCTGGGCAAATTCTTCCGCCGGCAGGGGCTTGCTTTTGATGAAACCTTGATAGGTGTCGCAGCCTTTTTCGCGCAGGAATGCCAGCTGCTCAAGCGTTTCCACGCCTTCGGCCAGCACCTTGAAGCCTAAAATATGGCCCATCGCAACGATCGTCGCGGTGATTTCCATGTCGTCTTGCAACGAGGGAATATCATCAATGAAGCTCTTGTCGATTTTCAGCACATCCAGCGGAAAGCGCTTGAGATAAGACAGCGACGAGTAGCCGGTGCCGAAGTCGTCGATAGCTAGGCGAACGCCCTGAGCGCGCAAATTATTGAGCACCTCGACGGCTTTTTCTTCATTTTCCATTAAGCCGCTTTCGGTTAATTCCAGCTCTAACAACTCGGCAGGGAAGCCGGTTTCGTCCAGCACCTGAGCTACCAGTGCGCTGATGTCGCTACGGCGAAACTGGTGAGGGGAGACATTGACCGCTAAGGTTAATGACGGCAACCCTGCATCTATCCAGCGTCGTCCTTGTAGGCAGGTCTCGCGCAGCACCCAGGCTCCGATCTCCACGATCAGGCCGGTTTCCTCGGCAATGGGGATAAAGTTGTTTGGCGAGATCAGCCCTTCGGAGGGATCGTGCCAGCGCACCAGCGCTTCGGCACCGATTATTCGTCCGCTGTCTATGTCGATTTGCGCCTGATAATAAACGCACAAGTGTAGTTGCTCAATGGCGTGACGCAGGCGGGTTTCCAGTGCGATGCGTTCGCGGGCGACAAGGGTGAATTCCTCGGAAAAATAGGCAAAACAGCCGCGCCCTTCATCTTTAGCCCGGTAGAGCGCAATGTCGGCGTTATCAAGCAGCGATTCAGGGCTATCACCGTGTTGGGGAAATAAGCTAATACCTATGCTGGCACCGATTCTGACCTTCCGGCTGAGTTCAGGGTGGATGTTGATGTCTTTAAGCAATTGAAAAGGCTTGCTTAGGTCGGCGACGATAACTTCTGCAACCCGAGCCGCATCTTCAGGATGGGTAATGTCCTCCAACAGCACGACAAACTCATCGCCGCCCAAACGGGCGACCATATCGACATCGCGTAATCTCGCCTTGATGCGGGTAGCAACTTGTTGCAGTAGCTCGTCACCAGCCAAATGCCCCATGCTGTCATTGACCGTTTTGAAACGGTCCAAGTCAAGCATCAGTAATGCCAGATGTTTGCCGTCACGCCGTCCCATTTCGATGGCGTGCTTTAGTCGCTCCCACAGCAAGCGGCGATTGGGCAGCGCCGTGAGCGGATCGTAATAAGCCAGATTGTGAATGGTTTCTTCAGATTCCTTGTCTTTGGTGATGTCGGTGAAGGCGGCAACGTAGTTGGTGATCTGGTTATTGGCATCGCGCACCGTGGTAATGCTGAGCCATTCGGGATAGATTTCCCCGTTTTTGCGTTGGTTCCATATTTCGCCCTCCCAATAACCATACTGTTTAAGGCTATGTTGCAGCTCCTCGTAGAAGTGGGCATCCTGGCGGCCTGAGTTAAGCAAAGCATGCGTTTGTCCAATGGCTTCTTCGGGACTGTAGCCGGTGATGTGGGTAAACGCTTTGTTGATCTTCAAAATAACCTGATCGGCATCGGCGATAGACATGCCTTCTTGGGATTCAAAGGCGGTTGCGGCGATGCGAAGTTCCGCCTCGGCCAGTTTTTGCACGGTGACGTCGCGAAAACTCCAGACCCTGCCTACCACTTTGTTGCTAATTATCTGGGGGATGGAATTCCGCTCGATAATTCTTCCGTCCTTAAACTCAATGGTGTCGAAAGAGTGGGCTTCCGGGGACGCATACAGCTCGTCTACTTTACGCGAAAAAGCATCGGCATCCTTAAGTTGGTTTTCAATGTGGTCGGATTTGTGCGACAGACTTTCAGTGCCTATTTCAACAGCGACAGATTCATTTGGAATTTGCCACAAATCAACGAACTTTTGATTATGCAGCAGCCAATTGTTGTCCAGATCTACAGCCAGGATGGCTTCGCCGGTGGATTCCAAGGTGGCCTTGAGTATGGACAGCGATTCGGCTATTTGCACCATTGACTGGTTTCGCTCAATCGCCAATTGCGCCAGATCGGCATAGTGGCCAACCAAGCTGATTTCGGCTGCCGTCGGATGGGCCGGTAATCGATGATAGATGGCGAACGTTCCGAGCACATGCCCCTGGCTGTTTTTAATCGGATGCGACCAGCAGGCTTGCAGATTGGCCTGCTTGGCAAGATCACGAAACGCTTCCCAATAAGGGTGCTGCTGGATATCTCCGACGATGACTTGTTCGCCGAGATGCGCCGCCATGCCGCAAGAACCCACGCCATCTCCAATGGCCAAGCCGTCAATGGCTTGATTGTAAAAGCCGGGTAAACTGGGTGCTGCACCATGGCGTAGACACTTGTCTTCATCCAACAGTAAAATGGAGCACAACATCTTGGGATGCAGGGTTTCAACTTGATGCGCCAGCTCATTTAATACGATGGGCAGGTCAACCCCTTGGTTAATGAGTTGAAGAATCTGATTTTGTAAAGCCAGCCCATCGGTACGGTTACGCAATTTATTTTCAACGGCCTTGCGTTCGGTAATGTCATCAAAAAATACCAGAATCCGCTCGCCGACGATGGCGTTGTAAAAAATTATATCGCGTACCGTTCCATTCTTGCAGGTTACCCTAAACTCCATAGACTCAATATCTTTACCGTCAAAGAGGGCTTTTTCCACCGCGCCGTTCCAGGTTTCTTTTACCTGATTCTGATAATGTTCGTCAGGATAAGCAAGCGGCCACCATGCGTCCAGGTTTGGAACGTCGTCCAGCGAGTAGCCGAAAGTCTGGATAAATCGGTCATTCAGTAAATCGATTCCTCCCTGTTTATTGGCGATACCGATGGCAACAGGTGATTTTTGAATCAGCAGACGGAAATGTTCCTCGCTCTCCCGCAGGCTTTTGAGCGAGATCAGGCTGCTCAAAGCTTCGGTAATTCGATGTGCAACCTCGGCGAATATCCATAGGTCGTCCGGGTCGTGAATATGCGCCCTAGAACAATGATGAATACCCAGCAGCCAGGGACTGCCTATCTGCGGCCGAAGTGCGATTTGCAACTGGGATTTTACCGAGAATTCTTCGACGGATATTGTCGGAACGGTGAGCTCCAATGCAGGGCCGTACTGCAAGGGTTTGCCGGTTTCAAGCGCCGATTGAAATAGTTTTGCGATTTCCTCGGTGACCGGGATTTTCATATCCCGCGCAAATGCACCTGGCCATTCGGGGCGGGCACGCTCCATCGGCACCGACCAAAAACTTGCATTGGGATCGCAAGGATATAAAAACCAGGCGCGATCGGCATCGAAGATTAACTGGATTTCTTTGAGCACCCCATCAAGCATGGCTTCGAGACTTCCGGCCGTAGAGCTTATTCGGGATATGCGCTCCATAATATCCAGATAACGGAGTTGACGGGTTAGCTGCCGTTCCACTTGCTTTCGCTCGGTAATGTCGCGCCAACAGGCGTGGACAATAAGTTTGCCCTGTACTGTCATCGGCGTTAGCGACACCTCGGCAGGCAGGGGAGAGCCATCGGCTCGGGTGTGTTGCCATTCGAATCGGTGGTAACCCTCCTGTAACGCAATGGCTATCATTTCGGCGGCTTTCTCTTCGGAGGATCGGCCATCGGGTTGATAGGCTGGAGATATTTCGCCGGGGCTGCAATTGATTAATTCCGATCTTGAGTGATAGCCAAGCTGCGTCAAAGTGGCGGCGTTGCAGTCGATGAATCGCCCCTCCTTGAGCAGTAAAATGGGATCTTTGGAATCTTCAAACAAGTGTCGAAGTGCGTCCTCACTTTCTCGTAGCGTAGCTTCCGCTTGCTTGCGCTCGGTAATATCTTGTATGGTGCCCACGAGTTGCGTGGGATTTCCGGCTTTGTCGTATTCGACATCGCCATGAGCGCTAACCCAGCGCGTTTCGCTATCGCTTGGGCGAATGATTGCATATTCCATCGAAAACTGTTCGCGGTTGCGGATTATTGCTTGATAGCGAGCGAGTGTTTGCTGGCGGCATTCAGGATCAATCAATGCGGCCCAATTGGATGCATTCCGTTCAAAGTGTGCGTCGATGCCGAAAATATGATCGAGCAGGGTCGAGCTTTCCCAGCGGCCGGTGGTCAAGTCGGTCACGTAGTAGCCTACTCCCGCTGTCTCATGCGCCAGATGTAAAAGTTTTTCGTTACGCGCGGCTATTTTATTTTTTCGTTTTAGTGATCGATAGGAAGCTAAGAAGGTTAAGGTAACAGCGCCGGTTAACAGGACAATGATTACGGCAATTTTGATATATTGGAGTAGTTCTTCTTGATCGGCTTTGGGGGCGGGGTCATAGCTGAAACCTTGCAAAAGCTTATTGTTTTCAACCATGCCCGCTTTGATGAATGTTTCCGCCATGTGTCGCCAGCGCCAGGGATTCATATGTCCCAGATCGATCACATCCGGTATTATCAATGAACGTATTGCGTCGGCTTCAAATTCAAGATGATCTCTGGATTTGCTGACTTTGTATTTGTTGAGCAATAGATCGATAATTTCCTGCGGGTGATCCATCGCGTAATACCAGCCTTCAAGACTGGCTTGACGGAATGCTTTCACGCGATCGGGATGCTGTTTAAGCTCATTTTCCGTTGTAAACAGAATGTCGCTGTAGAAGTCGATGCCGTAATTGCGCGGATTGAGTACGTTGAATTCAACGCCTTGTTGCTTTAGAAAATAAGGTTCGTTACTTAAGTATGAATTAAATGCGTCTACTTTGCCGTCAACCAAATCGCGGATTTCATAACTACTGGGGATGACTTGAAGACGGCTTATATCAATGTCTTCATTGTTGAACATGGCGACAAAATCAGCATCGACGGTCTGATTTAACAGCATGACTTTTTTTCCGACTAAGTCGTCGGGCGAAGAAATTCCGGCAGCTTTCCGCGCAATTAACACGGAAGGGGAGTGTTGATAGATTGCAGCCAAAGCGATTAATGGTGCTCCGCGCAGCCGTTCCAGTAATAATTCGCTATTGGCCTCCCCATATTGGGCATGACCTTGAAGGACTTCTTGTACCGGTTTTTTTTCCGGGGTGCCTTCGTGAATAATCACGTCGAGTCCGGCTTGTTTGTAATAGCCTTTTTCTAGCGCTGCGTAATAGCCGGCAAATTGAAACTGGTGATGCCAACGTAACTGTAGATGGATGGGCTCAGCCGATACTGAAAAACATGGGCACAGCAATGCCATAACAAGTATGGCAAGGATTCGCGTCATGTTGAGGTAATTCACTTTTTGTGCTTGGTTGTCATTTTTATTGCGGGATACGCGATGTCTGCATGGTGCATTCTGTTCACGCGGGCAAACGGCTTCGTCTAAAGTGCCGACTGTTGGCATCGTTTGCCCGCGTGGAACCTGCGTAATCGGTGGGCAAAAAAGCGATGCCCACCTTGAATTAGCTTATTTGTTCAGCAGTTTAAGAATACGGTCAATAATCTTCTGCCGGTTAATGATCAGCACATAGCTTAACAATCCGAGTATTAGACCGAACAACAGTTTTCCGAAAACAGATCCTTCTTCAGCAGCAGGAGCCGCTGGCGGTGCCCATTGCGCTTGCACGTTTTGCACTGCAACTTTAGAAGGTTGGTAGGCGGCTTTCAGGTCTGGCAGGCCTAAGCTGCGCCACTCATCATAATCTTGCCAGATCGGGTAATCGCGTTTCCACATGCCTTTAGTGAAATAGGGCGCAAGGCTCATGCCGTGTGATTTTGGAATGCCTTTTTCATCAAGGAAACCATCATAAACGACCAGGCTGATGTCGCCGCCTTCACCAACACCGTTAGTGGTAAACGCTTTTTCGACATGGTCATGGAACATCCAGATGCCTTGTCCAAAGCTGTTCAGGCCGTCATCGACGCCGCTTAATTCCAGGTCAAGCCGTTGTGCGGGCACCATGCCGTGCACATCGCGCTGGATATATGAGCCAGGACCGTTATCGACGCCGTCGTAATGAGTTACCGTCGGTTTGTGGCCGTGGATATGCAAAGCCATGGCTTCCGTGTGACCATTCAGAACCCTCAGTTTAACTTTTTCATCTTGTTTCATTTCAATCAGC
>Ga0208789_1000592_pt1 | contig 31131 bp, 23 predicted proteins | sample Methanotroph_Enr_FD_187368 | JGI IMG/M metagenome (GOLD analysis project Ga0208789, IMG submission 187368) | Enriched soil microbial communities from Old Woman Creek wetland in Ohio, USA - Methanotroph_Enrichment_5 (SPAdes) (version 2) | ecosystem: Environmental > Terrestrial > Soil > Wetlands...
CGCCCCGCATAAGAACATCTGCTGTAGGGCGCGCCGTGCGTGCCTTGAAGGTTAAGGCGCGCACGGCACGCCCTACCTGCGATTATTTGAATTTCAATCCGCTATTTTCTGGCTTCAATCAGCTTGATAATATGACTGCTGCGTTCATCGACATGGACCGAGGTAAACGCGCAGGCCTTGACGTTTTTAACGGTGTTCCGGTTGATGTTGGCTCCGACCAGCGCGACAACGATGGGGTTAAGCAGGTTCATGATCGCGGCAAGCACGGGGTTTGAGCTGACCACATGTTCCAGCAATAAGACCTGTCCGCCCGGTTTGCATACCCGGTAAACCTCTTTCAATCCCTTTACCGCCGACGGCACCGAACAAAAAACAAACGAACAAATAACCGTATCGAAACTGTTATCGGCAAAGCACATCGACTGAATATCCATCAATTCCAGGTCGACCTTGATATTTTTCCTGTCCCGTTTCTGCACCGCATGCTTTAGCATTTGTTCGCTAAAATCAATCGCGGTTATCCTGGCATCCTTGGGATAATAATCAAAATTCTTGCCCGTCCCCACACCGACTTCAAGGATATGATGACCCTCGACCTTGGCCCATAATTTTTTCCGCCAACTTTTAAAAAACAACCCTTCCATGACCGCTTCCATGCCCTCGAAATACGGGGCGATGCGGTCGTATCGCTTTCTGATTGCGGCGCTGTCTGGTTTCATAATAGCTTCAGGTAATTAATCGGGGTCTGCATAGTACAGCGTGAGCTTGATTGTCATCAACATTAATCCTAAAAACCGCAGCTTGTCCACGAAAAGCACGAAAGACACGAAATAAATCGGCATGTTGCATGAATTTATCTATGCGTTCTGGTGAGGCTCAGTTTGGTGTCTCTTTAAAAATTTTCGTGCCTTTCGTGGATGAAATATTTTTCCTTGATTTAAGGATACTGCACCGGCACAGGCTCCAGTTTCCAGATGTCCCGGTTATAGTCGCCGATGGTTCTGTCCGTGGAAAATTTGCCGCTGTTTGCGCAATTTAATATGCTCATCCGAACCCAGTGATCCTTATCCTGATAGGCGGATTCCACGCGTTTTTGCGCGTCGATATAGCTTCTAAAATCCGCAATAGTCATCCATGGGTCGAACTTGCTTTTAATGGACGCGATAAGCTCGTCGAAAATCCCCGGCTCAAACTGATTGAAATGCCCGCTTTCCAGAAGGTTCATCACCCGCTGCAAATCTTCATCCTGGTCGATGATCGCATAAGGGTCGTAATGCTCGCGCCTTGCTTCAATCTGTTCTTCGGTCAGGCCGAACAGGAAAAAGTTTTCGTCGCCGACTTCCTCCCTGATTTCAATATTGGCGCCGTCCAGTGTGCCGATAGTTAATGCGCCGTTCATCATCAGCTTCATGTTGCCGGTGCCTGACGCCTCTTTGCCTGCGGTAGAAATCTGCTCGGAAAGATCGGCGGCGGGACAAATCATTTCCATGCCTGAAACCCGATAATCGGGCAGGAAGAACAAGGTCAGCTTATCGTCGACATCGGAATCTGAATTAATGACATAGGCGACATTGTTAATCAGTTTAATAGTCTTTTTTGCCATCGCATAACCGGGTGCCGCCTTGCCGCCGATCAGCACGCAACGCGGAACCCAGTTGACCGTCTCGCCGCGCTTGATGCGGTCGTAAAGATGAATCACATGCAGCACATTTAAAATCTGCCGCTTGTATTCATGGATGCGCTTGACCTGTATATCGAACAAGGCATCGGGATTTAAATGGATGTCCAGATATTGCTTTTTGTGCGCGATCAGGCGCTGTTTTGCATTTTGTTTTATCGCGCGCCAGCGGTTTCGAAACTCGGCATCTTCGGCATAAGGCGCAAGCTTTTTTAATTCGTCCAGACGGGTTATCCAGCCGTCGCCGATAGTTTCGGTTATCAGCGCGGCTAATTCGGGGTTACACGAGGCCAGCCAGCGGCGCGGAGTTACGCCGTTGGTCTTGTTGTTAAATTTTTGCGGCCATAATTCGTAAAAGTCGCGAAACAGGCCTTGTTGCAGCAGTTGGGAATGCAATTGGGCAACGCCATTAACCGAAAAACTGCCGACGATGGCAAGATAAGCCATGCGCACCTGCTGCTCGTCGCCTTCCTCGATGATCGACATCCGGCTCAACCTGGCTTTGTCGCCGGGCCAGTGCGCTGCGACTTCCGACATAAAATGCGCATTGATTTCAAAGATAATCTCCATCAGTCTCGGCAACAATTTTTGCATGAGCTTGACCGACCACTTTTCCAGCGCTTCCGGCAGCAGGGTATGGTTGGTATAAGCCATGGTTTGCCGGGTAATTCCCCAGGCTTTAGCCCATGACAGCCCATGCATATCCATTAACAGGCGCATCAGTTCGGCTATGGCGATGCTTGGGTGGGTGTCGTTTAACTGAAAACAGCTTTTCTTGGCGAAGTTGTCGAACTCATGTCCGTGTTGCCTGACCCAATGGGAAAGGACATCCTGCAAGCTGGCGGAGGCTAGGAAATACTGCTGGCGTAGCCTCAATTCCTTGCCGTTTTCATTGGCGTCATTCGGATACAGCACCATGGTGATATGTTCAGCCGTGACTTTTGCGGCCACCGATTCGGCATAGTCGCCGGCGTTGAATTCGTCCAGGTTAAACTCCTCGGTCGCCACGGCTTTCCATAAGCGCAGAGTGTTGACGGTATTGTTTTGGTAGCCGGGTATCGGCGTGTCATAGGGAACGGCCAGCACGTCATTAGTGCTGATCCAGCATACCCGCTGGTTGCCTTGCTCGTCGGTCTGTATTTCGGTATGTCCGCCAAGCTTGACGCGCAACGAATATTCCAGCCGCTCCACTTCCCAGACATTGCCGTGACGCAGCCAGTGATCGGGCTTTTCGACCTGTTCGCCATTGACGAGGGTTTGGGTGAACATGCCGTATTCATAACGCAAGCCGTAACCTACGGCCGGCAGTTGCAGCGTTGCGCAGCTGTCGATAAAACAGGCGGCCAACCGTCCCAGGCCGCCATTGCCCAAGCCTGCATCAAGCTCCCGGTCTATCAGTTCCTCAATTTCAATGCCCAGATCGTGCATGGCCTGGGTCGCTTCATCGGTTATGCCGAGATTAAGCATCGCATTGCTCAAGGTTCTGCCCATCAAAAACTCCATGGACATATAAAACACCTGCCGGCTATCCGTTTTGATATAGGTTTTATAGGTGGTTTTCCAGCGCTCCATCAGCCGGTCGCGGATAGACAGCGACAAGGCCTCGCAGGCATAAAAAGGCGATGAGCGGAAATTCTCATCCCGCCCCAGCAGATGGACGTAATACCGTTTGAAGTCATCAATAAAATCTTCTCTTTTTACCCCCAAAATAGCGACATCGGTAATTGAAGATTTAGGCTTGCTCGTAACAAATCGCTTATTAGGCATGGTTTACTCCAAGAAATCGATATGAATAAAGTATTAGTTAAGCAACGTGCCTTTATTGTTTGTTATTGACGGCAACGCGGGCCAGAATTTCCTGCCATAAGGCATCGTAAGCGGTCGTGGAATGGCTTTTTTTGATATAGCCCCCCAGCGGCATGCGCTCCAAGCCCATGCGTTCAATATCGCTGGCATAGGGAATGGCCGTCGTTAAAATTTCGGGGTGACTCTGGATCATGTTATCCATGATGTCCCGATGCATTTTTTTGCGCCGGTCGGCCATTGAGAAAAAAGGGATCAGCGCCAGTTTATTCAGGCCGTTATCTTCGATGAATTTTTCCAGTTGTTCGAGCGTTCTTAGCGACAGCGTGGTGGGAATAATCGGCGACAACAAAATGTCGGCTGCCTCAAAAACGGCTTCGGATAATAGCGAAATATTCGGCGGACAATCCAAGAAAACGAAATCGTAGTCTTCCGCCAATGGTTTTAGGAGCTTTTTAAGTTGCCGGGTTGGGTTTTTCTTGGCGTCCAGAACCAAATCCAAATTCCTGAAGGAAAAATCGGCCGGTAATAAATCCAGATTTTCAAAGTCGGTTCCTTTAATCAGGCCGTCCAATTCGCGCTTTCCGGCGACTAGCTCTTTGCTGCCGCCTTTGACTTTGGGTTTGATACGAAAATAATAACTGCTGGCACCCTGCGGATCAAGATCCCAAACCAGGGTGCGATGACCGTTGCGGGCGGCTGTGTGCGCCAGATTGACTGCACTGGCGGTTTTCCCGACACCTCCCTTGATGCTGTAAACAGCTAACACATTCATTGTATAGTCTCATGTTTATACCGATAAAGTTGAAACACGATAACATAACCGCTGCTATTGGCAAGACCACGGTAAGTGGTGAGTAGCGAGAGGAAAAACCACTTACTACTTACCACTCCCCACTTCCCCTGCAAGCTGTGCGCCGTTGCGATTGCCTTGTTTGACCAAATATAACGCGTCATCCGCCCATTTCATCAGCTCTTTCCAACCCGGCTTGGCTCTCATTGAGCCCGCCACACCGATACTGGCAGTGACAGGCTGACGCAATACGAGCCCCTTAGGCTGGTTTGTTTCAATGGCACAGCGGATGCGCTCGGCCAACAACAGGGCTGTAGTGCCGTCGGTGTTGGGGGCGATGATCAAAAACTCTTCGCCGCCCAGCCGACAGACAATATCGTTGTTTCGTGCGGTTACCCGCACCAAGTTGGCTGCATGAATAAGCACTTGGTCACCGACATCATGGCCCAACGTATCATTGACCGATTTGAAATGATCCAGATCCAGCATTAAAACGCTCAAGGGTTGATTGGCGCGTAGCGCGGTTGCAGCCTCCTGTTCCAGGCGATTCATTGCATAGCGCCGATTGGGCAAGTTGGTCAGAACGTCCGTATTCGCCATGGATTTAAGACGGCGATTTGCTGCCGCCAGCTCGGCGGTATAGCGCTGGATATCCAGGCTCTCTTTTTCCAGTTCATTTTGCAGCGTAATGATACGCTGTCCTGCCCGAAGACGCGCCAGCAGCACACGCAGACTGATCGGCTTGGTCACATAATCGTCGATACCGGCATCGAAAGCTTCAACCAGCGCATCCTCGTCTTCCGTGGAAGTCAGCATAATAAGGTAAATATTTTTGCCGAAGGCCGATGCACGCAGCGCCTTGCACAGGGCTAAACCATCCATGGGTTTCATTCGCCAATCGGTAATCACCAATTGCGGCCTGTGCTCAATGACATGCTTTAGCGCGGATGCGCCGTCGCGACATATCGCGACCCGGTGCCCCGCCGCGGCAAGCTGTTTGGAAAGACGCGCCAGCATCATCGGATCGTCATCGACCAGCAACAAGTCCAAACCATTCAAAACCGATTCCAAAGCAGCAGCTGTTTTTTGCACCGACTGGCGCACATCCGTTTTTACGTCAATTAACTTACCCCACTCATGCCAAAGCTCGATTGTTTCATCGATAAACATGAGCAAAGACGATTCGTCAAAAGCGTGAAGGCCGGCTTCCGCGATTAAATCCGGCAACAGCGCGGCTCGATAAGCTTCATCAGCCACGCAGTAATTTCCAATCAGCCGGGCGAAAATCAGTTGTCTGGCAAACTGGTCGGTCCGATTAAGTCCTGCGACCTTCATCTCAAAACTCAATTTCAAGGCATCCAAAAATACCGCCGGAAATCCCCAGTCCGCCAGCAACATGATACTCAAGGCATTATGATCGATAGCGAAACGTTCACGCTCCAGAGCAAGTAGCTGTTTGCCCTCCGCCGCCTTAAGGCATTCGTCATATATATCTGCCCACGCAGTTGCCAGAGCAAGGCTGCCAATGTCGCCAAGTAAACCCAAGGTAAATGACTCCGCGGGTATCACAGTCACTTCCCGTGCAGTGATCGCTGCAATGGATACCGACATCGCCAAGGATCGCGACCAGTAAGCCTCGTAATCAAACCCTGCACAATTTCCTTTGCTGTTGTTGCTGATCAGGGAAAGGCTCAGTGCAAAGTTACGCACTGTCTGCATCCCCATCATCATGACTGCCGTTTGAACATCGGCGATCGGACGTCTGGCTCCGAAAGCAGCCGAATTGGCGAAGCGCAAGATACGCCCGCTCAGGGCCGGATCGACTTTAACCAGCTGGCTTACCTGCTGCACGGTGGCGTCGCTTTGTTGCACAAGTTGCATGATCGCCAACGCCGTTCCCGACGGGGAGGGCAGGCGGTCTGCGGCTTTTAGCTCATTAAGATTAAATTCGGTATTCATGCGTTTGTTCTTTTTCTTCGCAACAAATTGTCGACTAAATCCATTGTGGCCTGGATCAAGTCATTGGTCATCAACTGAAAATCGGCATCCGTACTATTGCGGGCGGCGTGTTCCAGACTTGCCGCAAGGCCGATTATCTTTTCGGCGCAAAAATGCCCGGCCATGCCTTTAATACTATGGGCCGCATCGGCCAACGCCGGGAGATCGGTGCGCGACAGTGCCGCACTCAATTCTGCCAAGGATGCTGGCGCCTCTTCGAGAAATAAATCTATCATCTCCATCAGTAAATCATGGTCGTCATCCAAGCGTTTGAGTGCTGTAGATTCATCCCAACAAAGGACAGGTAGTAGGGAGTCAGAAGTTGGGCTAGTCGATTCCTCGTCACTAATTCCGCGTTCCGCTTCCTTTTCAAGTGGCGCACCCAGCCAACGCTCCAAAACCACTGCAAGCTCGGCTCGACTGACGGGTTTGCTGAGATAATCGTCCATACCTGAGGACAGGCACTTTTCACGTTCTCCTGCCGATGCATGAGCGGTAAGTGCAGTGATTGGCGTATGCGGCTTGCCGTCGGCCATTTCCCGTTCACGCAGTGTGCGCGTTGCTTCGTAACCATCCATGACCGGCATTTGGCAGTCCATGAATATCAGATCATAAGCCTGGCTTTCCAGTTGATCCAGCGCTACTTGTCCGTTATTGGCCAAATCGGGCTTCAGTTGGAACTTGGCGAGCTGAGCAAGTATCACTTTTTGGTTAACCTTGTTATCTTCCACCACCAGCACCCGCTTGTTGCCATAATCGAGCAATCTTTCATTTACCTTAACGACTGTGGCGGTTTTCTGGCTAGGAAGCTCTAATGCATCGATAACGGCATCAAAAAGCTGTGACTGCCGTACCGGTTTTAACAGGCTTTGCGTATAGCCGGACGCAAGCCTTTCGACTTGCGAGCCAATGCTGCCCGAGGATAAAAGAATACGCGGCGTACCGGCAATGGAGGGCTTTTCGATGATGGCGCGAGCCAGCGCGAAGCCGTCCATATCCGGCATTTGCATATCCGACAGCAGCAAATCATAGGGTTCGTTTCGTAAAACGGCAGCTTCGAGTTCAACGAGCGCCGCAGGGCCGCTGTCTACTTCGTTTAAAACAAAACCCCAGTTGCTTAAGTAATGCGTCAAAATCATGCGGTTGGTGGCGTTATCATCGACTATCAAGGCGCGCTTGTCGGCAAAATTAGCTTGTGGAACCGGAATCTCGCTATCGACCTGCACCAATGGCAGAGTAAACCAAAAGTTTGCCCCCTGCCCAAAGGTGCTGTCAACGCCGATATTGCCGTTCATCAGTACAACCAGGTCCTTGCTGATGGATAAACCAAGCCCCGTCCCCCCATAACGCCGGGAGGTGGAGCTGTCGGCCTGCGAAAAAGCCTGAAACAAACGGGCTTGCGCCTCGGCGGTAATACCGATACCGGTGTCCACTACCTCAAAACGTAATATCGCCATGGATGGTGTGTATGCCGTAAGCCTGTCGGGAGCAGGCGCGGCGTCGGTGCCGTCCTTTTCCGGCATGGCGACTTTTACCGAGACTTCACCTTTCTCGGTAAATTTAACCGCGTTGCCAATCAGGTTGGTGAGCACCTGGCGGATGCGATTGGGATCGCCCTGCCAGCGTTGCGGTAGATTCGACGGCAGAAAGCAGTTTAATTCCAAGCCCTTGCTGTGAGCGCGGCTGGACAGCAGCGCACAAACTTCTTCCACCAAATCCGGCAGGTTAAATTCGATCTGTTCCAACTCGATTTTACCCGCTTCAAGTTTGGAAAAATCCAGAATATCATTGATGATAGTTAACAGAGATTCTGCCGAGTTTGCCGCGATTTCAATCAGATCCCATTGCTCCCGGGACAGCTGGGTATCCTGCAACAGATCCAGCATGCCCAACACACCGTTCATCGGTGTACGAATTTCATGACTCATATTGGCCAGGAACTCAGTCTTGGTATGCGCAACCTGCAAAGCGGCGTCACGCGCCGCCTCCATTGAGGCATTAGCCTGATTCTGGAGCAGCGCCAGCGCTACCATTTCACCGACCTGTTCGAGCATTGAGATGCGGGACTTGCTTTGCACCGGGCGGGGATCCGTATAGATATACAATACGCCGAGAATTTCATCGCCGAAAGCTATCGGCACAACATAGTGGCCGTGGGACTGCCGCCCATCGCAACAACAATCATCGGCAACGGCCAACTTCCTTGACACAGCGACTTGCCCGCACAAGCCGTCGCCAAAAGCGATGCGCTGCTCCATGCAGTCGAACTTGCCGTGTATTATGAAGTTCTCCAAATAATCAGCATCCTGCGCCCGCAGCAGCACACAGCTTTTGCGTTGCCGATCCAAATCCTTGAGGCCGAATAAAATATCCAGAACCCGAACGAAACGTTGTTCCAGCGACAGGGGTTGATGCAGCGCTTCGGAGATAGCCAGACGGGCGGCGGTATCGTCAGCTTCGCTTTGCAAAGCCGCTTCCTGTTCGACCTGCTTGCTGACATCATGCTGAATCTGAACATAACCGGACAGCGTGCCGTTTGCCATCAAAATCGGCGTAATATTGGTCTTGGCCCAGTATTCCAGCGTATCAGCAATCGTAGGGGCGACCGGCCGGTCGCCCCCTACATTGTCGCGGCGGCGCCCCCTCAGCCGGCCCGACCAGGCTTCGCTGCACCGGAGCCGGTTTTGCATCTCGGACAGAGCTTGCTGATCGGCGGTGGGGCTGTCCAACACATAGGGTTTTTGTCCCAGCAATGCATCTTCTGTCCAGCCGGTAAACTGGCACAGCGCAGGGTTGGCATATTGGATTAGTCCTTCTGCATTAGTGATGAGTATCATCTCGCTGCTGGCGTCCAGCGCGCGCTTGAGCGCGGCCAGCTTCAATTCATTCGCTTTTCGGGTGGTCGTATCCCGGCGTATAGAAATGTATTGCTTAGGCTGGCCGGCTTCATCCAGCACTGGCGCTATAGTGCTGTCCACCCAGTACAATTCGCCGTCTTTGCGCCGGTTGCAAAACTCTCCGCGCCACACATGCCCTCCGGCGATGGTGCGCCACATGTTACGAATGTAATCCTGATCGTGATGACCGGAGTTAACGATACGGTGATCCTGTCCGACGAGTTCATTCTGGGTATAGCCGGAGACTTTGCAGAACATATCGTTAGCGTAGACGATGCGCCCTTGCACATCGGCGATACTGACCAGGACATGATTCTCCAGCGCGTCCAGCAGCTCCCTATTGGATGTCCTTCTTTCCTGAGCAATCTGTAAAATCAGCGGCCGTACCGCCAGCAACCACAACAACGGCGAGCTGAGTGCCGTCAGCAGGGTGATGTTAAACACGGCATCCTGCAATGGCGACAATACAATACCCCACTGTTGACTCGCATTAAGCAACAACACGGCCAGCGTTTCGGAAGCGCCGATGACTGCTATGGTAATGCCTAACGAACAGAGAAAATTGCGTTTCGGGTATTGCGGCGACAATGGGCTAAACATAGATCCCTTCTGACTTTATCTGTTTATAACTGATACTTATGTAAGGAATAATAGCCTGATTGTCAGGGTATCGCCATTTTTTTCGAGCAATGCAAGCAGTAGGGGATAGAAATCGCGCTCCCCGGCACTTTAGCTGCGATTCCTCGCTTCTTACTAACTACTTTCCACTATAAACTTTCAATCCTGGCAAACTTATCTTATCCTTTACGTCATAAATTCAACCCTCGCCGCGCCTGCTCTCAACAGGCTAACGGCATACATGCCATCCTTGGTGATAAAATAGCAACCATGACTGAAGCAACCGCGTTATTTTCTGATGCAAAACTTGTAATTCCAGGCGGCGTAAACTCGCCGGTACGATCCTTTAGCGGCGTCGGCGGCACTCCGGTTTTTATCGATCATGCCCTGGGCGCTTATATTTACGACAGTTCCGGCAACAGTTATATCGATTATGTCGGTTCCTGGGGGCCGATGATTTTAGGCCACGCCCACCCGGAAGTTATAGCGGCGGTCAAACAGGCGGCCGAAAAAGGCCTGAGCTTTGGCGCGCCGACCGAAATCGAAACGCAGATGGCCAAGCGGGTTTGCGAACTGATACCGTCGATTGATATGGTCAGGATGGTCAGTTCCGGCACCGAGGCGACCATGAGCGCGATACGCCTGGCCCGAGGCTATACCGGCCGGGATAAAATCGTTAAATTCGAAGGCTGTTATCACGGCCATTCCGATTCATTATTGGTCAAGGCCGGTTCCGGCGCATTGACGTTTGGCGTGCCCAGCTCTCCCGGCGTACCGGCCTCAGTCGCCGAAAACACCATCACCTTGACTTACAACGATAGCGAATCGGTCAAAGCGCTGTTTGCCGAATTGGGCGAACAAATCGCCTGCATCATCGTAGAACCGGTCGCAGGCAACATGAACTGCATCCTGCCGGAGCCCGGTTTCCTGGAATGCTTGCGCCAAGTTTGCGACCAATATAATAGCGTGCTGATTTTTGACGAGGTGATGACCGGCTTTAGGGTGGGCTTAACCGGCGCGCAGGGGTTTTATAACATTACGCCCGATTTAACCACGTTGGGCAAAGTCATCGGCGGCGGCATGCCGGTCGGCGCTTTTGGCGGCTTACGCAAAATCATGGAACACCTTGCGCCGCTCGGCCCGGTCTATCAGGCCGGTACGTTGTCCGGCAACCCGGTCGCGATGGCCGCAGGCTTGAAAACCCTGGAACTGATAGCCAAGCCCTGCTTTTACCAGGCCTTAACCGAAAAAACCGAAAAACTGACTTCAGGCTTGAAAGAACGCGCCAGTCAGGCCGGTATCGCGCTGACCACCAACAGCGTCGGCGGCATGTTCGGGCTGTTTTTCACATCCGAAAAGCAAGTGAGCCGCTTCGCTCAAGTCATGCAATGCGACCAAGCTCTGTTCAAGCGCTTTTTCCATGCCATGCTGGAACAGGGTGTTTATCTCGCGCCTTCAGCGTTTGAGGCCGGATTTGTTTCGGCCGCGCACAGCGATGAAGATTTGGATAAAACCCTGGATATTGCAGAAGCGATATTCAAACGCTTGTAACCTTGGGCAAAGAACCATGACCGACGATATTCGCTGGCAACAACGTTTCCATAATTTTGAAAAAGCCTTTTTATTGCTGGAACGCGCGTTGACCATTGCAACGCCTACTGAAGTTGAGCGCGGGGGCATCATCCAGTTTTATAGAATGGCTTTTAAACTGGCATGGAAATTCATGAAAGATTATCTGGAGTATCAGGGCTATACGGTCAATTCACCCAGAGACGCGATAAAGCTGGCTTTTCAGGCCAACATTTTGGCTGACGGACAACTGTGGATGGATGCCCTGAGTGACAGAAGCCTGACCACTCATACTTATGAAGAAATCAAAGCCATAGAAGTTGTCGCCAAAATAAAATCCGATTATTTTCCGGCTTTACAGCAATTACATCGCCGCATGAGTGCCGAGCTGGATTGATGGATACGGGATTAACCGAGACCGATATAAACCGCATCAGAACTGCTATAGAGCAATTTGCTGAAATTCAGGAAGCGGTTATTTTCGGTTCCCGCGCCAAAGGAATGCACAAAAAAGCGTCCGATGTCGATCTGGCAATAAAGGGCCCTACCGTCAGCCCTGAGACAATTCAAAGGTTGAACTTTTTACTCAATGAAGAATTGCCCTTGCCGTATTTTTTTGATGTTGTGCATTACGAAGCGCTGGAAAATCAGTTGCTTGTAAAACACATTGATAACGCCGAAAAATCGATCACCTTATTTGATAGCCCATCAACATGAATTTTATCAACGACATGCCTCCGCTGGTCTGGGCCTTAATCGGTTTCCTGATTGGTGCATTTGCGATGCGTCTGTTGAGCGGCAAGGATAAAACCCTGATCCGACAACTATCGACCGATCTTGCGGTTTCGGAAGAAAAACTAAAGCAGTTTCAAAACCGCGAAGCCGAATTCAAGCAGTTGCAGCAGTTGTTCATCGAGACCAAAACCGAGAATGCCCAGTTGCAGGCCCGGATGGATGAGCAGGCGAAAAATACCGAGGAAAAGTTAAAGCTGCTGCTGGATGCGGAAGTGCGCTTGAACACCCAGTTTGAAAACCTGGCCGGCAAGATTTTCGACGACCGCAGCAAACAGTTCACCGAACACCATAAAACCAGCCTGGACCATATCGTCACGCCGCTGAAGGAGCAGCTCGGCGAGTTCAAGCAGCGCATAGAAACGGTTTACGACAACGAGAACAAGGACCGGGTTTCTCTACGCGAGGAAATCGTCTCGTTGCGCCGCGATACTGCGCAAATGAACCAGGAAGCGCTGAACTTGACCCGCGCGTTAAAAGGCGACAAGAAAACCCAGGGCAACTGGGGCGAAATGATCCTGGAAAAAGTGCTGGAAAAATCCGGCCTGCGCAAAGGCATCGAATACGAAACGCAAGGCGCATTTCGGGACGAGGAAAACCGGCTGTTCAAACCCGATGTGATTGTCCGCCTGCCCGAAGACAAGGATGTGGTAATCGATTCCAAGGTGTCCTTGCTGGCTTATGAGCGCTATTGCTCAACGGAGGATGACCAGGAGCGGGTGTTGGCCTTAAAGCAGCATACCGAAGCGGTGCGGGAGCACATCAAAGGCTTGAGCAACAAGGATTATTCCGGTCTGAAAGGCCTGAGGTCGCTGGATTTCGTGCTATTATTCATGCCGATTGAAGCGGCCTTCATCGCCGCGTTCCAGGCCGACGAGCGTTTATTCACCGATGCCTTCGAGCACAAAATCATCGTAGTCACCCCGACGACCTTATTAGCTACATTGCGCACTATCGAAAACATCTGGCGCTATGAACGCCAGAACGAAAATGCCAGGGCCATTGCCGATAAGGCGGGGTTGGTTTACGACAAAATCCGGGGCTTTGTCGATGACCTGGATAAACTGGGCAAGCAGCTCAACACCGTCAACAGCACTTATGACGGCGTGATGAATAAATTAACCCAAGGCAACGGCAACCTGATCCGCCAAGCCAGCAGCTTTGTCGAGCTGGGCGTTAAAGTCAAAAAGACCTTTCCCAAAAGCATCACCGAACAGGCGGGGCTTGAAAGCGATGAAAGCTAGAAACTCAAGGTAAAACTTATGCGCAAGTGCTTAGTAACCGCGTCATCCCGGCAGGAATTGCCGGGATCCACGGATGCAGGAGCAGTTGCCGAGACGCCATGGAGGCAATGCCGAAGCAGACAATAAGTCTTGCAAAAGAGGCGCCGCTTAGTTAAATCAAGCATTCACATCCCTGTGCCCTGGATTCCGGCACAAATCTGTTTGGAACAGATTTGCATTAACCCGAAGGGCGTCGTCAGGCAGGATAGCCTGACGTGAATCCCGGAATTACGTATCTTAAAATTCCAGCATTTATGCGATACTACGCGGCTTTGATTTTTTGATATAGAAACGTAGGCCGGAATAAGACTTCCCTCAAGCGTAGCGCCAGGGAAGCGTTTCCGGCTTGTCATGCGATACGCCGGAAACGCCTGTTTTCGCTCATGCTCAAACTGACTTATTCCGGCCTACATGAAAAATTTTATGATTACCTGCTTAATCTTAATAAGGAGTAACACATGACCGCACTGGTTGGCATCATCATGGGCTCAACGTCCGACTGGGAAACTATGCGCCATGCAGCGGAAACGCTGGAGCGACTCGGCATCCCGCACGAGGTCGAAGTGGTCTCGGCGCACCGTACCCCGGATAAACTGTTCGATTATGCGGAAGCGGCTGAAGGCAAAGGGCTGGAAGTGATTATCGCCGGAGCAGGCGGGGCGGCGCATTTGCCGGGCATGACGGCGGCGAAAACCGCCGTGCCTGTGTTGGGCGTACCGGTGCAATCCAAAACGTTAAACGGCATGGACTCCCTGCTGTCCATCGTACAAATGCCCGCCGGCATTCCGGTCGGCACACTGGCGATAGGCAAAGCGGGCGCAATCAACGCGGCTTTATTGGCAGCTGCCATCATCAGTAACAAACATGCCCAGTATAAGGGCGCATTAAACGATTTTAGGCGCGAGCAAACCGAATCGGTGCTTGCGCATTCCGACCCAAGACCAGGGGATGAGTTATGAGAGTGGGTGTATTGGGCGCAGGCCAGCTTGCCAGAATGATAGCGCTGGCGGGCATACCTTTAGGGCTGGAATTTATCTTTCTCGACCCTTCCGTCGACGCCTGCGCCAACAGGCTGGGCGAAGCCTTGATCGGCGATTACAACGATCCGAAATTGCTGGCGCAACTGGCGGAACGCGCCGATGTGGTCACTTACGAGTTTGAGAATGTCCCGGCTGAAGTCGCCGAGTTTTTGACCTCCCACACCCAAGTGCATCCCTCCCCGAAGGCACTGGCCGTTGCCCAGGATCGGTTAGTCGAAAAAACTTTTTTCCATGACATCGGCATCCCTACACCAAATTATGCGGCGGTAGACAGCCTTGAAAGCCTGGCACAAGCGATGAACACCATCGGCTACCCCGCCATTTTGAAAAGCCGCACCCAAGGCTACGACGGCAAAGGCCAGTCGCTGCTCAAATCGGCGGATGATTTAAAAGGCGCTTGGGAACTGTTGCAAGGCGTCCCGGCTGTCGTCGAAGCCTTCGTCCCGTTTAACCGGGAAGTGTCCATCATCGCCGTGCGCAGTGTTTCAGGGGAGATTGTTTTCTACCCGTTATCGGAAAACCTGCATCGCGGCGGCATCCTGCGCGTTTCCGAATGCCGCGCCGATGACCCGATGCAACAACAGGCCGAAAACTATGTATCCCGCTTAATGGAAGCGCTGGATTATGTCGGCGTACTGGCCTTGGAATTATTCGAAATAGACGGACAACTGCTAGTCAACGAGTTCGCGCCACGGGTACATAACTCCGGCCACTGGACGATAGAAGGAGCGGAAACCAGCCAATTTAAAAATCACCTGCGGGCGATTCTTGATTTACCGTTAGGCTCGACAGCGCCGGTAGGCAACGCGGCCATGGTCAATTTCATCGGCGGGTTGCCTGCGACAGAAGAGGTATTGGAAATCCCGCACGCACATTTGCATCTTTACGATAAATCCCCGCGCAAAGGCCGTAAAGTGGCCCATGCAACGATACGCGCTGAGAACCAAGAACAGTTATCCGATCTGCTTAAACGACTGACCGCGCTGGCCGATCAAGTTGATGATTCGTAGATGTTGATGTTGCAGGCGAGGAGTCGTGCACAGCGTACTCCTTTCGCCCCACGTGGAAATCTCTTTTTGTTTCACCCATTTTCAAAAACGAACAGGCAAAAATTGCCCCCCTATTGCGCGGTGTGAAGCCCTATTCATGGTGATTAACAGGCGTTGTCATTATCTTAGTAAATGATTTAAACTAGTCGATATGAATAAATATCACTTGAAGCTTTATGTCACTGGCAAAACGCCGCGCTCGGAAAGCGCCATCCAGAACCTGCGTAAAATTTGTGAGGAAAATCTCGATCAAAAATACGAGATCGAAATCATAGATATCCTTGAGCGTCCGCAATTAGCTGAAGATGAACGGATTCTAGCTACGCCAACATTGATCAAATCATTACCGCCGCCATTGCGACGTCTAATCGGAGACTTATCGGAAACAGAAAAAGTTTTGCTAGGTCTGGATATCCGCACATCTAAATCGTCTGTAAATCCCAACTAAAAATCTGAACATCTTATGAGTAACAAGGCTGCTGATTGTTCCGTCGAAAAATTGACCACGGGAATTCCCGGTTTCGACCTGATTGCGGTAGGCGGTTTGCCGATTCACCGCACCACATTGATGGCAGGTACCGCCGGCAGCGGTAAAAGCGTATTTGCGGCCCAATATCTGGCGGAAGGCATCAAACAATGGGATCAAACCGGCGTATTTGTGACCTTCGAAGAGTCGCCGGAAGATATTCGCCGCAACATGGCTTCGCTTGGCTGGGACATTACTGCCTGGGAAGCCGAAGGGAAATGGATATTCGTCGATGTCTCGCCTTATTACGATGACGAGACGCTGATAACCGGCAGTTACGATCTCGGCGCCTTATTAGTGCGTTTAAAACACGCCATCGGCAAGATAAATGCATCAAGAGTAGCCATTGACTCACTGGGTGCGATTTTTTCGCAGTTCCAGGAAACCCGCATGATTCGACTGGAGTTGTTGCGTATTGCCAAAGCAATGAACGCAATGCAAGTCACGACGCTAATGACAACCGAACGCGAACAGGAATACGGCAGCATTGCCCGCTTTGGCGTAGAAGAATTCGTTGCCGATAACGTGATCATTTTGCGCAATAGCCTGGACGACCAGATACGCCACCGCACCATCGAAATTCTCAAATTTCGCGGTACCTACCATCATAAAGGCGAATATCCTTTTACCGTGGTGCCCGATGAGGGCTTAGTCGTAGTTCCCCTTTCCGCTATCAAGCTGAATCAACAATCCTCAGACCTGCGCGTCAGTTCGGGTAACCCCATGCTCGACGAGATGTGCGGTGGCGGTATTTTCCGCGACTCGATCATATTGGTATCGGGCGCCACCGGTACCGGCAAAACCCTGATGGTAACCGAATTCATTGCCGGCGGAATCGCCAATGGCGAACGTTGCTTGTTACTCGCCTTCGAAGAAAGCCGGGAGCAACTGTACCGCAATGCCAAAGGCTGGGGCGTTGACTTCGAAAAGATGGAAGCATCCGGGGCGCTTAACATCATTTCGGCTTATCCCGAAAACGCCACGCTGGAAGATCATTTGGCAACCATCAAACACCAGATAGACCGCTTCAAGCCGGACCGTTTAGCCCTGGACAGTATCTCCGCTTTGGAACGCATCACATCGGCCAAAGGCTTTCGCGAGTTCGTGATCGGCATTGCCTCGTTTGTCAAAGCCCATCAACTGGCCGCTTTATTCACTGCCACCACGCCCGACCTGATCGGCGGCACGTCGGTGACAGACGCCCATATTTCCACATTGACGGATTCCATCGTCCTGCTGCGCTATGTCGAAATCGAAGACCAAATTCGTCGCGCCATTACCGTTTTGAAAATGCGGGGTTCGATGCATGAAAAACTAATCCGCGAATTCACCATTGACGGTCATGGCATGCATATCGGTCAAACTTTTGGCTACCATGCTAACCTGCTCGGCGGCGGCATTGGTTCCGCCTTTAAAAATAACGATCCTTGTTTGAATTGGCAGCCTAAGCCGGCGAATAATGAGTAGCTACAACCATGATTGATATTCAAGCTGCGCTGCAAAAAACTCAGCACCATCTCCGGGTCGCTGAATCGCGTTTCCATAATATCGTCAACAATAGTCTGGACGGCATCCTGATCATTAGCGATGAAGGCGACATCCTGTTTTCCAACCCGGCGGCTGCATCGCTTTTCGGCAGGTTACCGGAAGATTTATGTGGCGCCCCTTTCGGTTTCCCTGTCATAGGCGCCGATCGTGCCGAACTGGATATTCCGCTGCCTGCCGGTCAAACAGTGGTCGTGGAGATGCGGGTCGCTGAAACGGAATGGGATGGAAATCAGGCCTTTGTGACCCAATTGCGCGACATCACCCAGCGCAAACAAATGGAAGAAAGCTTACGGCTGGCTGCCAAGGTTTTTGAAAACAGCTCCGAAGCCATTATCATTCTCGACCCTCACATGCACTTACTTTCCGGCAATAAGGCATTTGCCGAAGCAACGGGTTATTCGCAGCAAGAGGCCATAACTAAAGATGCCTCAAGCTTATGGTCCGACCAGAATAATACGGTGTCTTTTCAACAAATATTCCGAAACGCGCTGAATCAGCGAGGCTGTTGGCAGGGCGAAGTCAACTGTCACGGCAAGAATGGCCGATGCTTTCCCGGCTGGCTGTCGGCTGTTGTTGTGCGCGATAGCGTCGGTATCGTTACCCATTATGTCGCGATTTTTTCCGACATTAGCGAACGTAAAGCCAATGAAAATGCCCTGCGCCTTGCCGCCGTGGTATTTGAGCAAAGCGTTGAGGCAGTCATCGTTCTTGATGACCGGGAGCGTTTTGTCAGCGTTAATCAGTCATTTACCAGAGTAACCGGGTATACCGCCGATGAAGTTATCGGTCGCACTCCGCGCATTCTCAAATCCGGGCGTCAGGAGCACGCGTTTTATGCCGGCATGTGGCAGCAAATTAAGGAGCAGGGCTTTTGGCAAGGCGAAGTATGGAATCGGCGTAAATCAGGAGAGATTTATCCGGAGTGGCTATCGATATCTGCTGTGCGTAATGAACATGACGAGGTGGTTAACTACATCGGTATTTTCTCCGACATCACCGAGCGCAAAAAACATGAAGCCAATATTCACCGGCTGGCTTTTTTCGACCCGCTAACACACTTGCCGAATCGCGCCTTATTGAACGATCGCATGAAACTTGCGCTTGCCAACGCCGAGCGGAACTCTCAAGGCGTAGGCGTGATTTTCATCGATCTCAACCGATTCAAGGAGATCAACGACATTCATGGTCACGACGTAGGAGACGAGGTTTTGGTCGAAAGTGCGCGACGTTTCCAAGCTTCCTTGCGGCAAGGAGAAACACTGGCTCGCTTGGGTGGGGATGAATTCGTAGTGATCGTTGAATCCGATAACCTTAATATATTGACCATCGTCGCCGAGCGCTTGCAACAATCATTGATTGAGCAACCTATGATCATCAAAGGCTATTCTTTTTCGGTGGGCTTGAGTGCCGGTATTGCGCTCTATCCGCAGGATGGTCAGATTGGCGACGAACTACTCAAGTGCGCTGATATTGCTATGTATCGTGCCAAGAATAGAGGCGGTGGTTATTGCTTTTACAGCAACGGGATGAGCGACGGATTGGCCGAACACATCCTGTTGACCCAGCGGCTGAGCCTTGCTTTAGCCAACGATACCTTACAACTTTATTATCAACCCCAGGTCAATATCGCCAACGGCGAACTGGTTGGTGCCGAGGCATTATTGCGTTGGCACGATGAAATTTTAGGCTGGATTAGTCCGGCATTCTTCATTCCGATTGCCGAAGAACGCGGCATGATGCTGGAACTGGGGGCCTGGGTTTTGCAAACCGCTATCACCCAATTGCGTCTTTGGCGTGAAGCCGGATTGAATCTGCCGGGACGTTTAGCGATCAATATTTCCGCGCAAGAAATTGAAGCGGCGGATTACTCTGAGCGCTTGCGCGATGCGTTAATTGAAGCGCCTTTGCTTGAGCTGGAATTGACTGAAGGCAGCTTGATCAGGAATATCGCCGGTACGCTCGAAACATTGCATATCTTACGGGGACATCAATTTTCATTGGCTATCGACGATTTTGGCACCGGCTATTCATCGCTTAGCTATCTCGCCCGTTTTCCGATACAGAAAATCAAGATTGATGCAGGGGTCGTGCGTAATATGTTAAACGATGAGCATGATCAGGTCATCGTACAGACCATCATTGCGATGGCTAAATCACTGGACATGCAAGTAATTGCCGAGGGCGTGGAAGAGGACTGGCAGGCTGAAATGTTACTGGCAATGGGTTGCGATCAGGCTCAAGGTTATTTCTACGGACATGCTGAACCAGCCGGTGTGTTTGCGGCACGGTTGAGGCCGGTATAAATGGTCAAGGTTGAGCGTTATGATTGTTCGCTCAAGTATTGCTCTATAGACTAAAGAGCTATTGGTAATCCCCCTCGCACATTTGCATCTTTACGATAAAGCCCCGCGCAAAGGACGCAAAGTGGCTCATGCTACAGTGAGCGCGGAGAATCAGCAGCAATTGTCGGAGTTAGTGCATAAGATGGGCCAAGCATCGTGCCGCCCATCTATCGTAGACTGTGATTGATGGGCTTCGTACCTCAGCCCATCCTATCGCACTGACGGAGATTATTCTTGAAGCTTGGCAAACTTGATAAGGTCTAGGGCATAGGTTGGCGTTTCGGTTGGAAAGCGGGTAAAACCGTAATGCAAATAGAAGGCTTCCGCTTCTGAAGAAATGGCATGTGCAATCAAAAGACGGGCGGATACTTCTTTAGCCGCACGGGCTGACCTTTGCACTGCATCTTGAAGCAAGGCTTTACCTAATCCTTGGTCTTGCCATTTCAGGTCAACGGCTAACCGCCCAAGTATTACCGCTGGAATCTGGCGGGGCATATTCCGACGCATGGAACCAATAACTTCTTGGCTAAAAATCTGCCCCATACAAATAGCGTAGTATCCAATAACCTTATGCGAACCGGACGGACAAATAACATAGGTTCTGCTTGCTGATGCTTCCATATTGGCGAATGCCCGCTCACGCAACCAAGTATCCAGCGTTTCCTCGCCCGAGCGGAAGCCTTCTGTATCATGCAGTACGGTTAAATGAACAGGTGAACAAATTTCCTTATTTTCACTCATGCGACCAAGGAGGATTGATTGTACGCAATCGGTTCATGCCGTCAATCTGCTCTTGTGTCGCCGGTGTGTCTAGCCATTCCAGTACGTTTTGGAACGTCTTGTTGTCTACATAAATAGAGGTTTGGTCAAGAATCACATTCTTGGCTTCCTTGAGCGCTGAGGCCATCATAAATTGCGAACGATTTGAACCAAGCAACTCTGCTGCTTGGTCAATAAGCAACCTATCATGTGCTTTCGCGCGCAAGTGAATGTTTACTTCTGCGGGTGTGTGTTCTGTTCTCATAGCCTTTAATGCCAATTAACTAATTTCATGCTAAAAGTATCTGCTAAATGTGTTACATATGTCAACACAATGCCGCTCATCTTTTAATCCTGCTCAGCCTCACTTGCCAATACCGGCTGATCCAGTAACCGCTCCAACCAGACCTCTGCCGTCGCCCGATTGATTTTCAACACGCTATTCGGGAAAAAACCGAATCCCAATATCAACAATGCCGACACGCACAACAATGTCAGTGCATAGGATGGGCCAAACATCGTGCGACCCATCTGTCATAATAATCATGGGTTATGTGCTTTTCGACCGCCATGCTAGAATCCAAGAATGCAAATTAACGGATAAATCGGTTATGAATATTAATCAAGTTATAGAAAATGCAAAGCAGTTAAGTGTGAATGAGAGAGCCCAGGTTGCTCATTGTTTAATTTCTTCGCTTGAAACTAGGCAAGATGAAGGCGTTGAGGAGGCTTGGGCGGAACTAGCCGAGCTTAGGTATCAAGATCTTGCTTCCGGTAAGGTTGAGTCCGTATCTTGGGACGATATAAAGAAAGCGGTTAAAGGTTAGCGCAATTGTTAAGATTTCACCCTGGCGTTTCTTCTGAAATAAAGGCTTCGTATGCTTGGTACCAAGATCAGGCTGAAGGCTTAGGGGATGACTTTCTGAATGAACTCGAATCAGCTTATCAAGCGATTGTTGAATTCCCACGAACTTGGCCTTTTTTCGAAAAAAGCTTTCGAAGATTTTTACTTTCCAGATTTCCCTTTTCGGTGATTTATCGGGAAATTGACCAGTCAATTTATGTCGTTGCAGTGATGCATAACAGTAGAAAACCGGGCTACTGGTCAAGTCGTACATAATCGCTTTCAGGCACAAATAGTGCTCTGCGTGTAGGGGCGGATTTATCCGCCCAAGGCGAATGAATTCGCCCCTACAAATGCTCAACTTATTTCATGCGCGTTTTTACTGCGACTTTTAGGTTTAATCCTGCTCAGCCTTGTTTGCTAATACCGGCTGATCCAGTAACCGCGCCAACCAAACCTCTGCTGTTGCCCGATTGACTTTCAACACGCTATTCGGGAAAAATCCGAACCCAAGATTAACAATGCCGATACGCACAGCAGCGTCAGTTCGCGTGGACGCAAATCCTGCACCTGTCTGACGCCAGCCTGAGTGACCGGGCCGAAGAAGGCGCGGCGGGTGAAGGACCGCATATAAGCGGCACTGAGCACTGTGCCGATCAGGGCGGCGATGCTGATGCTGGGATGCGCCAGCATGGTGCTGATTATCAGCAATAATTCGGCCGGGAAACCGCTGGTTCCGGGCAGGCCTATGCACTGGCCAGCATAGGATGGGCCAAACATCGTGCGGCCCATCTATCGTAACTGTGATTGATGGGCTTCGTACCTCAGCCCATCCTATCGCTGACAGAAACACGGGTAAAGTAGAGAGCAGATTCTCGCTAGTCTTTTTTATTTTTCATCTAGCCACTTTCCGGTATCCATACGGCTATGGAGAATGCCAATGATGTCGATGTATTCGGTACCGACACGATAAAAAATCGAGTGTTTTTGTATTTGCAGCGATCTCAGATCCTTTTTGATCTCTGGTCTGGCTTTGCCAATATAGGGATTGTCCAGTAGTTGCATGACACCCTGTTCGATCATACTGACATATTGATTCGCCTGCTCTTCACTCCATTCGCTAAGCGTATAAAACCAGATGTCCTCAAGCTGTTGTTCAGCAGCGTGCGTTAATCTGATTTTCAGCACAATGTTTTCTTGTCTTGGTTAATACGGTCGATTGCGCGATTTTTTATCAGCTGAAAATGATCGCTCAGCTGTTCCGGTTTAAGTTCCGTATACCGGTCTTCAATAAGATCACGTTCACCCTCCGCCAGTTTCGACCGCAAGTGATCCAGCTTCATCTGATTGATCAGATCTTCGTTGGTTTTCATAAATCTCAGTGCTTCACGGATTACTTCGCTGGCATTGTTATATAAACCGGAAGTGACTTTTTCTTTGATGATGGCTTCGAGTTCAGGTGTTAATGAAATATGCATGAGAAACGCCTCCTGGATTCAGGATGCACTAAGAATACAAACATTGTCAATTTTTGAAATGTAAGTCTGAGGGCATAACTCTTGAAGATGATGCTGATGCCAGCTTGGGTTCGCTTCAGGTCTATCACGTCCCTGTGTTCTCGGCAACTGCTCCTGCATTGCTCTACCTCCTGCATCCATGCAGTCGTGGATCCCGGCAATCCATGCCGGGATGACGATGATACAACTTGTGTAATATCTATTGAATGAATAACGTTTACCTTGTATTCAAACTGCGCTATTAATCGCAACCACAGTGCATAGGATGAGCCAAACATCGTGCGTCCCATCTTATCATAGACTGTGATGACGAGCTTCGCACCTCTGCCTATCCTATCGCACTCATCTTTTAATCCTGCTCAGCCTCACTTGCCAATACCGGCTGATCCAGTAACCGCGTCAACCAAGCCTCCGCCGTCGCCCGATTGACTTTCAGCACGCTATTCGGGAAAAAGCCGAATCCCAAGATTAATAATGCCGACACGCACAACAATGTCAGTTCACGTGGACGTAAGTCCTGCACCTGTTTGACGCCAGCCTGAGTGATCGGGCCGAAGAAGGCGCGGCGAGTGAAGGACAGCATATACGCGGCACTGAGCACTGCGCCGATCAGGGCGGCGATGCTGATGCTGGGGTGCGCCAGCATGGTGCTGACTATCAACAGCAATTCGGCAGGGAAACCGCTGGTTCCGGGCAGGCCTATGCTGGCCAGCGCAAATAGCAAATAAAAACTGGTCAGCCGCGGCATGACTTTAGCCAGGCCGCCTAAGTGAATGGCTTCGGTGCTGCCCAGGCGATGCTGGATAAATCCGGCCACCAGCATCAGGGAACCGGCAACCATGGTGAAGTTCAGCAACTGGAAAATCGCCCCCTGTATTCCCTGCATGTTCAACGACGCGATACCGATGATAACCAATCCTACATGGCTGACGCTGGCATAAGCCAGCAGTCGGCGCAGATTGGTTTGCTGCAACGCAATCAGTGCGCTGTAGACCAGCGTGATCGCGCCGAGGATGCCCAGCACCCAGCTGTATTCAACGGCGGCGGAAGGGGCCAGAGGCATCGCAAAACGGATAATGCCGAAAGCGCCGAGTTTCAGGCCGGTCAACAAAGCCGTCATTTGCGTCGGGCCTTCCATGGCGACGGTGGGCAGCCAGGTATGGAACGGCGCCAACGGCGCTTTGACCGCAAAGCCGAGCATTAACAATAAAAACACCAGCGCTTGCAAATTTTCCGGCAATGCCGTTTCCAACAATACCGGCAGGCTGAAGGCCAAATCCTGGGGGATGCTGCCGCCCACTGCGACGGCATGGTTTAGCGCTAGGATGATAATCCCAAATAGCAACGGCACACCGCCGAACAGCATGAACAGCGTGTATTTGATCGCCGCGCTACGCCGCGCCGAACCAATGCCCCACAAGCCGATCAAAAAGAAAATAGGCGGCAGGGTCAGCTCCCAAAACAAAAAGAACAGCGCCATATCCAGCGCCAAAAATACGCCGATGGTGATGCCTTCCAATGCCAATAACAAGGCGAAATGAAAACGGGTCAGGTATTGTACCGAATTCCATGATGCGATGATCGCCATTAGCGTCAACAGCGCGGACATCGGCAGAAACAAGACGGAAATGCCGTCCACGCCAATCAGGTATTCGATATTCAGACGGGGTATCCACGGATGGCGCTCGACCAGTTGAAAACTATTGCCAAGATCGGCATTAAACAACCGCACCACTACCCCTGTTGCGATTAATTCCAGTGCGGCAAACGAAAGCGCAATGATTTTGGCCAAACGGATGTTGCGGGTAACGGCTATGGCAATCGCGCCCAATAAAGGCAGCAAAATAAGCAGGCTTAAAACAGGAAAACTTGAATTACTCATGTTCGCCGTCCTTGGTACCGGCATCGTCTACAGGAGATAGGAGAGGGGCGTTAGCAGGAACAGAAACTTCGCTATCGTTAGCGGGGGGTTGTGCGCCGTGCATTGGGAACTGTCTGCCGATAGCTGCCGCATCCTGGTCTATAAAATTCAGCCACGGCGTCGTGTAAAAACCGGTGCCGATCAGCAGCAGGCAAATCACTGCGGTAATAAATCGCTCCTTCCGAACCGGGTGGTGCGAACAGCTGTAGGGTTGTTCGGCGCGTTTAGGCGTCGCCATAAAAACCCGCTGAAAAGCCCATAACAGGAGCGCGGCGGACATCACGTTGCCGAGCAAAATAGCGATCGCAAGCAGCCAGCCGTCTTCCTCAATAATCCCTTCAGCGAGCAAATGCGCCGCATCGAATCCCGGCGTACCGGGCATGACCATCGTGCTCAGCGCAGAAATCAGGAACAACACGGCCAATGTTGCATTGGTATCGATCAGTCCGCCCAAGCGCGGCAGATAAGCGGTGCGGCAGCGCTCATAAATCAGGCCGACGCTGAACAGCATACCCGCCGTCGCCAGACCATACGCCACGGACAACAACAAGCTGCCTTCCAAGCCGTTCTCGTTAAAACAGAAGATACCTATGGTCAGCATGCCCGTTTGGCTGATCACCGCAAAAGCCAATAAGCGGCGAATATTGATTTGCATCAGCGCCAGCAAGGCACCGTAAAAAATGCTGATCAGGCCCAGCGTTACCACAAACCCTGACCATTGTTCGGCAACTCCGGGCACCATCGGCAAAATGAAACGGATGACCGCATAGATGCCCAGTTTCAAACCCACCAGAAAAATAACGCCGCTGGCTACCGTGCCCTGTTCCGCCAACACCGGCAACCAGCCGTGAAACGGAAATAACGGCATGCGGATCGCAAAGCCGAAAAACAGCAGCACGAAAATCAATACCTCATCATGTAAATAGGCATTATTTTGTTTTAGCGTCAGCCAGTCGAAAGTTAGCGGATGCGAGGCATCGATTAAGCTGAAGGCTAGCAACAAAAAGCCGGCCAGCGTCATCAACAGGCCGCTAACCCAGTATTGCAGCAATTGCGCGACCACCCAGCGCCGGTTTTGTCCGGTTCCGGCATGGATCGTCAACAGCGCGACAGGAACCAGCTCCAATACGCACCATAACCAGAATTGCATGACATTCAGCGCGGTAAAGGCGCCGATCAACACGGTTTCATAACCCAGCAGGCAGGCAATGAACAGCCGGTCGGTCACATGGCGGGTTATCAAGGTATAAATTAACGCCAGGAAAGTTAAAACGGCGGTCAGCGGGATAAACAAAATATTCGTTCCATCAACGCCGACACGGTAACTGAGTCCCGCAAAATTGACTTGTTCAACCAAGTGAATGCCGGGACTGGCGGAATCGAAAACGACTAACAAATAGAGGCTGAGCAATACCGTCAACAACGCTCCGGCAAAGCCAAAACGCAACGCAACAATCGATGACCGGGAACATAAGATTGCGATCATGGCCGTTAACGGAACCAGCATCAGCGCAGTGAGCAGCGGGAAGGCCGCCGATTCCGACCATGGGGTAACAATAGTATCCATCAAAGCCTCAAAATGCGACGAGCAATGTTATAAACACAAACAACACCAGATAGCGGGGCCTGAACACCGATTGTTCAAACCTGTTGGCGATATGTCCAAGCTCGCGCCCATAATCGATCGCCCCCTTGCCGATACCGCGCAAGACAAAGCGATCTTCGAACCAGTGCAGGACGGCGGCCATCCATTCGGTAAGTTTTCCTGCCAAGCCACTGCCTTGGGCAAATTCGTCGGATTCATTATCCAAATGCGCACCAATCATTTGTTCTTCCAGTTGCGCCAGTGACGATATTGCCCGGATTGCGGGATCAGGAGCGCCCATAATGCGGTCAACGATATGATCGTCAAAATAGCTTAGGTCGTGCGCCAAGCCGCACACCGGCTTGACCAGCGCCCAATCGGTAATTTGGTCCAGCCAGAAACGCTGCAAGGAAGCCACATAAACCCAGGTAGGGACGTCGCCTACACGACGTAGGCGATGGGTGTGAGCAGGAGCTTTGCGCCGCGAGGTGTCTATATAATTACCCTGCATATTATGCATCAGCGACGGCGCAGTCAGGAATTGATAGGCGCGAACCGCCGCATGAGCGCAAAGATGCCACCCGGCCAGTTGCCAAAAGCCCAGGCCGCATTCCAGGAACATCAGGCCCAATTGGCCGGATGTCGCAAAAATCAACGAGCTTTTAACGTCGGTCTGGGTTAGTCCAACCACAAATCCATAAACTGCCGTCATCAAGCCCACGATAGCAACCACAGACATAGCCAATGGCGCACATTCAAAAACCGGTCTTAACAAAATAACCAGATAAACACCGGCATGCACCATGACTGCACCGTAAAAGACCGCACTCGACGGCGTAGGCCCTTCCATTGCTCTGGCCAGCCAAGGGGTGAAGGGCAGTTGCGCCGATTTGGCGAAAGCGGCAACCGCAAAACACAGCGCAATCGCAGTTGCCTCACCCGGCGTCATTTGTGCCGCCGCAGCATTGATGTTGCTCCAGTTGACGCTATCGAGCCAGGCGTAGCTTAGACCCGCCCCTAAGATAAATCCGGCGTCACCGATACGATTGGTAACAAAGACCCGCGTCGCATTCGCGGCGGCAACCGGCCGATCATAAGCGTAGGCAATCAAAAAATAGGAACATAACCCTGCAACTTCCCAGCCGATAAACGTGCCGATCGCGTTACCCGATAACACCAGCAGCAGCATGGCCGAAGCAAACAGGTTCAGGATAAAAAAGAACCGGTGATAACCCGCTTCCCGGTGCATGTAGTCGATCGAAAAACGGATGACGATAGCCAGCAGCACCGAAAACAGCGCCGCCAAACGGACATTGAAACCGGTCGTGATGAAATTGATTTGTATATCCAGCGTGTCGCTGCTCAGCCAATGTCCTACATTGTGGGAACCGGTATTTTTGCCGAGCAGGTCTGAACCCAGCAAGGTCAAGGCCAGCAAGCTGGACATGGCAATCGTCCAGCCTGCGATATCCGCCGTTATGCTTTCGTCGGCTTCGCCGTTGATGGCGCCGAACAGATACCCGATGCCGATAGCCAAGGCTGCGGCCAAGGGCATTAACGGAATTAAAACGACTAATGCATCCATTTATTAAACTCCAAACTGTTCAGGCTGCTTGATCAACACCGGCGCGACCGGCAGTGTTTGATCCCGGTAACAATCCGGCGAATTATCGCAAACCGGCAGATCTTTTGCATCGGCTTGCCAGGGCACAAAACCGCTGCCGCACTCGAACATGAAAATCTCGCCGCTGTCCGGGTCTTTAGCGCTCAGCTGCACCCAGCCGCCCGCGACCAGCTCCCGTATGCTTTCCTGGCGAGCATAAATCTGCTCCAGCACCGCCGTTTTGGACTCAACAAGAATCAAAAGCCGCATCGGCTCATGGATTTCAACCATTTGCTGTGGCAGTCCGGTGCGCAAATCGCTGCTGGCTCCTTCCATGACGCCGAAAAACCCGGTTACGTTGTGCGGCGCTTTAGAGCCGCAGCCGAAGCGTTCGTTATTGACGGTGGAAAAATAGTATTCCAGGTTAATGCCTGCGCCAACCGGGGTTACCGCCAGCAAGATATTTTCCAGCATTTTGCCTTCAGGATCCTGGGTTGGATCGTAGGAAATCAAAAATACCCGCCGGTCAAAAAACGCGCCTTGCGTTAATGAGCGGCGACCAATAACCGCCGAGGCATTGGTGGCATGGCCCAGCTCCGGGCGGATCTGGGAGAAATCGGCAGCACGCTCTTCCATATGCGCCAAGGCCTGTCCGGGTGTCGGATTGCGCGGAGCCGAAGCCAGCCTGCGGCAGCGCTCGTGCGCCGACATCCGCTGGGCGTGCCGCAATTCCTGCTGCAATGTTTCCAGTCCGGCCTGTCGTTCGACGGGAAGCAGATCCAGGTCATACCAGCTGATTTCTTCATTGCAGGTGTTGTGCTCGGCGCCGATAAACCAGGTATCGGATGGGACAGTGATGCCGCGTTCCGCCAACAGCCGGCGTATTTCAGGCCGGTTAGCCATCGCCGCAAACACCCTGGCATTGGGTCCGCCGTGACGGCCGCTGCAAGCGCCGCAATCGTAAGCCGCCAGATGCGGGTTATTCTGACTGATCGAGCCGTGTCCCATCAGCACGACCAATTCCGCAAACCCGTAAGTCAGGCCGATAGTGCGCAAAAAGCCTGCGACCCGGTCGGCCTGTTCGCCATCGGTAAAACCCAGTCTGGGGCGCTCAGGAGTGGCGACCGTCTGATCCGTCGACGTAAACAGCAGCTGCGTCTTAACTTCGGGCGAGACCTGCTTGGCCATGCCGGAAACCAGGCTTTGCTGGGATTTCGGCATCAGCGATTTGGCCAATAATCCGGCCAAGGTAACAGGCGCTATCGCATCGATAACCGGGTGCGACAGCAGCAGGTTACGACGCAAGCCCTGATGCACCAACTTCACAAACCATTGGTTCAACTTGCGGCCACGGTTATGCTTAAGTAGCGCCGATTCGCCTACAGGAAGCAGGCGGGGGACGAAAGCGTCGCTACCGGGCCGGGGCACTTCCCGAACTTCATGCGCAGGTGTTACCACCACCGGACACAGCGGCGTTACCTTGCTGTCGTCCAGCCCCCGGTAATTCATCGCAACGCCGAAAAACCCGGCGGCTCCCAGTGTTTCAATCCCAGGATTGAGTTCTTCTAGATGGCGGCGGAAACCTTCCTCCCGGTCGTCCATGCAAAAGATAATTTGCGCGTCGGGACGTTGCTCGCGTTCGGCCCAGCGGCCGCGCTGATGATTGGCACGTACCGCCTGGAAAAAGTCCTCCCGGTAATGATGCTCGTAAGCCATCAGCCAGACTTTGCTGCGATCGGTCAGGGTGAACTCATCCAGCACAGACAACATGGCTTGCAAATCGTTTGCATCCAGTTGTTGCAGTTCGGCGGCGCTAAGCCCCAGATGCTGGCATAGACGAAACATGCGCCAGCCGCTGTTATGCGGCGCATGTGCAGGCTGTTTGTCCGCCAACGGGCTGCACTGCCAGGTCCAGATCAGGTCGGCAAGCTGCTGCCAGTCGGTGCGATCGTAACGTTCGGAACCAGCATGTAAGGTCAAGGACTCTGCCTTGTGAGCCAAATATTCCGGCAAGCCGTCCTGGTATAGGCGAGTGCGCACCATAAATTCCGACAAATTCTTGCGAAAATAACCGTTGATTGAACTGAGTTTGGCTTCGATTTTCCAGGTGTCGCGGCAGACCTGGTTCAGCCACAACCGGTCCAGGGTCAGGCGTATCGCCAGATAATCGGCCAGCGTCGGCGCTGCGTCGTTGGCTGTATGATAGTTGGGGTGATGCTGCCGCCAGTTGACCAGCCCCGACCAGCCGGGTATTTCCAGTGCCAGCCGTTGAAGATAGCCTTCCCATTGCGCTTGCGGGATTTCCAGATGTTCGAGTTGGAGGATAATGGTATCGACCGCTTCTTCGGGCAGTTCCGCGACAATCTGTTGCCAGTCCGGCAATTCATGCAAAAAAGGATTGGCGTCATACTGCGCTGTCGACCTCCAAGCGGCATAAAGGCCTAAGCGGCTGCGTTCGGGCAACTGCCATGCGGCCACGCCTTCATCCAGCCCAGATGCGCAAAAGCGTGTCAGCTGCGGCCTGATGGCATCAAGGATGTCTGTGCCGGTCAATGCCAGGATGAATCCGCGCAAGCTGATGCTGCCGCCTACTTCGCCCAGCAGTTCGTCGAGCGCCGCGCCTGCCTGTTGCCGCATTTGTTGATGTGCTGATGCGCCATCCTGATTATTTTGCTGAATTTGCGTCAGCCATTCTTCGGCCTGTTCCACCGACAAATCCAGCATATGTTCCGGGTGCAACGCCGCTTGCTCCAGGCCGAGCTTGGTCAAAATACTTTCCCACAATTGACGGGCAACATGACTGTCGGCCGCGAGCAAGCGCTGACGAACCGGTTCCGGCACATCGGCCTGCACCGCCTCCAGTGCCGCCAATTCCTCTATCTGCCAGTTCAACTGGCTGACGCTGACCGCCTGCAAATCAAATAACAATGCAATGCTGTATATAGCCTGCCGGGTGATGGTTCGGC
>Ga0208789_1000594_pt1 | contig 31010 bp, 25 predicted proteins | sample Methanotroph_Enr_FD_187368 | JGI IMG/M metagenome (GOLD analysis project Ga0208789, IMG submission 187368) | Enriched soil microbial communities from Old Woman Creek wetland in Ohio, USA - Methanotroph_Enrichment_5 (SPAdes) (version 2) | ecosystem: Environmental > Terrestrial > Soil > Wetlands...
GCCTGGTTAAGGCAAACGCTGTCCGTCATACCCGAGTATCCGGCAAATCAACTGCACACACTTCTGCCTGGGCAAAAATAACTCCTGGATTTTATCCGAAAAAAGATGTAGTTGGCCGAAGGGTTACCTTATATGAAGATTGATTGGGATCATCACGGATTCTATAGAATTAACATTTTCAATTAATTCATGATATTTATCTTCCCAGTCAATCATGCTTATTATTTCAAAAAGTATTCACATTTTTAATACATTATGCCCAATGACTATTTATGTATTCAAGCATTTCAGTTGTTGAAAGTGCTTTGGTCGAAGCGGAACGCCTTATAAAGAATTCCTCTTTACCTCCATCAGCAATATTTTTAAGAATAATGTGCTTTTTAGTATTTGATTTTACTTCTACTTCGCATACGACACCTTCCTCTAATTTATGAAAAAGAATTTTCAAAAATGAAAATGCAGAATTGGATAAATAGGTTTCTATAAGATTATCAATGTGTTTCTGAAACTCATCAATTTTATCAATTGAATTTTTAAGGGTGCTAAAGTCATTCTCCAATCCCAAAATGTTTTTGTTATCCTCAACTCCGATTAATAAAGTGCCACCGCTAGAATTAATGAATGCTGCTATAGTTTTCATGCAGGCATGCTCTAACTTTTTATCCGATTTTTTTTGATGCATGCAAAATCGCAAAGATGACTTGAATTCGACTGTTGACGATTCCCCATTTTCAATCAACGATTTTATTCTAATTAGTTCCTTTGTCTGAGAAATCGATTTTTTACTTACACTATTTGACTTAGCATATTTACCCTTTTCTTTACTCTTGTCAATGACCTCGTTAAGAATGTTTACAAAAACGAAAGGGTCTGTAAATTCATTTTTGTCATTTTTAATTTTATTACTTAAATATGATAATCCAGCATTAGCATATTCTTCAATTGCTGTTATGATATTTGAAATTACATCATCAATTTTATCCTCCTCTATTTCTTCTAATTGTTCCCATTCATATTTAATTATTCCTTTGTCAGAAAAAATCAGCATAAACAAATAATCAACAATGCCTATAGGTTTCCATTCTCCTATTTTTAAAAAGTCTACTTTTCTTGACCCATCAGTTAAAGGAAGCCTTTCTTTTCTATTGTAGCCAATAAAAAACGCATACATAAATATTTCATAATAAGGACCAAACAATAGAAATTCGCCCTTTCTTCCACCCTTTTTTGCTAAGATATCGAGCACATCTCTTTTTGAACCTTGATACCGTGGTCGTTTGATATATATTCTATCTCTTAATTCTCTACTATTCATAATTGATATTTTTATTTATAACAAATGATTTTAGTGTCTCTTTCAACCTGCGATTTATTTTCTTCAATTTCATTAATGTATAGACTTCCCAAGAAAGATTTCTTTAATATTCTTTCACATGATTCAGTCAAGTGACTTTCACGTTCTTTGTCATAAAGTTCTTTTACCAAAATGATACTTTGATTAAATACATTAGGCACTTCATTAAAAAATCCTTCAATAAAACCTTTTCCAAATGCAGATAATGGAGCATCTGCAATCAATGGATAATCAAATGTTTGTTTGTTGTATCGAGAAGAAATGATTGCCATGACAACGGCTAATTTTTTCATGCGTTTGAATCCTTCGGAAAGTCCAGTTATCGGATTACCACTCTTGTCAACGACCTCAATGATTGCAGTCTCACCTGATGTTTTAGTTAACTTTAATATACCACTATCAATGTTATTGCCAGCTGTTAGGTTTTGAAAATGTTTATTTGAGTTGATTTCTAAACGAGATAAGATGTCAGAAAAGATTCTGTCTTTAGTATTTATTACAATAGTATTTATATCTACTAGTAAATTTGTTGTTTCTTTAAATTCTTTTGGTAAATCAGAACCACCTAAATCAGAGAGAGTTTTATTAATACTTTCAATATTAAGTTTTAAATTTTCAATTTCCTTTTTGTAGTTTGAAATTTCGATATTGCACTGACCAATCCTTTGATTTGCATTCGCATAACTCTCTAAAATATTTTTATCCTTATCTTTTTCTCTTGCGCTACCTATACTTCCACCAAATTGAAATAATTCCTGTAAAGCTTGTTCAATTTGTTTTTGTATATCTCTAATATTATTTTCATAACTTAAGGTTTTAAGTCTTAATTTCTTAATACTTTCATTGATATTAATAATCCTTTTATAATATTCTTGGGTGTTCATTTGAATCTCACCAAAGAAGTTTCTAAAATCATTCTTTGACTTTATTATTTTATTTGATTCTTGTTTTGGTCGTTCTTTGACTTTATTCATATAAAGCCATTCTGTACTTTCTTTTTTTGCCTCTCTACCGCAAACAAAACATAATTCTTGTTCGAGCATTTTTTCTAAAGATGCAAAATCAGGAGAACCATCTGGCAATACAGTAATAAATGTATTAGTCGGTTGTTCTTTGCTTAATCTGTTTTTGATTCTGTTTTCAATGAAAGTGTCTTGAATATTTGAGAACGTTTTCATTTCACCTTCCAAATCCATTAATAACCATGAGTATTCCGGATCAAAAAAATATGAATTAATATTGTTTAATAATAATTCATATTCCTCAGACAAAGTTTTTTTATCCCCTTCTAGTTTTAGAATTAAGTTCCTAAAGTCATTTCTTTTTTCAGCATTTGTAATACTATTTAATAAATTTGCTCTCTCCTCCTTCGAATTACTTAATGTATCAGTTGAAGCTTGTAAAAGCTTCTCTTTTTTAATTAGTTCAGTTGAATATTTTTCCTTTTTTTCAACTTCTTTATCGAAAGATGCAGAATTTTTTGTGAAATTTTTTCTTTGCGCATCAAGGTCTTTAAGTGAGCGACCCAACAAATATTGAGTTAAATTGGATAGCTCTTTAACTTGATTAATATTTGTTAACTTATTGATTGCCTCATTTAAACTATTTTTATTTGAAAAGTTAATTATATTATCAATTTCTTCACCTTGCAAGAGTGCATATGGCTGTAATCCAGGCAGTATAATATTCTCAATTATTTTTTTTTGGTCTTCCAAACTATAGACTTGTTGGAAAGTTTTAAGATATAAATCTCTTTTAGAAATTTCTTGTTCTATTGATTGGGGTTTCCAACATTTTTCATTAAGTGAATTACCATCTTGAAACCGATTAGAGTAAAAATATTTTTCAACTATATATTCAAACTCTGAATCTTGATATACTAGTTTAACACCAACCCTAACACTACCCCCAACAGAGGTTTCATCTTTTGCTTTATCAGAAATAATTTTAAAAGTGACATTTTCAACATTATCTGTTTTTTTTGATTCAGAATCGTTATCAGAATCATAAACGATGCCTTTTAATAGCCACAGAATACCATTAAAGAATTTTGATTTACCTGCACCATTATCTGCAACTACTATGTTTAGTCCTTTTTTGAAATTGAAGGTATTAGTTTTATAATTACCATAATAATTATAAAAGTTCTCAAAAGAAATTGAGTTAATGATTTTCTCACTCATGTTAACTAATTTTCTGAAGTTTCTTTATTTGGTTATAAATGGACGAATCTGGAATATTATCTTCGTTACTCTGAATTATTAATTTTAATAATTCAAGTATTTGTTTTGAAGGTTCATGCATGCCCAATTTTTCTAGCTCTTCTTTGGAAAAGTCATACTTCTCAATTAAAATTGGATCTTTAAGTAATTCTTTAAAAATTTCGTTTGCTGTCATATTACAAGTCGTTGATTAATTGGTCTAAATCAAGATTATATTGTTTTGAAATACTCCCTAATATATTTTTTGATTCATAGAAATTTTGAGAAAGTGAGGCAAAATAAGCCACTCGAATAAGTTCATTACGAACAAGACTTCGTTCTAAATTAAAATATTCAGATTCACTTGATAGAAGTGAATTAGGAGTGACAATCATATCATATATGTATGCGAAATGTTTTTTGGGTGACTTTCTAAGCAACCGACCTCTTCTTTGTATATATTGTCTTGGATTACCAGTGCTGGATGCAAAAATTCCTATTTCAGCTTTTGGTACATCCACACCCTCATCTAGACATTTCATTGCCATTAAAACATCAATTTTACCCTCAGAAAATCCACTTAATTTTTCTTGTCTATAAGAATCACCTCCAAGAAAAGTATTTGCTGTTGTTTCTGGACTAATTTTATATAAAACCTTAATTAGTTCATCAATGTATGAAAATTTTTCTCCATCATGCTTTTGGCCATAACCTTCTGGGACATAAACAAAACAGTATTTAAGTTTTCGTTGAGATTTAATTTCTTCAATTATTTTTTTAAAGAGGTCAAGTTTATTTTTTGCTTTATGAATAATCTGTTTTCTAATTAACAATAATTTCTCAACCTCACTACAGCTTTTAAGTTGCCTTTTACTTGAATCAAAATATTTGAGCAACCTCTTTGATATAAGAATGTATTTTTCAAATTCTTCTTCATTTAATTCTACCAGACGTGGATAATAGAAATAATTTGTTAGAAACTCTTTATCTATAGCTTGTCGCATAGAAAAATTATAGCAGTAAGGGGGCCTATCATTGAAATAATATTCTATTTCTCTTGTTCCTTCAGGGTCATAAACTCTTTTTGGGGTAGCTGAAAGTGCAATACGCTTGTTTATTTTAATATTTTTAAAAGTATTTTTTACTTTTGGAGCTCCAATATTATGTGCTTCATCTGCAATTAAAATTAACTCATTACCCAATAAGTTTAGTAATTTCTGGAACAATAAATCTGTAAATGAAGCATATGTTGTTACAATAAAAAAATTATGTGAAATGTCCCATGAATAATCATTCTTTATTTTGGTTAATTCTTCTCTCCATTTTGTCCTACCAGAAACTTCAATAATATTTGAAAAATTAAACTTTGCAATTTCTAATTTCCACTGCTCTACAAGTGCCAATGTCGGTACTAAAATTAGAACATTATATTTGCCAGATTTAATATATTCATTTAAGACACAATTTATTGAAGTAATAGTTTTCCCTGTGCCTGTTGCCATAGCGAAAATTCCATGGAAATCGTTTTTTACCCAATTGATATAGGCTTCTTTTTGATAGTCACGAGGCCCTTCTTGAAAGGGGAAATGAGGTTTTAAGTTAACACTTGAATATAAGTTATCTGTTCTTTCACTAAATTGTTCATCATATGATTTATTAGAATATTTTAACAACTTTTCTTCATCAATTAAAACCTGCAAGTCTTCAGCTGGAAATGATTCTTGAATATAGCTTTTAACCTTTTCAATCGGAATTATTCTCACATTCGGAGATTTCCCCATCCAAGTTTTATTAAATAATTCATCGAAATAAATTAAACGATTTAACTCATTTGTACTTTCCGTCCAAGATTTATAGCAACTAATTGATTCAATGTTGTTAAGTAATGCATTTTTTGAAAAATTTGCAGAGCCGTTGAAACCAACTTTATTTCCCTTTAAATCGGTGAACAAACCATATTTGTTATGTGCAATTCCTCCTTTTAAATTAGTGGGAACGGTCGCAATAAATTCAATACGTTTTTTTGAAATTAGGTAAGATAAGCATTTAAAAAAATGCTCATTTTGTTTTGATAGAGTTTTAGCAAGGAGTTCAATATCTTCCAAAATTCTGTTCTCAAAATAATTATCCAGTCTATATATTCCATTTTCGATAGCTTCTTTGTCCTGCTGAGATAATATATCGTTAATAATTATTCTCATTTTGCCACCACCATGAATGAAATAAGCAAACCCTGCACTTAAAGCATTTATCCCTGAGGAGCTGAAATAACCTAAACCCAAATCAAAACTAATACTCTCAACCAGAGCGTCATGGAAAAATTCAATTGGTTCATTTTCCCCCGTTGAATAGACAATTTGAAATGAGATATCAGATAACATTATTTTTACATTTCATTAATAATTGATTTATTCCATGCTTTGAAATTACTTAGATAATTTTTCTTAAAAGAATCTTCGAATTCAGAAAATTTATCACAATTAAAAAAGTCAATGCCTTCAACGAATGCTTCTTTTATTTTGGAAATACTCCCTTCGCTACCTTGCCCACTAAAAGGAGCTAAGTCAACATTTTCAATACCACCTAATAATAATTTAATACTCTTTAAATCTATTTTTATCAATTCTAAAGGATCTCTATTAAATTTATCTTTAAAAAGTATTGGTATTAACAATTGAAGTACTTTAATTAATGCTCCGACTCCCATTCCTTTTGATAATATACTTTGAGTTGGATCATTCCAATCATCTCTTAATTCTTTAACCGCAGTAAAATACCGAATTAAGAACTTGACTATTTCAATTTGAAGTTCGTTACTAGATAAATAGAAAAGAAAACATGGTTGATAAAAACTATTTATTGATTTTTTTGAAACTGTTTTAATAAGCTCATCAATAATAAAAGCTTGCGATATAGAATACAAATGACGATCCTCAGCATTTTTGGGGATCCTTCCTAGCATCTTTATTCTATGGTAAAAAGGGCTTTTCTCATATTCATTAAGCAATCTGGTAAAATTATGAAGAATAGTGATTTCATCAATCTCATCGCTAAATTCGCCCATTAGATGGTAAAGTATAGATTTGTTTACTGGTTTTTGTTCATAATTAATTGTATAAAATTGTTGTGCGATGATAGCTCTGTCAAAACCAATAAATAATGATAATAGTAAATCATATTCAATATTCTCATTTGGTTCTGTTGAAGTAAAATATTCTTTTAATCCCTCTAAACGATGTTGACCATCTATTACCAAAATTGACTTTTCAATAATCGGAATTAATACAATTGTTTTATCATTCCTTTGAATAAAGTATGAAATTGTCGAACTTTCAATTTCTGTACTTTTGAAAATAAAATTTTTAATATCCTCTTCTTCAGGTATTTCTATGCATTCAATAGTACAGATTATTGTATTTGGGAAAAATGCATACTCATTTGAATCAATATAATCTCTAATTTTGTTAACTCGGCCAGTATCTTTTTCTCTTTGAAAATCAGTTTGTTTTTTCTTATTTGATACAATGGTGTCATAATAGTCTTTCTCATCAATATTTTTCTCAGCAAGTTCAGAATATTTTTTGATGTCATATTCTGCTGGACTTACTGTAAACATTTTAACAATCTGTTTTGCAGGTGCTATTGCAATATTGAAGAAATGACCTTTCTGAGATATTTTTTCAATTTCAAGAGAAAGAAATTCAAATCCGTTTATTATTTCTATTTTTCTATCCATCACTTTCAGAGATTTGACTTAATAAACTAGAATAATTGTTTGTCTTTGCAACAGAATCTGCTAATTTTTTAGCATGCTTCTTATCATTAACAATATCCTTTTCTGAATTGGCTATAATCCAAATAATTATAGAAACAATAAATCCTGCTATGGACGGTATTAACCTCCAGTAATCAGTTAATATAAAATTTAAGGCAAATAGTACAATTGAAATGATTAATGCTAATATTGTATAAATTGAAAAACTTGCCTTATTAATTGTGTCAAATGATAGATTTAAATCAATAGTAGAGGATACAATTGAAGCTATAAAAAATGTACTTATTGAAGCTGTAATAACTTGGATGTAACCTGAGGAAACATCAGTTAAAGGAGTTATTATAGCAACAGCTGCAAGAATGATTGTCAAAGCGAAATAGCCACAAAATGCAGCTTCTTTCCATGGATCACTTAATTTCCTTTTAACTTCATTCCAAAAATTTAATACTGTATCATGCTCTTTCATAATAATTTATTTAATCCATCTTCAATTTTTTCAATAATAAACTCAAACCCATCCAAATTAGGATTGTCTAGTAATTCTTTATTTATTAATTGCAAACCTTCATCAATATGCATTTTAAAGTATTTAGGAATGTCCTTATCAGTCTTGTAGATGTTATAATGAACACAAAGCAATGATATATAAAAAGGTAAGTTATTGCCAAACAAAACTGCTTTGCTATATTCTTTGCCTTGAGAATCTTTTATTTCATTTAAATCAAGTTTATTATCCTTTGCTAGTGAATAAGTGAAAGCAATTCTTGCGATAATATTTTCTGTTCCTAGATTTAATTTTCTAGTCAATCTTGAAACTAATTCTCGATTTTCTTTTGATGTTTTAATGTGAGTGAACATTATTTTTCTTCTCAATTTCGTTAAACAATTGGGTTGCTTCACATTCTACCAAAGTCGATTTACCATCATTGTTTTCAATTATAAAAGTTTGAGCAATGTATGGAGTAAGAAGTGAATATTCTTTCTCTGTTAATTCCTTTTCAAGTAACGGAAATAAAATAACCTGCTTAGATATTGATGGATAAAATTCAGTTATAATATTTCTGGAATGTCGTTTATCAAATTTCTGCAATGGGCTGTCAATAAATATTGGAAATTGGATTCCAGATTCATCAACAAGTGATTTTAATAATGCTGTAGCATATAGTTGCTGTTCTCCTTTTGAGAGAGTGTCTTTTTCAATCAAGTCACCATTATTATCAATAAGATTTATATCAATAATGTCTTCCTTTATTTCAACAGAAACATCTTCGATGAAATTTTCTTTATGCATTAATATGTGTAATTCTTTTTTTATTCTATTTTGCAAAGAATGTTTTTTCTCAGACTTAAACTTCAAGATAAATTCAGAAAGTTCGTTAATTAAACGGCTTGTTGCTTCATCCTTTTTTTCATCCATTTCATCCAAGCTAACTGTCTTTGCTAATTCTGAAATCACCTTTGTTTTTGTAGCAAAATCTTGCTGGAAAGCTCCCAATTCTTTGTGCAATTTGTTCTGCTCCGCATTTAAATCTTTAATCAACTTATCTACTTTTGCTTTTTCTGCTTTATATTTTATTGCCAAAATATCTGAATCTTTTGATTCTGCATTAGCAATTTTGCGAAGCGTTTTTGACAAAAAAAGTTGAGTGTTTTTTTCTTCTTTTACTATTTGCTTGAATAAAATATTATAAGAATGTTTAATATTATCATAGAGAGTCAGGAACTCATTTGATTGTTGAGCTGACAAGTCAAGTAACACTCTATCCAATATATTATTCTGTTCTTTGAGGTCTAAAAAAAACGTATCAGTTAATATCGAGGATACTTCCTCTTTAAAATTGTCGGGAAATTCCCTTTTATTTAACTGCGCCTCTACTTTTCGATGAATGCTTTTCAGTTTAAGTTGAATATATTCATTATCAAGTTTGTTTTGTTTCTGTTTAGATTCAAAATTTACTTGAGTAAATAATTGTTTTAATTTATTGCCTGCTATTGCAAAAGGTGCTAAATCTAGTAATTCTTTAAGTTTAGCTTTAATTTCAATATTATTTTGTATTAAGGTATCACGTAGTTTTTTCTGACTTACCATTTCTTCAACCGACATGCTATTCCCTTCCCTGATAAGCTTTTCCTGATATTGTTCTGATAAACTCTTATTTCTCTCAATATCACTATAATTAGCAGCAATTTTAGTTTGATTTAATGTAATAAGCTTTTCAAGTTTGCTTACTTCATCTTGTAAATTATTCAGTTTGTTTCTGTCAGAAACGCTGGCAGATTTTTTGCGTAGCTTAATTCTTAAGTTTTCAAGAGTATGTTTTAAGTTAACATATTTACTTATTCCTAAGACCTCTGAATATGCCAAGCTTAAATTTCGTTTTTCAGCAATTGTTTTTATTTCTGCAAGTGAAACAATTTTTTCAGCATCAAATAAAAAGAACTTTGCAATTTCACGTGGTAATATAAAATCGTTGATAAAAATATCTGAACCAACCTCATTTGTTAATTCGTTTTCAAAACCGTCAATTAGAATTCTAGTTCTTTCAACTTCTTTATCCGTATTATATTCCCTTTTTATAATTATTTTTCGGCATGGGACAGAAGGAATATAAACATCTGTGATTTCAATTTCAACGCTAAACTGGTTACTCAATCTTATATCTGACTTAGCTTCTCTATTTAAAAGAGAATTAGCATATTTTTTATAACCGCCTAACTCATATATCTCTCGTTTATATTTCTCATCTACTTCATTAAGAAGTTTACCATAAAAACCCCAAAGGAGAGCAGATAGAAAAGTTGTTTTCCCAAAGCCATTTTGACCTGCGATTATTGTTATATTTTTATCATCATTATGAGGTTTAAAAACAATTGTATTTAGACCTTTATAAATCCGGAAGTTATTAAATGATATTTTGTTAATCCTCATGTTTTCCCTCCTCTTTTACAAAATCTTCAATTCTTTTTTCAATATCATTTTGCAAACCATAGTTTGTCAGCAATAATGTTTTACTATGTTGTAATGTAAGTAGATTATTTATTAATTCATAATCATTTTCATTACTACTACAAACGGTCTTGAGTATTTTTTTTTCTATTGAATTTTGGATATTAGCATTTTCCGTTTCAATATCTCGACCAAAAATTCTAGCAAATATTTCTCCAACCTTGAAATCAAAAATTCCGTCCCGATACCAATAAACTTGTATTGCAATTAATTCTTGATTTGTAATTAATTCTGTCAATGGTTTTGCTTTCTGAATTTCTTTCTGCAACTCTAGAAGTTCTCTAAGTTTTCTAGCTCGATATTCTGGCGTATAGTTTCCTTGTTTATGCCCATCTTCTGTTACAGCTTCTTGCCCGTTTCTCCTTGTTGAAAGCCTATTTTCTGAGATATTTCTTTCAAGTTCAAGTCTATTTCTATAGACCAATAGCGGGTTCATCCAGTTTTCTCCATTTTTTATCAACGAAGTCATTGATTTGTCTTCTTTTACTACAGTACAAGTCCAGCAACCAAAGCGACTCTGTCCGCAGGAAGCATGGTTCTTATCTGTTACAACAGTTGGACATTCGTAATCATCAGCACTGGCGTTTGCATAAATTTGGAAAAGCTTTGAATTGTCATAATTCCAAGGAGACGGCAATGCATTAATGATATACCAAATCTCTTCAAGCATTAATTCTTTTATAGGTGAATAAACGAAAGTATTATGATGATTTGGATGTTTTGTTAGTCGTTTCCCTTTTATTTCATGTTTTTTAATTGAATTTGCTCTTGATGAGCTTTCCGCACTCCTTACCCCAATTAGTATTATTGCTTCTCCTTTTTCATCTACCTGTTCCGCAATGAATGCTGAAGTTGGTCTTATCTTTAATTTATCTGTACACCATCGGAAAGAATTGTTTGGAACCGGATAACCTTTTCCAAGAACATTAACCCAGAATGTTGATTCAATTTTTGGAATTGTCTTGTGCACAAAAATTGGTAAGTCTTGATTCCTAGCTGCCTTTTCAATTTTAGACAGAACATCATCAACATATTCTGTAATTATTGGGTTTTCAACCATAGTATCATTGCATACGACATAAACCGGTCTTCGCAACTGAAAAGGATAAGGCATTTCTTTTCTTACTTTTTCTAAAGCACGCCATACCAATGTCAATAATACAGTTGAATCTTTCCCACCACTAAAGCCAATTATCCAAGGCCTTTCGCTTGTGTCTCCGTATGTGTATTGGTCTACTAATTCGTTGATTATATATTCTATTCGTTTGTTCACTTCAATTTATTTTGTTTTTTCCAAAAGTACTCAGAATCATTCTGTTTGTCGATAGTGTGTTGGTAAAAATTGCACTCTATTGCAAATTTTAGCTTTTGATTCAGTTTGTGTTATTTGCAAATGTTCGCAATAAGGGTCGGCTTTCCGCTTTTCTTCTTCTTGCGAGTTGGCAAAAAAGCTAAATCTTTTTCTTTTATCGTCAATTTGTTATTCATTCTCAAATCATTTTCTACGATGATATCATACCCCATTACACCAATTTACCTTAATAATTTTATTACAATAATACCATCCCCCTATCCTTTTCAAATCATCCCACCCAACCTTCACCAACTCTCCCATAAATTTCAAATGATGTTCTTCAGCCAAAACAAGAAAAAAGCCTGCTTATCCTTCCTATATCCAAAACAAATACTACAAGCCTTATAATCAGTTGTACGATTGTTAGGTAAAAATAAGTTATTTTTACCTATATCAGGTTTTTGTAGATATTTTTTGCTAACTATTTTTTTAGCCGTATTTCCCAGCCGGGAAAACAACCCTTTTCTTTAATCCGGCTATTATAATATAAACATCCCAACCATTTTTTTCCCTCCCGCTTTCACATACCCACGAAACATCCCGGTGGTATTAAAAGTCATAGCTACATTACCTTTATGGTCCACGGCAATTATTCCGCCGGTTCCCCCCAGATTTTTAAGTTTGTGCATCACTACCGCTTCGGCAGCTTCGGAAACGGACAGCCCTTTGTATTTCATAATTGCAGCAATATCGTAGGCAACCACATTGCGGATAAAAAACTCACCATGTCCGGTAGCTGATACAGCGCAGGTATTATTGTCGGCATAAGTGCCGGCACCTATGATGGGAGAGTCGCCAATACGACCGTATTTTTTGAGGGTCATTCCCCCGGTAGATGTTGCGGCAGCCAGGTTCCCATAAGTATCAAGTGCCACACATCCAACTGTGCCGTGTTTCTGATCGGTGTTTTCGATTGAATCGTTCCTGGCTTTGGCTTTAAGGTACGAATCCCAGCGTGGCTGTGTAAAGAAATAGTCGGGCGATACAAGTTCAATTCCCTGTTCTGCTGCAAATGTTTCCGCTCCTTTCCCACTCAGCATTACATGATTTGACTTTTCCATAACAGCTCTTGCCGCACTTACAGGGTTCCGTATTGTGGTAACACCTGCAACCGCTCCTGCCAGTCCGGTTTTCCCGTCCATAATGGCAGCATCGAGTTCATTTTTACCTTCTGCATTAAAAACTGCACCTTTCCCGGCATTAAACAGAGGGCAATCCTCCATCATACGCACACAAGCTTCTACAGCATCAAGGCTTGTTCCGCCTGCTTTCAAAATGGAGTCACCATGCGAAAGGACACGATTGAGTACCGAATCGAATTGTGCCTTTATTTCAGCCGGCAGGTTTCCGGGAGTAATATTTCCTGCTCCTCCATGAATAGCCAGTGCATAAGCGGGCTTTGTGGTAAGTGCCTGCGAAAATGCGCCTGCAGGTACTAATGCAAGTACCAGAACGAACCAGACTGATTGCTGCAATAATTTCATATCAGAGGCTTTGAATGATTCCCTTTATACTGATGATTCCCAGAAGATCGGCTGAAAAAACCAGGATTATTACAATTATAACCCAGCGCACAAATTCAACACCCCTTTTTATGGCAAGTCTGGTCGCAATCCATGCTCCGATAATATTACCGATAGCATGAATTAATCCGAACTGCCAGTGCACCTGCTTGTTGAAGATAAATACCATAATGGCAGCAATTGTGTAAAGCAATACAATCCATACTTTTATGGCATTAGCCCTTACCAGGTCGAACCCTGAACCCAGCACTATGGCAGCAAGGAGATAATAACCGACTCCGATCTGAATAAAGCCACCATATATTCCGATCAGAAAGAAAATTATTACTTCCGGGAAGGAAACAGGTTTTTCGGTAAGATGTGTGCGTTCCTTCAGCCAAACCGAGGGTTTTACGATCACGAAGAACAGCATAACCAACATGATAACGGCCATTGCCTTCCGAAAGAACTCCTCATTAATATCTACGGCAATCCATGCACCGATTATTGACCCAATTATGGTCGGCAGTGCCAGTAAAGAGGCTTTGCGCCAGGGAATCAGTTTTTTTTGACCGAAAGCCTTTACAGAGGTGATATTCTGAAATATAACCGCAATACGATTGGTACCGTTAGCTACATTTGCCGGGAGTCCGAGCATCATTAATACTGCAATGCTTATGGCTGTACCACCGCCTGCAAGCGTGTTGATAAAACCGACAAATACGCCCGAGACAATAAGTACCGAAATGGTGATCCACGACATGGCAGCTTCGTAATTTATAGAGCAACAAATGTAGAAAGACTTACGAGAGGACGACAGATTTTATTTGCTGAATTTAACCATTAAATGCCGGAATAAACCGTTTAAACACTTGACAACTTGCATCAATTGCAGAGTCTGATCATAATTATTTGAATTCAAAGTACAATCTTAGAATTTCTGCTCTAAAAAGCATTTGAGAAATAAAATTATTGACAGATCAGCAATTTGAGGGTCTTTTTATTCCCTTCAGAGTTTCTCAGTACAATATAGTAGGATCCATTTGTGAAGTCATGAATAGGGATTGTAGTTTCATTAAGCGCTTCGACATTATAAGTCGATACAATGTATCCCATGCTATTGATTAATTGCAAAGTTTTCCATTTGCCTGAAAGCAGTAACCGAACATTTTCGCTGGCAGGATTGGCTGAAGCAATATAGTTTTCGGGCGGGCTGATAAAAACACAAACCGAGCCAGTGTCAGAAGGCTTTGAAACGCCTGATGAGTATATAGCACGCACGAGGTAATCAAAACAAGAGGAGGCATTAATTGGTTCATATATGTCGGTATACAAGGTTATGCTTTCCTCAACTTCTGCTATTAATTTAAAATCTTCGATGCCAGGGGTTGTAGAAAAAGAATCCGCTAACCTTGTGCAACGATAAACAGAATAGCCTGTCAGCTCTTCGAACACAGGCGTATTTCCTATAACTGATCCTGTAGCAATATTTAAATCAACCTGTTTAAGCTGGTTACCTAAAGGTGAAACAGTACCGCCCGAAGCGGAGCCAGGCCCAAAAGTAACATTGTGTATTTCATTACTGCTCCTGCATAAAGTCCTGATATTGAATACTCCGGAAGCTAATCCCAAATCCGACAATTTATTCCAGTTTGTTCCATCAAAAAACCACCCCTGGTGTATTCCGGCATTTGGTCCGTTACAGTCCGTAACAACAATATCTGACGTTAAGCTGGATTGGATATGCAGCATTATGTAAAAGCTACCCTGGTATGGAATATCAGGTAAGGAAATGTTTGACCATTCGCCAAAAATTGGTGAAAAAGCTCCCGAAGTACCGATATAGTTTCTTTCTGAATCAAATACTTCGATTGTGTAAATACTACCCTGTCCATTGGATTGCATAAAAATAGTTACCGCCTGGATGATACCGGTATCAGCCACAGCGAATTCGGACCCTAACCATATTTCGCCGGGACTGTTATAATAAACTCCCCCTTCGGCTGTTCCATCATCAAATATATAGTTAATGATTGTACCCTGGTTTTGAGGTTTTTCCCAGCTCAATTCAATCTTGTTATTCAGAGTGTCGGGGCGTATAGCTACCAGGTTTTTCGGGGGATTAAAATCATATTCAGGGTAGATGCTAATATTGTCAATCATCCAGCCGGTAATATCATCCGATTTTTCGCCATGTGCTTTAAAACGAATTCTGAAATCATGATTCTGAGCCAGTTCCGTAATGTCAAGATGTTCTCTATTCCAGTTAAAATCGCCGCTGTTCGTATAATCTTTCACCAAAACCCATTCTGCCCCGTTCCAAACTTCAGCCGATAGGATTTCTTTTGATGAAGCTGTATCAACATCGAGGGAAATTTCAAAATCCAGCCATATCTGATAAGGTGTCAACATGCTGGAATCATTGAAACTCATCTGGCAGCTTTGAAGTTCGCTTTCATACTCGTTTAGCAGCGGATTTCCATTAAACCGCGCAGCAAAACCGGGATTACCTCCCTGCGTGGCAACTTCCCAGTTGCCAGTTGCCGTCCAGAAATTATATCCGAATTGTCCTGAATCCCAATTCTCAAAAAATGGCAGAAAAACTGTTTCCGTTTTTGCACTTAAACCTGTCGGGGCTTCGGGGCATCCGTTATAAATTCCTCCATCCCGAACTCTTGCCATCGGCTGATTTATGCCACAGAATAACTGTGCGTTGAAAAAGAAAGTAAGGATTAGCTTAAAAGAGATATTATTCATGTTGCATTTACTTTTCGTTACCGAGAAACCTCAGTTTACTATGCCTTATTCCATATAGGAAATACAATGCCAGCCCAATAACAAGCCATACCAGAAACCGCATCCAGTTAGTGATGCCCAGTTCGCTCATAAGGTAAAGGTTGGTTATCAGTCCCAGAACCGGGATTAACGACCATTGGCGCACAACGGCATATATTGTGGTAATAATGGCCACAATAATAAACACATACATAGGAAGCTGGTTATGAAAACCTTTCGCAACATGGTTGCTGCCATTAAAAATACCCGACAGGAATCCGGGAGCTGAAAACTGAATAATCAGCAGTATTACAATCCACATCGGAAGCAGATATAAGCGGCTGTTAACATAGGGTACATTAAACCCTTTTTTATCGGCACTCTGGTTTCCCCTGGGATGTAATATCAACACACCTCCCGACACAAGAATAAAGGCAAACAAAGTGCCGATGCTGGTGAGATCAGTTACTTCCGTCAGGTTCAGAAATAATGCCGGAATAGCTACCAGAAAGCCTGTTACAATGGTTGCAAAACTCGGTGTGCGGTATTTTTTGTGTAGTTTCGAAAACACCGGAGGCAGCAATCCATCGCGGCTCATACTCATCCAGATGCGTGGCTGACCTACCTGAAACACAAGCATCACACCTGCCATGGCAATAACCGCGCTTAAAGCGATAATTCCTGAAAGCCTTGTAAGGTGTAGCTTTTCGAAAGCAAAAGCCAATGGATCAGAAACCCCGAGTTCACTATATGATACCATTCCTGTGAGGACGAGGCTGATTGCCACATAAAGCACAGTGGTTATTATCAGTGCATAAATCATTGATCGCGGCAGATCGCGGCGTGGATTTTTACATTCCTCGGCAGTTGTCGAAATGGCATCGAATCCTATATATGCGAAGAAAACGCCCGAAACTCCTTTCAGCACCCCACCAATTCCATTAGGAGCAAAGGGACTCCAGTTCTCCGGATCTACATAAAAAGAACCAACAGCGATTACCATCAACAGGATTCCGATTTTAATCAGAACCATGATATTGCCGGCCATTTTGGTTTCATAAATGCCTTTGTATACCAGCCAGGTGATAAAAACCACAATCCCCAAAGCGGGAATGTCAGCAATCAGCCGGATATTTCCGATTTGCGGTGCCAGCATCCACGCCTGATAGGCTTCGCGCAGGTTTGAATCGAGGCCCGCCAGCGCAACTCCCGACCGCATTTGTTCCGTTGCCAGCGCGAACCCCTTAGCAGCACTCAGATAATCGATTGCCAGGTATTCGGGAATATAAATGTGAAGCCCGTTGAGCAAACCGGTAAAATAACCCGACCAGGATATTGCCACTGCAATATTGCCAATAGCATATTCCATTATTAGATCCCAGCCGATTATCCAGGCTATCAACTCACCAAAACTGGCGTATGCATAGGTATATGCACTTCCGCTGATAGGTATTGCCGATGCAAATTCAGCATAGCACATGGCCGACAATCCGCATGCAATAGCTGTAAACACAAATAAAAGTGAAACCGCCGGGCCACCACTGGCAGCAGCATTTCCTATGGTGCTGAAAATACCGGCACCAATAATAGCTGCTATTCCCATGGCTGTGAGATCCCTCACTCCCAGCCGGCGTTTCATCAGATCAGGATTCCCTTCGTCGGCATGACGAAGTATCATCTCAATGGATTTCTTCCTGAAAAGGTTTTGCATAATTGGTATTTGCCGCTGTAAATATAAGAATTACCTGAAGGTCGTGACTGTATTTGTAAATTTCGGATCGTAAATTAAAACCATATGTATTCATTTAAGCAAAAGCGAGAAACATGTAAAAAACAGCAGTGAAACTTCTATTGCTTTTTATATTCTGCCACCATTTGCTCTGCAGCTTTCATAATCCCTTCAATATCAATGCCGCATTCGTGATGCAGTTCTTCGAGTGTTCCCTGTTCCACAAACCGGTCAGGTATTCCTAGCCGTTGTATACGGGCATAATGATACCCGTTATCGCTTGCGAATTCGGCAACAGCACTGCCTAATCCCCCGATAATTGCACCGTCCTCGAGCGTAATTACATTATTAAACTTTTTAAATATAGTATGCAGCAGATCCTCATCAATAGGTTTCAGGAAACGCATATCGTAAAGTGCTGCCTTTATATTCTTGTCCTCAAGTAGCCTGACTGCTTGTAAAGCATTGTTGCCTAAATTTCCTAAAGATATAATTGCAACATCTTCACCTTCCTGTATTAACCGGCCTTTGCCAATCTGCAATACCGAAAACGGTGTTTTCCATTGCGGCATCACTCCCCTTCCGCGGGGATAGCGTATTGCAAACGGCCCCATACCATCGAGTTGTGCAGTATACATCATATTACGCAACTCCTCTTCGTTCATAGGGGAACAGATTGTAATATTTGGTATGGCCCTCAGGTATGCCAGATCGAAAACGCCATGATGTGTTGCGCCATCTTCACCTACAAGTCCACCGCGGTCGAGACAGAAAACTACGTTAAGATTCTGCAAGGCAACATCGTGGATCACCTGGTCGTAGGCACGCTGCATGAAACTCGAATAGATATTGCAGAAAGGCACCAGCCCGTTGGCAGCCATCCCGGCTGAAAAGGTGACTGCATGTTGCTCGGCAATACCAACATCAAAAGCGCGTTCAGGCATTTTTGCCATCATCAGGTTAAGTGAACATCCGGTAGGCATGGCAGGAGTTACACCTACAATTTTGTGGTTCAATTCGGCCAGTTCAATGATGGTTTTACCGAATACTACCTGGTATTTCGGAGGCTGGTTTTTGCATTTGGTTTCTTTAAGCTCACCGGTTTCCATATCGAAGATTCCCGGAGCATGAAACAGGGTTTGATCTCTTTCAGCCTTTTCATAGCCTTTGCCTTTCACAGTAATAACATGCAAAAGCTTTGGCCCGGGGATATTCTGCAGATCGCGCATCAGGTGAACCAGCTTCACAACATCATGCCCGTCAACAGGACCAAAATACCGGAACCCAAATGCTTCGAAAAGATTACTTTCTTTAAGCAGGGATGCTTTCACTGCATTTCCGATCTGCCTTACCACAGCCCTGGAATTGGCACCATACCTGGTTTTACCACCCATCAACCACCAGACTTTATCCTTAAGCCGGTTATAGGCACGCGAAGTAGTAATATCAACGAGATATCGTGACAGGCCTCCAACATTCTTGTCGATAGCTATTCCATTATCATTCAGTATGACCAGAAGATTTGCTTTCGAAACACCTGCATTATTCAGTGCCTCCATAGCCATACCTGCAGTCATTGAGCCATCACCTATTACGGCAATATGTTGCTGGTTTTTCTTCCCCAGCAGTTCCGACGCAACAGCCATTCCGAGGGCGGCCGAAATACTTGTTGACGAATGCCCTGTGCCGAACGCATCGTATTTACTCTCACTAATCCGGGGAAAACCGCTGATACCGTGATAGGTGCGGTTAGTATAAAATATATTTTTACGTCCTGTAAGTATTTTGTGTGCATATGCCTGATGGCCAACATCCCATATCAGTTTGTCGTCGGGAGTATTAAATGCATAATGAATAGCCGCTGTAAGTTCGACCACTCCCAGGCTTGCACCCAGATGCCCCGGGTTACGCGAGATAACTTCAAGTATAAACTGCCTGACATCTTTGCACAGTAGCGGCAGTTCTTCAACGTCGAGTTTGCGAAGATCCTCCGGTGAATTGATATTTGATAATAATGTGCCCTGTGCGGGTGTCATAGATTGATTTTGGAGGTGTAAAAGTAAGGTTTTCCTGCTAAAACGTGAGCTCAGTACTGATATTATTGTCGTTAAGGAAAGTTAACAAAAAACCGGATTCTGTGTTTCGAACCCGGTTTTATTTTTTAAAGTCCTGCTTCTCAAAACCTCGGTAGTATTGCTCCATAGGCTTCAATTTATCAATTTAACCTATAAAAACCCCAGTTCCAGCATACCTGACTCACTTATCATATTGCGGTCCCAGGGCGGTTCGAAAGTAAGAGTGATCATAGCATCGGTAACACCCTGTACTTCTTTAACCTTTTCGTGCAATTCGATGGGCAGGCTTTCAGCAACCGGACAGTTAGGTGCTGTAAGTGTCATGGTTACATGGGCTACAAAATCATCATCGATGTCTATAGTATATATCAGCCCAAGGTCGTATATGTTGACGGGAATTTCAGGATCATAAATTGTTTTAATAACCTGAACTATTCTTTCGGAGAGTATATCTTTTTCTATTTGTTTACGCATTGATCAGGGTTTGATTTATGGGGGTTTGGCTTTAGGGAACAGGTCTGGCGAAAACAGCTTTAGTCTTTAAAAATCTATGCGGACGATCATTTTCAAATTCCCGACTTAGCGAAGCACTCTCATGAACGAAGTAAATAAATTTCCAGATTAACTGTTCTTTTCCTTTATCTGGTATGCAAATGCATACATTTTCATCTGTTTGACCATCGAAAGCAATCCATTGCTCCTTGTTGGTGAAAGATGTTCCTTCAGACCAATCATATCAAGGAATGTGGTTTCTGCCTGAATTATTTCGGCAGGTGTATGTCCCGAAAATACACGGATAAGCAGAAAAGCAATTCCCTTGGTGATTACTGCATCACTGTCGGCGGTAAAGTAAATCAAACCATCCCTGTATTCTGAATTCAGCCAAACCCTTGACTGACAACCAGAAATCAGGTTTGAGTCTGTCTTTTGCGTGGCATCAATAAGCGGAACCGAACGGCCCATTTCAATCAGATAATTATACTTATCCATCCAATCGTCAAACTGATTGAACTCCATCACTATCTGATCAACAGTTTCTTTAATTGTCATTTTTAAACCTTCTTTTTAAGCAATTATGCAAAAAGTGTTTTTACATTGTAAATGGCGGCAACGAGTTTATCCACTTCCTGCCGGGTATTATAAAACGCCATTGAAGCACGCAAGGTACCATTAATTCCTAAAACTTCCATCAACGGCTGGGTGCAATGGTTGCCTGTACGCACCGCAACTCCCAAATGATCAAGTATGGTGCCGGCATCGAAAAAATGTATTCCATCGAGCAGGAACGAAACTATAGGTGCTTTGTGGGCTGAAGTTCCAATCAAAGTAACACCTTCGATTTCCTGCAGTTTTTTGGTTGCATAATGCAGCAGATCATCTTCCTGTGCCCTGATAAAATCCCACCCTATATGGTAAAGGTAATCAATAGCTGCACCCAGTCCGATAACATCAGCAACATTAGGAGTTCCGGCCTCAAACTTATATGGAATATCGTTATAGGTAGTTTTGGCAAAAGTTACCTTATCAATCATTTCACCTCCCAGCTGGTAGGGCGGCATTTGAGTAAGCCATGAACTTTTCCCGTACAAACCACCTATGCCCATAGGACCATACATTTTATGGGCCGAAAAAGCATAAAAATCGCATCCTATCTGCTGCACGTCGACCGGGCCATGCGATAAACCCTGCGCCCCATCCACAAAAACAGGGATATTCCGGCTATGAGCCATCACAACTATCTCTTCAACAGGATTAATGGTTCCCAAAGAATTGGAGATATGACTGACTGCTACCATACGGGTCCGTTCATTCAACAAAGCATACAGTTCCTGCAGGTCTAATTCACCAGCAGGTGTAACAGGAATAACTTTCAGTTGTGCTCCTTTTCGTTCGCAGGCAACCTGCCAGGGCACAATATTCGAATGATGATCGAGAGCAGAAACAATAATTTCGTCACCGGCTTTCAGAAAAGTTTCACAATACGACCAGGCTACCAGGTTGATAGCTTCGGTGGCACCACGGGTAAAAACTATTTCGTTCGCACTACCGGCATTTACAAATGCTGCCACTTTTTTGCGCACATCTTCAAAAGCTCCTGTTGCGTGCTGGCTCAGATAATGGACACCACGGTGAACATTGGCATTGTCATTACGGTAATAGTTACTGATAGCATCAATGACGGCATTGGGTTTTTGGGTTGTTGCCGCATTGTCAAAATAAACCAGTGGTTTACCATAAATGCTGCGTGCCAGAATAGGGAAATCACTCCTTACCGCCTGAATCTTAGCTTCTGTTAGTTCAATCATTAGTGCTGAGAATCATATTTTGGAAATATCAATCTTAAACTCAACCTTGTTTTGCTCCTGTGTACTGCAATTCAACACACACTGTTCGCACTGTGAGAGTTCGCCACGCAGACGCTTTTTTATCATATCGTCCATTCGCAGCCGCAATTCAGGGATCGAAATCTTGTTGATAACATCGGCGGCGAAGGCATACATGAGAAGTATCTTTGCATTGGATTCACTGATGCCACGCGAACGTATATAGAACAGCGCTTCTGCATCAAGCTGCCCGATTGTGGCACCATGGCTGCATTTTACATCGTCAGCATAAATTTCGAGAAACGGCCTGGTATCGATGCTTGCCTTATCAGTAAGCAATATGTTTTTATTCGACTGAAATGCGTTGGTTTGCTGAGCGTCGCGGTGAACTTTAATGTGCCCGTTAAAAACTCCGCTGGCATGGTCATCGAGCACTCCTTTGAACAATTCCCTGCTTTCGCAGCCAGGAGCGGCATGATGGATATAAACCTGATTATCCACATGCTGGTACCTGTCCATAAGGTATAGTCCGTATACGTCAGCACTGCTGCCAGTTCCGCTGAGTGTAATATGCGAAAGATTGCGGATAAGACCTCCATTGAGGCTTATTGCGTTGGTCGTTAAGCTACTGCCTGCATCCTGGTAGAAATACATGGAGTTAACCATGGTGGTATGATCATCCTTGTTCTGCAGTTTATAATGATCGAGGGTTGAGTTGCGCCCAAGCTTAACTTCGGTAACAGAATTAATAAAAGTTACATCATGATTTATTGAGTCGTCGCACTGAACTAGCCGAAGGTGGCTGTTTTCGCCAAGTATTACCAGGTTACGGGTATTCAGGAACAGATTCTGTTTAAAATCAGTTATGTTTACCATCTGGATGTTCTGATCAACAGTCACATTGTCAGGAACGTAGACAAATATCCCATCCTGCGACATGGCTGTGTTCAGGGCGGTAAGGCTTTCGGCAGTATCGTCGGCATATTTGCCGTAATGAGCATTAATAAGCTCAGGATAGCGGCTGAAGGCAGCAGAAAGGCTGCCTATTATCATTCCGTTAGGATATTCCTGTAAAAGTTTTTTTCTGTCGGCATACCAGCCATTGAGTTGCGACACCAGCAAGGTTTCGAAATGCGGAACATCGCATTTAAATATTTTATCAATATCCAGTTCGGATGAAGGTGCGTCAGGAAGGGTATGGTATTCATGGTTTAAAGCCCGCGACAAATCGGTTCCGCGCCAGCGTTCGATTGCTTTATGCGGGAATCCGGCCTGAAGGAACAGTTTAAAAGCCTGTTTACGCTTTTCAGCAACAAAAGGAGTATCGTATCGGGTGATTTCCTTTTGTCGCCCGGCAAAAACACCTTCAAGGTAATTTTTCAGATCGTATGTGGTTGGAATTAATCCTGCTTCCATAATGTAATTCTGTTTAGCTTTCCTGAAATCAGGATTCATTTCTAATCCATTCGTAACCCTTTTCCTCCAGTTGCAAAGCAAGGTCTTTTCCACCTGACTTCACAATACGGCCATCGAAAAGTACATGCACCACATCGGGTACAATATACTCAAGCAATCGCTGGTAATGGGTGATAACTATGGTTGCATTGTCAGCACGCCTGAGCTTGTTCACTCCGGTTGCAACAATCCGTAATGCATCAATATCCAGACCCGAATCAGTTTCGTCGAGAATAGCCAGCGATGGTTCGAGCATTGCCATCTGGAAAATTTCATTCTTTTTCTTCTCTCCACCCGAAAAGCCTTCATTTACTGAACGGCTGGCAAGTTTCTCCTGCAATTCAAGCAATTTCTTTTTCTCTTCCATCTTAGCAAGAAATTCAGTTGCCGGAACCGGATCGAGACCCCTGTATTTACGCTGCTCGTTTATAGCCGTACGAAGGAAATTAGTTATAGAAACACCCGGAATTTCAACAGGATACTGAAACCCAAGGAACAGACCTTCGCAGGCACGCTCTTCGGTTGACAATTCCAACAGATTTCTTCCCTTGAAAATAATTTCGCCTTCGGTAACTTCGTAGCCTTCACGACCAGAAATTACATAAGCCAGTGTACTCTTGCCTGTACCATTAGGCCCCATGATGGCATGCACTTCGCCTGCCTTTACCTCCAGATTAATTCCTTTTAAAATTTCTTTGCCTTTGATTGAAACTCTCAGATTTCGGATACTTAACATGTGCAATTTATTGTAGTGTGTATTTTTATTTGCAAAAATGATGATTGAAGGGTCCCGATTGGAAAGGTTGTAATCAGTTGAAAAACACCGGTTGAGAGCTTAATGGCCTGGAAATTCAGGAAACTTACTAATTCCTTCAGCCCTCATTTTGATTACTTCAGTAAACCCTGAAAACTACCCGACACTTCCTTCGAGACTGATTGCCAGCAGTTTCTGGGCTTCGACAGCAAATTCCATCGGCAGGTGCTGCAACACTTCTTTGGCATAGCCATTCACAATCAGGCCGATGGCGCTTTCGGAACTGATTCCACGCTGTTTGCAGTAAAAAAGCTGATCGTCCGATATTTTTGATGTGGTTGCTTCGTGCTCTATAATGGATGAATGGTTCTCCGCTCTGATGTAAGGGTAGGTATGTGCTCCACATTTATTGCCCAAAAGCAGCGAATCGCACTGTGAAAAATTGCGGGCATTTTCAGCCCTTTTAATCACTTTAACCAATCCACGGTAGCTGTTGTTACTTTGACCGGCTGAGATCCCTTTGGAAATGATAGTGCTTTTGGTGTTTTTCCCAAGGTGTATCATTTTCGATCCGGTATCGGCCTGTTGATAGTTGTTGGTTACAGCAACCGAATAAAATTCGCCTACCGAATTATCTCCCATCAGTATAACACTTGGGTATTTCCAGGTTATGGCTGAACCAGTTTCAACCTGTGTCCATGATATTTTGGAATGGCTTCCCTTACATATTCCACGTTTGGTAACAAAATTGTAGATTCCGCCCTCGCCTTTCTTATTACCTGGATACCAGTTCTGTACGGTGCTGTACTTCACTTCGGCATCTTTCATGGCTACTATCTCAACAATAGCAGCATGCAACTGGTTTTCGTCGCGCATAGGAGCTGTGCAGCCTTCCATATAACTTACGTAGGCACCTTCGTCAGCAACAATAAGTGTGCGTTCGAACTGTCCTGTATTGGCGGCATTGATTCTGAAATAAGTTGAGAGTTCAACCGGACAACGAACCCCTTTAGGAATATAGCAGAAGGAACCATCGCTGAAAACCGCCGAATTGAGTGCAGCAAAATAATTATCATTGCTTGGCACAACACTGCCCATATGCTGCTTAACCAGGTCAGGATGATTCTGAACCGCATCACTGAAAGAGCAAAAGATCACTCCGTATTTTGAAAGGGTATCAGTAAACGTAGTTTTTACTGAAACACTGTCGATAACCGCGTCAACGGCGACTCCGCTCAGTTTTTTCTGCTCATCGAGCGAAATACCCAGTTTATTGAAAGTTTCAATAAGCTCAGGATCCACTTCATCAAGGCTTTTGAGTTCCTTTTTCCTTTTAGGGGCAGCATAATATATTATATCCTGGTAACTTATAGGAGGATGATGCAGGTGAGCCCAGTTTGGCTCAGTGAGTGTAAGCCAGTGACGGTATGCGCTCAGGCGGAATTCGAGCATCCATTCCGGTTCGTTCTTTTTTGCTGATATAAACCGTACAGTATCTTCAGTAAGCCCTACAGGGGCTGTATCCATTTCTATATCGGTATAAAAGCCATACTTATAATCACCGTTGGTAACTTCCTCGAGTATATTATTCTGATCTTTTTCCATTTCCAAAAACTGTTCAGGCTCTTATTTATCTTTGGTTTAAATAAGTTTAGCGGGCAAAGTTAGTAATAATAAGAGTATTGCAATATGTCTATTGACTGTTCATTGAGTAAAAACAAGTAGAAGTATGATTTGTTTATTCAATTCGGAAAATGAATACCGAATTTGATTCACTGCAATGAATTGTCCGGGAAAATGGATTACTGAAATCAAAAGAGGTTTACTACCGAAACTAATAATACTTATTTTGAATTAGATAACTGAATGGGGCTTGCATTAAATAAACACAAATGTTAGAATTAACTATTTCATACCGTTTAAAATTAATGAATATGATAAGACTAATTTGGTTTTATAATAAATTTCGCAGTTACTCTTTCTGATAAATTACTTATTGAAATAACATAGAGACCTGGTTCTAAGTGCTTTAAATCTAGTGGTAGGTCATTATTGCCGGTTTTTAATAGTTGTTCAGTTCTCCATACAACTTTCCCCTGTACTGAAATTATCTCCAAGTTTACCTTCTCCGATTTTTGCATTTCCACACTAACATGACATCTGTCCTTCACCGGATTTGGCGAAACGATTATGGAGTGATTGGCTATGCCCTTCCCGGATAATGATGTATTCAATGTATCCGTAAATTTCAACAGAAAACGGTTTTGATTTCCATTATGCTCCCCATATGCATAGCCGGTATTTTCAAAAAATCGGATTTTATAAATAATAGTGTTGGTTACTGGAATATTACCTGGTAAATAATTATTGAATGTCGCTCCCCGATCAGAGCTTCTTTGTATCATACCCTGAGAACCGGATAACCATATAATGCTATCATTCTGATAGGCAATCGAGTTTGAATTGAGGTAATCATAACTATAACTAAGGGATACAAAGTTGTCTTCAGTAAGTTGAACACGGTGACTAACTGCACTATTGCCGACTATACCACAGGTAAGGCTGTCATGGCAATCAACATCTCCCATGTCAGGAAGAAATGTAGAAGTACAAATTGTCCAGTTCATGCCTCCATCAGTCGTTTTCATACCAAATCCAGCATCCCAGAATCTTGAACAGGCTGCCCAACCATATTTTTCATTATAAAATTTAATTTCATTAATCACATAAGTTGAATTGCTTGTATCTAGGGGGGGAGTATTGCATATCTCCCAGGTTTGGCCTCCATTTTTGGTTTTATAAATATTTCTGAAATCACCAATAAAACCGGTGTCCTGATTCAAGAAGTAAATACTGGCACCATTTTTAACATATCCATATTTACTCATGAATGTTGTATCGGTTATGTCCTGCCAGGTGTATCCTCCATCCGTTGTACGCCAAAAGAAATGATCATCACTGATTACCAAACCATAACCTACCAGACTGTCGGCCATCTGGATCGACATGAATCCATCCACTTCATAAAAAGTATATCTGAGATCAAAAGTCTGCCCGCCGTCAGAGGTATACAAAAGACGTTCGGGCTCATTTGATGTAAGCTGCTTATACGCCCTAATCCAACCCTGATCCGGATTTATAAAGGAAAAGCCGAGAACATACGGATATTCAGCGGGTGTAATATTTTGCCATTGCTGAGCAATACTAACAGAATTAGAGATTAATATGAGCAGCAGGGTCGAAAGAAGGAATTTCATAGTTTATCCTGTTTTTGCACTGTATAGAAATGAGAGGTATTTTTTTTAAACTGGTTGTTAGTTCGTTTTGCAAGAATTGCTGGTCAAATAGAGTAGGGCGGTAATAATTGAACTGTATTTAAGGTTGCTTAACAAGCCGCGATGAATATGTATTTGAATTATTACTAATCTTTATGATGTACATACCAGGTTTTAGATTTGAAATATCTAACAATAACTCATTTTTACCCATATGGAGATAGCGTTCAGTATTTAGTACCAGTACCCCGTCGACCGAATAAAGTTGTACTGCCGAATTACCGGCACTTTCCGATACCAAACTGATTGAGCAATTGTTTTTAGCAGGGTTAGGGGTGATCCGTATATCGTTTATTTGAACAAGTGGATTAACTGATGTATGCAGAGTATCAACCATTTTTAATATAAAACTATACGAATACGCATACCCAGTATTATTATAAAACTGAAAATCATGTATCCAATCCGTTTGGTCGTTTGTAGCAAAAGTAGTATCATATTCAATAAAAGATGCCCCGCCATCCGTACTCTTATATATTACAGCAGGCCAGCCACTTATCCATATTGTTGAATTATTTTGAAAATAAATTGCATCAGGTAATTGAGGCCAAAATTTATTAAAATATGAAATAGTATCAAAATTGTCATCCGTTAACATGACGAGTGGATAATACCAATTTCCACCAGTGGTTCCGCCATGAAGACTATCAGCAAAATGAATATTGTAAAGATCCCCCGTTATTGGCCTGCAAACTTCCCAGTTTTGTCCGCCGTTTGTAGTTTTCAAAACAAATCCATTATCCATTATCAAGGAACATGCAGCCCAACCATACAATTCATTATAAAAAAATATTTTGTTTGGCTTATATACATTAGAAGAAATCGAATCAATAAATATTGGTGTAACCATTTTATCCCAATTTAAGCCTCCATCTGAGGTTCTATAAATTGAATTTAATCCTCCTGCAAAACCCGTATGTTCATCAAGAAAAAAGCAACTCAGACTTGAATAAAAAGGACCTCCAGGTTTAAACATGCTAGAATCTGTTATATCTATCCATGATAATCCCCCATCATTCGTTTTCCAAAAATAAAATTCTGCAGTAGAACGATCTTCTACAAATGAATACCCATTTACACTATCAATCATTTGTAGCGACCATGCTAAATAATTATCGGGATAGGTATAAACTGCATGAAAAGAAGCAGCCCCATCAGTAGTATGCACCAAATCAACATGTAAAACCGGCCATTCGCCATATCTTGCACATATCCAGCCTTCTTTATCATTTATAAAACTGGCAGTCGAAAAATAGCTATACCCAGCCGGGCTTACATTTTGCCATTGCTGAGCCACTATAACCGAATTAATAATTAGTACGAGTAGTATGGTTGAAAGAAGGAATTTCATAGTTTATCCTGTTTTAGCGCTTTATAGAAATGAGAGGTATTTTTTTTCTAAAATGGTTGTTAGTTCGCTATAAAAGAATTGATGGTCAAATGTAGTAACACCGCTACCCCGCGAACTATCTCACCGAAGGTAATCCTGTCGTGTGGTTCTATACATCCCTTATCCTTTGCTTTTATAGGTTTCATTTTCTCCCTATTTTACTATTACTTTACTTCCTGCTACCTGTTTCCCATTATATATGATTCTGAATAAATAAGAACCCGGGTTCCAATGTGAAACATCTATTTGTATCCCCTCATTGTTGTTTTGCAGTTCCCGGCTTAGTATAATTTTACCAGTAAGGTCTGTTGCTTGCAAAACTACTTTTTGCCATTGGTGATAGACGGTGGTTACAGGTATTTTCCCATTGTTATCAGTAAGTACCAGGTATTTGGGCAACTCTACTGTTATCGTGTTATTTGCGGGGTTTGGATAAACCTTTAACTGCGTGGTCTCAGGCTTTTTAAAAGGTTCATCTACGCTTACAATTACATTATCGCAGTTGGGGTCTATGGTATCACTTACAATGGGGTATGGGCAAAGGCTGTCGTAGGTAAAGGGCTGGGTGTAGATGCTGTCGTATTCAAGCTCGGAGTTGACTTTCACGGCTACAATACGCCAGGAATTATTGTTATAATCGTTAGCTACAGCTACAATTTTATTGTCAAAAGTTTTTGAAGCAGAGCAATAAGAATTGCTTGTTGAGGTAAGTGCCTTTTGCTTTATTAAATTCCCTAAATTGTCCGTTTTTAACGCATAGTCAGTCCACACATGGTTATCATCCCATAAACCTCCAAATAAAATAATATTAGTGTCTCCAAGATTCGCCAGACCTTGAAAACCACAAAAATTTGAATTTCCTATTAGAATATCTTTATCAGATGAATTGTTGCCATTTTTATCAAAAAAGATTAAAGCTGGATTGTTATTGCTTGTAGCAGAATGAGTACAAGAATGAATATAGTCACCAGAGTTATTCCTTATTGTACTCCACGGAACTGAATAATAATGTTTATTCAAACCGTAAATAAATTCCCATTGTTTGATTCCTGCAGTGTCCGTTTTAAAAAAATAGCTCCTGTTCACAGTTGGTGAAATTGTTCCGGAATCAGGAGCATATCTGAAGGCGGTTATTAAATAGCCAGTACTATCAACTGAAAAGTCCATGACATCATCTTGATAATAAACACTATCCAAAGGGTAGAACTGTTGCCAGATCAAATTTCCCGAACTGTTAAACTTAAAAAGTGATGTTCGGGAAGCAGGATTTGTTTCAAAATAATTTGCTGCTAAGATATAATCTCCTTCTGGTGTAGTTTTAATTTTACCACAAAGTTCATAATGACCTGGAGTATAAAGTGTTTTGCACCATTCTATCTCACCACAGGTATTCAACTTCAGGATAAAAACATCAAAATCGGGATCTTCCTTTTGCCATGTACCACATATTATCTTTCCCCCATCAGCAGTTTGCTCTATATTGCCTGCCCAGCAATAGTAATTACCATTCCCAAATTTTTTATTCCAGAGAATTTCACCATTTATATCTGTTTTTACAATCCATTCATACATATAACCACTAATTATTCCTGAAATCAAAATCCCTTTATCGTAATCATTCAAGATATAACGACATTCAGCATTTTGTCCTTCTCCGTAATACCTAATCCATTCCTGACTAAACAGAACTTGCTGAATTAGTATCATCAGAAGAGTGAGTAAAATTGATTTTTTCATGATAAAAGAAATCCAAGCAGTAAAATTACATCGTAATCGAAGCAAATTACGTCGTTATCGGAGCAAATTACATCGCGTTCGATAGAAATTACCATCGCCCTTGGCTCGTGCGCGCTCAATGCTATTAAGTTAAGGGATTTCAATCTTGTCATACTACATTTTTGCGATTAGAGAACATCCTGGGTTTTAGTCTTTTTCGATACTTTGCAGTATTACGGGGAAAACACCTTCTGGGCTTTACTG
>Ga0208789_1000597_pt1 | contig 30920 bp, 25 predicted proteins | sample Methanotroph_Enr_FD_187368 | JGI IMG/M metagenome (GOLD analysis project Ga0208789, IMG submission 187368) | Enriched soil microbial communities from Old Woman Creek wetland in Ohio, USA - Methanotroph_Enrichment_5 (SPAdes) (version 2) | ecosystem: Environmental > Terrestrial > Soil > Wetlands...
TACCGCACCCATACCGCGCTACACCGTCGCGCAACGTTTTTTTGAGTACTAGGAAATATCCACAATTCCCCCAAAAACCGCACTGCAAACCCCAAAACCCACATTTAACTCAAAACTCACCACTAAAAACCCAAAACTCCCCCATTCCCCTACCCCTTTTCAACTTGCGCAAGTTTTTTATGAAATTTATTCAATCAAGGCGTAGCCCGCGTTGTTCGAGCCATACTTTCAGGTCGCCCATTTCGGTATCGAATATCTCGTTGTCGTAGTCTTGTTCGAGTTTTAGTATCAGTTCGCTCAGTTCGGCTCGTTCCTGGACCATGGAATTTAGCCTTCTTTCGACTTCATCACTTAATTCGAGTAGGTCATCGAGTTCGATATGTAATTCAAGGAGGGCGCAAATAAGCTTCACGACGGTATCAATGCACTTGGGGTTGCGGCCTTCGACGTAGGCGGGGATCTCTGCAACGAGGTTGGCCATGGAGACGCCCCGCTTTCGGGCAACCCAGATCAGGTAATTGGCAATGTGGGCGGGCCCGCGATAATTAGTAAATTTTATGCCAAAATGCCGAAGCAGCGATTTGATCTTGGAATCGGAGACGCTGGCGGCGATTCTGGGCTGGCGGGTATGGGGTACAAGCCCGGCAATGGAACCTAAAAAGAAGAGTCTTGTGACGTCCAGCTCGGCGGCGAGCGAGAATATACACTGGGCGTAGGCGTTCCAGTTGAGATTAGGCTCTTTGCCCAAAAAAAGGATCAAGTTGTTTTCTTCGTCGGCAAAGAAGGTGTTTTCGGGTTCCTGGTATTCGCGGACAAAGCCTTCGACGATCTGGGTCGTGGGCCTAAAGAGCGATGCGGTTTCCATTGGGCCTGGCATGTTGAAGATGTAGAATTCATCGGGATCGATCTGGGCGAACTTCCACGCGCCAAGTTTGGCGATGAGATATTCTATTGAACCGGTGGAGACTTCGCCGCCATCCATCCAGCCCGACAACCCCAGTATCATGCGCGCATTGCGCATTTTGGGCATTTCGTAGATATTGAGCTGCTGCGCCCTCATTGTATCCCTTTAAATAGGGGCCACTAACTAATCACAAATCCCCTTAGCCTCTAATCCCGCTTGTATTTTCCCATCAGGATGGCTTCTTCTATTACCCTGCCCTGGATGGCGCGCATGAGGTCGGCTTTTGTCGCACCGGGTTTAAGGTCTATGACAGAATCGAGGGCGTAAAGTTTAAAGAAGTACCTGTGGGCCTTGCCTGCCGGCGGAGCAGGGCCGCCGTAGCCGATATTGCCGAAATCGTTGACGCCCTGGCGAATTCCATCAAAAATGACTTCGTTGGGTTCGACTCCTTCGGGCAGACCGTTGACGCTGGGCGGGATATTGTAAATAACCCAGTGTACCCATGTGCCGCGGGGGGCATCGGGGTCGTCTGCTACGAGGCAAAAAGACTTAGTGTTTTCGGACGGGCTTGTCCAGTTTAGAGGCGGCGAGATGTCCTGGCCGTCACCTGTGTAGGTTTGTGGTATCATTTCGCCATCGGTAAACGCTGAAGATACAAGTTCAAGTGCCATTTTTTTCCCTCCCAATGCATTGTTTGGGTCGGCGGCGCCCATAAGTACGCCGACTGAGACTAAAAAGAAGCCAAAGACGGCGGTTTTTTGTCTTCTCATAGCTGACCCCTTTAGAAAAAACCTGCGATAATGACTTAATTACCATCTGCGGAGATTTAAATCCAGCCAAAACCGGACCAAGGATCCAGGGCAGTTAGCACTTGTGGCAAAGAGGTACAGGCGTTAATATTTAGTACTTTAGCCGTCTATATTTATCTGGAGCTGTTATGAGCATAAGTCAAAGCCAGCCCGAGCTTTCCGTTGTGGTGCCTCTGCTTAATGAAGAGGATAATATCAAAGCATTATATGATGAGATCATCGCTGCGCTGGCGGGCAGGATGGAGTTTGAGATATTATTTGTAGACGACGGGTCGACCGATCGCAGCTATGACATACTTAAGGAGATAGCGGCAGGCGACGGGAGGGTGAGGATCATACGGCTGAGGAAGAACTTTGGCCAGACAGCGGCGATGAGCGCCGGATTTGATAATGCACGGGGGAAGGTGGTTGTGCCGCTTGACGGGGACAGGCAAAACGATCCGGCGGATATACCCGCACTGCTTGCCAAGCTCGACGAGGGGTATGATATCGTGAGCGGATGGCGTAAAAAACGCCATGACAAGGCCCTGACGAGAAGGCTGCCTTCGATAATAGCCAACAAAATAATCGCCTGCGTTACGAAAGTGCGGCTCCATGACTTCGGCTGCACGCTCAAGGCGTACCGGCGGGAGGTGCTCGAAGAGACACGGCTTTACGGCGAAATGCACAGGTTTATACCGGCATTGGCGAGCTGGTCGGGGGCGAAAGTGACGGAAATCGTAGTGAATCACAGGCCCAGAACAGCGGGAACTGCGAAATATGGGCTTGGCAGGACTTTCAAAGTGCTGCTGGACCTCTTAACGGTGAAATTTTTGGGGTCATATTCTACGAAGCCGATATATGTATTCGGCGGAGTTGGGGTACTTATGGGGCTGGCGGCGTTTGTGACGGGGCTGGCTGTAATTTACGAGAAGTACATCTCTGCGGAACATTTGGCGATGAACCGCAATCCCCTGCTTGTATTGACCGCTCTTTTGATTACGACGAGCGTACAGTTTATTTTAATGGGTCTGCTGGCGGAGATAATGGTGCGAACTTATCATGAATCTCAGAAGCGGCCGACCTATGTGATTAAGGAAAGAATTAATTAGGGTTCAGTTAGAAAAGAAAACTCAATGGCCAGACGCAAAACGCAAGGTAAAACAGAGATCAAAGAAATAAGCGAAAAAACCCCAGCCAAATGGGGAAATGTTATTGGGATCATTATCGCATTTGCGATCGCGGCGATACCGTTTGCGTACGGTCGATATTTCGAGGTTAATTACCCCGATCCGTTCGATTCGGCGGCTTATACATATTCAGCACAGCACATTTTCGCGGGGGCAAAGCTGGGGGTAGATGAGGTCCCGTCGGCTCAGCCCGGAACGCTGCTCGTGAATATGCTGGGGGTAAAGCTTTACGGGCCTTGGTCGGAGGTGGGGCCAAAGCTTGTGCAGACGTTTTTGCAGGCGGTAGCGCTTGTGGTGATGTTCTTTACACTGCGGAAATTTTTCGGAGGGCTGGCGGCGGCGGTTAGCTTGTTTATAGCGGCTCTCTATCTTTCGGCACCGCTGATAAGCAAATACGGCAATGTTAAAGAGCAGCACATGATAGCTTTTATGATCATTGGCGTTTGCTGCTACGCACGGCGGGTTATAGGCGGGCCTTTCTGGCTTGCGCTGATATCCGGGGCGGCGCTGGGCTGGGCGGGAATTTTCAAGCAGACGGGTGTTTCCGCAATGGGGGCAGTGGTGTTTTATGTGGTCGCTGCGGCGATATTCCGGCTGAGGTCTGCAAAGGAAACCTTGGCCGATATTGGGCTGCTGGCGACGGGCTTTGTGATCGGGATAGCGCCGGTGTGGGCCTGGCTACTTGCAAAAGGCGATCTTACATATTATTCAGGTCCGTACGCATGGGTTTGGCCCGTGGTCACCGGCATTATAACCAAAATACACACTATTTTCACTCCTTCGACGGCCAACACGGTCAGCGGGCAACCTTCCGGTGATTATGTAACGGGCGCTCGCCAACTATTTGGGTTTTCAAAACAGGCACCAATTGTACTGCGATATTACGGCGTGCTGGTACTGCCAATGGTGCTGGCTTTGGGAGCGATAGTGATATGGGCATATTACAGGATCCTTTATACATTAAACAAAGATAAGAACAGGCCCAGCCCGTGTTATTACTGCATTGTGCCGCTTTTTACAGTTTGGTGGCTCCTTGACATGGTTTTCGTATGGGTTAGTCCGCGATCTTATGAGCAATATTATCTGCCGCTTTGCGCATCGGCGGCGTGCCTGGGCGGGTTTGTTATTGCGGTTTGGCGAGATAAGGTCGTCGCGTCGAAGTACCATCCCAAATGGCTTGCGCTGGGACTGTTTGGCGCGATACTGATGATTGTACTGGGATGGCATGTTGTGTTCGGCGTTTACAAAAGTCCTTTCTCGGGCGGACCTTACTATGATTCGGCTGGTATGCCTGCACGGCAAAAGGGATATGTCCAGCGGTTTGAAGAAGTTGAGCAGATGAACGCCGGTGAGACTTCGCCATACCAGCAGATAGGGGATTATATCCGCGAAAATTCCGAGCCGAATGACACGATCTATGTCTGGGGATGGTTCCCGGGGATATATTTGCGTGCGCAGCGCTTTGCGCCGACGCCTTGGGCGTTTGAGAGCGAGATGAACGTGCGTCCGCCGGAGGGGCTGGCGAAATTGATGGATGATCTGCTTACATCTTTCAAGAAAAAACCGCCGAAATTCCTGGTCGATACACTAAAACGGGATTTCCCATGGAATCGCTGGCCGCTGCCGCTTTGGCCTATAGATTTTGAAAACGGTAAACTGGTGACCGGCTCGGCGGCGGAAGTGGCGGCGTTCGACGCTAAGCACGCCCAAAGGATCCGTAAGGAATTCGGCGAAGCTGATGCACAGCGATATATGGCAATGAAGCCCATGCGGGATTATGTGATGAAATATTACAAGCCGATCATGATTGAGCAGCATATACTTTTTGAACGCAAAAGCGATGCCGAGGGTTCGCATTGAAAATTCTGATGCTCAATCACGAATTCCCGCCTGTCGGGGGCGGAGCAAGCCCTGTTACATTTCAACTGTGCAGGCACCTTGTGAAAATGGGTAATACTGTCGACGTTGTTACAATGCATTACGACAAGCTGCCGCGTTTTGAACGGGTTGAGGGCTTTGATGTTTATCGTACGCCGGCTATTCGTAAACGACCGAATATTTGTTATCCACACGAACTTGCAACGTATGTGCCAGGGGCTTTGTTTAAAACCTTGCGGCTTGCGCGGCAGAAAAAATACGATGTAATTCATTGCCACTTTATTGTACCCGGCGGGCCGCTGGGCTGGGCGGCAAGCACTTTTTCGGGGGCGCCGCTTGTACTGACATGTCATGGGTCGGATGTTCCCGGTCATAACCCGGACAGGTTTAAACTTATACATAAAATGATCAAACCGGTTTGGCGATTTTTGGCACGTCGTCCCGACATAGTCATTTCTCCAAGCGAATCCCTTAAAAAACTGATTACTGCAAATTGTCCCAGCCTTGGCGTGGAGGTGGTGCCTAATGGCATTTCACTCAATAATTACGTTGCTGTTGTCAAATCCAGAAGCATACTACTTTGCAGCAGGCTTTTGAAATTCAAAGGCTTTCAGTACGCGATCGAGGCTATAAAAGACCTGGGGCCTGACTGGGAGGTCAATGTTATCGGTGAAGGCCCATACATGAGCGAGTTACAGAAGGCGGCACATGGATCAAAAACACCGATCAACTTTTTAGGCTGGATTGATAAAAGCGAAAAGCGGTTTTATGAACTTTTCAACCGGAGTTCGATTTTCATATTTCCATCTGAAAGAGAAAATTTCCCCACCGTACTGCTTGAGGCAATGGCGGCGGGCATGGCGATAATCACCAGTAATGCTGGCGGATGCCCGGAGGTGGTTGGAGATGCGGGCGTGCTGGTGGAGCCTCGCAGCGCGGCGGCTATCAGAGGCGCATTGGAACAACTTATAAATTCCGAGCAGACAAGAACGGATCTGATGGCACGAGCCAGGAAACGTGCAGAAATGTTCAGCTGGGAGAATATCGCCTCGCAATACATGCAAATTTACAAGCGGGCGGGTGTAAAAGGCAATGGCTGATATGGCACAAATACGAGTGTGTTTTATTATGCCAAAGGCGTACCCGCTTTTTAATCCGGCGATAAAAACCGTTTTCGGGGGGGCAGAGGTTGATCTTTATATGCTGGCGACTGAGCTGGCTAAAGATAGCGGATTTGACGTGAGTTTTATTACGGCGGATTACGGGCAGGCTGCGGTTGAGATGATTGAGGGAGTAAAAATAATCAAAAGCCTGGATTTTAAGAAATCCGACCTGCGCGGAGCTTGCGATATCTGGAGGGCTATGAAAATGGCTGATGCGAATATTTATGTGCTTAAGACGGTGTCGCCGGGGGTTGCGCTGGGGGCAGTTTTTTGTCAGATGCACAAAAGAATATTTACTTACCGAACGGCGGCAGCGGCGGAATGCGACGGGACATACCGGCGAAGTCATCCGCTTACAGGCTCCGCGTTTAACTGGTCGCTGCGGCAAGCAAGGGCGATTTTTGCTCAGAACGCCGATGATCGCAACAATCTCAAGAAAACCATTGGCGTAAATGCAATCGTCATTCCCAATGGGCATATCATGGGGCCGTTAAAACTGGGTGCTGGGGATTCTATTTTATGGGTCGGTCGAAGTGATCGCGTTAAAAGGCCGGAATTGTTTTTGGAAATCGCAAAAGCAATGCCAAAGGAAAAATTCACAATGATCTGTCAGCGAGCTACGGGCGACAGCGATTATGCCAGGCTCAAATCGCAAGCGGCGGGTATCAGCAACTTGGAGTTCATCGAGCGGGTGCCGCTGGCGGAAATTGACAAGTATTTCTCGGCGGCGAAGGTATTTGTAAACACATCCGATGCTGAAGGTTTTCCAAACACATTTATACAGGCGTGCAAAAGCTCGAGCGCGATTATTTCGTTAAACGTGAATCCAGATGGTTTTCTTGATAAGTACAACTGCGGGCAAAGCTGCGGGGGCGATCTGGGTAAGCTTATCGAATCGCTAGGTCATATCCTTGAAAACGCCAGGTTTATCGAACTTGGCCAAAACGGCAGAAAGTACGTCGAGCAAAAGCATGACATAAAAAAGATCGTGGAAGAATATAAAAACATATTCCGGACATTGGTTGAGAAGCGGAGGCAAGGGATATGTGCGGAATAGTCGGCTTTAACTGGGAAGACGCCCCTGCCATTCGCTCGCTTTCGGCTATGCTCAATCATCGCGGGCCGGAGCAGGAAGGTTTTCATATCGGCGACGGTGTTTCGATAGGTCACAAACGGCTGCGGATCATCGACCTTTCGCAAAAAGGTTGCCAGCCGATGTACAATGAAGATAAAACTGTATGCGTTTCGTTTAACGGAGAGATATTCAATTTCGCCGTGATCAAGGCCGAGTTGGAAAAAGCCGGCCACCGATTTGAATCTCACAGCGATACCGAAGTGCTGGTGCACGGGTATGAACAATGGGGCACCGGCGTGCTTGAAAAGCTCAATGGGCAATTCGCGTTTTGCATATTTGACAAAAACCGCAATATCTTTTTCATCGCCAGAGACCGGCTGGGGATCAAGCCGATTTACTATTACAGCCAGGGCGGCAAGTTTATCTTCGGCTCTGAAATGAAAGTTTTTCTCAAAAGCGATATCCGTAGACAGATCAACAGGCACAGTCTCGATTATTACATGCTTTTTGGAAACACGCCAGCCGAGCAGTCCATTCTTGAAGGAGTGAAAAAGCTGCCCGCGGCTCATTATCTTATTTATGACCTGGCCAGCAGGAAAATCGAAAAAATCCAGCGATACTGGGATGTTGATTTCTCCAGGCAGGCAGATTACAGCGAGGCTGAGCTAATAAAACAAATAAATGAAAGGCTTGAGCGTGCGGTAAGTTCACAGCTTATATCGGATGTTCCGCTGGGGGCGTTTCTTTCCGGCGGCGTGGATAGTTCCATCATCGTCTCGATCATGCGAAAGTACGTCAAGGAGCTTAATACTTTTTCGATACGCTTTGACAGGGCGGCGTATAACGAGTCGCATTATGCTAAGATAGTTTCGAAGAAGTTCAATACGATACATCATGAGATCGAATTTAACGCCGAGAGCGTGCGAGAGCTTATCGCGGAGTTTCCGTATTATTATGATGAACCGTTTGCCGATCCATCCATGATCCCGACGAGCTTGGTGTGCCAGGTGGCCAGGAAGCATGTTACGGTTTCGCTTTCGGGGACGGGCGGGGATGAACTTTTCGGCGGCTACCCCCGTTATAATGAGTTTGTCTGGCTCAAGAAGCTAAACCATGCGCCGGAAATTTTAAAACGGCTGATGGCATGCTCGATAGGGCTTTGCAACGGCGGGCTTAAAAATGACAAGCTGGGCAAACTGCAAACATTCCTCAATAGTCGCAAGCCGGACCATATATTGTACATGCAGTTGTTCAGCTATATGTTCCGCACCAAAGCTGAAAACGCGGACGTACTTGCGCCGTTCGATTATCTCAAAAAGCATTTTAAATACGACGACATCACAAACGCGATGAATTACGATATTCACGAATACCTGCCCGACTGCCTGCTGGTTAAGGAAGACCGGGCATCGATGGCGGTGAGCCTGGAGGCACGCGTGCCGTTTTTGGATCATGAGCTTGTTGAATTTGCGACCACGATCTCGCCGGGATTCAGAATTCGACGCGGCGAGAAGAAATACATCCTCAAAAAGGCATTCGAGCCGACACTGCCGCATGAGATACTGTACAGGCCTAAGCAGGGTTTTGCCGTACCGCTGGCGGATTATTTCCGGCACGAACTGCGGGATTACGCACATACGCAAATTTTTGATTTCGGCGATTTCGATTATTTCGACCGCGACCATGTCCGCCAAATGTGGGCACGGCACCAGGCTGGGATATCAGATTACTCCCGCCTCTTCTGGAGCATTATGATGTTCAATATGTGGTTCAAGAGATGGATGGTTTAGCACTCCAGCAGCTCCATTAGAAAAACAGCCCTACTCCACCTGTTAGTGTCTTTTTTACCTAACGAAACAGAATAATCCTTTACTTTTGGACTATATATTACTATATTGTGCCTGGAAAGAATATAAGTGCCAATTTGTTGGCATTTAATGGGAAACGTAATACTTTGGAAGGGAGAAAAATGTATCGTTTATTGCTATCTATTGGTGTCACCCTGGTACTTTCGAACGCGGTTTTTGGGGACTGGAGCACACCGGTGCAAGTTTCAGGACTTAATTCCGCTTATATCGAGAGCGCGTCCTATATCAGTGAGGATGGTTTAACAGCTTACATTAATAGGGGAAGTACGCCTGATCACTATGTATTTCAGATTTATAAAGGCACAAGAACCAGCATAAATGACCCATTTACTGTTTCGCGAGTATCAGAATTAAGCTCCTATTTGCACACAACTTATGCGTGGCAATCGACTGATGGTTTACGATTGTATTACAACTCGGACTGGAGCTTTAAAATGAGCACCCGCCAATCCGTAAATGCTACTTGGTCTTCAGGCTCATACATTACTTCGCTCAATAATATTGGGCGTGTAGAAACTTTGAAATTAAGCTCTGACGAACTCACTGCGATTTTTGACTCGCCTGACGGCCCAAACGTTAAAGGCGGCTATGATATGTATATCGCCACTCGCACAGACAAAAATGCACCTTTTGCAAATATCCGCCTATTAACGGAGCTTAATACATCAGCTCATGATAACGGAGCTTCGATCACTGGCGACGGCCTGACAATATTTTTTCAATCCACTCGCAGCGGCCAAATGTTCTGCTATAAGGCAACACGCAACAGCCTCGCTGACGCTTTTGGGACACCGGAACAACTGCCTTTTGCCGCCGGTTTCGGCATTCCCACCATAAGTGCAGATGGTAAAACCTTGCTTCTTGCTTATAATAATGATATTTATATTTCCTCTATCCCCGAACCTGCAACAATGATGCTCCTTGGCTTAGGGGCACTTTGCCTGCGAAAAAAATAGACTCTTAAGCTATTAAGGACCTCAGGTTAACAATGACCTGGGGTCCTTTTTTATTAGCAATCTGCTGCCTTTCAGTTAAAATCCGTCATAATGCGGATGGCTACAAATCCTGCATGGTATTAGTTAATTTAGGGATAATTTAGCGACATGTTAAAATTCGCATTCGGAAAAAACTGGCAGGCGTATTCTCAAAACATTCGGCAGGACGATTATTTTTCTGCCAAGAAATCGCTCGCTGATCTTGCGGGAGACTTGCAAAATAAAACTTTTCTGGATATCGGCTGTGGCAGCGGGCTGTTTTCGATCTCGGCAAGAGGCCTTGGTGCAAAAGAGGTACTCGGCATCGATGTCGACCCACAATGCGTCGCAACGGCCAAGGAACTCATCGACAAAGTGTCGCTTTGGGATCCTGCGGTTAAAAAGGACGCCGTTGTGTTCAAAGAAGGCTCTATTGTGGATGATCCTCTGCCTTCTTCACAGTACGATATTGTTTATAGCTGGGGCGTACTTCATCACACCGGCGACATGTATAAAGCTTTCGCCAATGTCGCGGCCCTTGTCAAGGAGAACGGAACGCTTGTTATAGCGATATACAATCGGCATTTCACCTCGCCGATATGGAAGGCCATCAAATACACTTATGTGAAAAGTCCGGCATTCATTCAAACAATTATGGCGATGAGCCTGGCCGTGGTTAAGCTCGTCGCGGCGACACTCAGCGGCCAAAATCTTTTTAAAAAGCTACGCGGCATGCACTTCTACCGTGATATAGTGGACTGGGTCGGAGGCTATCCGTATGAATACGCGTCGACCAGCGAAGTCTGTCATTTTTTTGAGGCAAAAGGCTTTAAAATTAAAAAGGTGATCAAGACCGCCGGATTCACAGGCTGCAATGAGTTTGTATTTGAGAAGAAGTGATATTATGCCTGCAAAAGTTTTACATATTATCGGCAGCCTGGGACTTGGCGGAGCGCAAGTGTGCCTCAAATACATCGCCGAGCATAGCTCTGAAAATGTCGAGCACTTTATCTACCCTCTTAGAAACGATACCGACATCGAAATCAAGGGCAACATCATTCGTTTTAATTATCCAAATTATGACCCGCGAAAGTTTTTTGCGATTTTGAAGCTGATCCGCATGTATGACATAGATATCGTGCATGCGCACCTTCACAAGCCGATAATCGCATCACTGCTACTGCGATATTTCAAACGAGTCAAGGTAATTGCACATGAACACGGCTCAGTTGCTTATCCTGGCATCCAATACGCCTTATATCGCGCTTTATTGCGACTGCTGTATCGCAATGCAGATGTTTTTATCGCCGTCTCAAACGCTACCGCCAGGTGGCTAAGAGAGCTAGGCATACCTGATGCAAAAATAAAAATTATTTATAACGCCGTCCACCCTGCCGAATTTGACTTCCAAAAAGTATCACAGGAGCAGGCCCGCAAAGCACTTTGCATCAAGCAAGATGATTTTGTAATCGGGTTTGTCGGCCGCCTTGTGTTCGATAAGGGAGCTGATCTGCTTATCGAGGCAATGGGCATCCTAAAGGATCGAAATATCCCTTGCGTACTTGTGCTTGCAGGCGAGGGCAGTGAGAGAGAGGCTCTTGAGAAACTTACGGCCAGGTTAGGACTTGAAAACCGAGTACGATTTCTAGGTTTTCGCAGGGATGTGGCTGATGTTATCACGGCGTGCGATATCGGCGTGGTTCCGTCGCGTTTTGAACCATTTGGAATAGTTGCCTTGGAATTCATGCAAATGCGAGTACCAATGATCTGTTCGGGAGCAGATGGATTAGCCGAATTTGTTGAGAATGGAAAAACAGCATTGATCCCGATTGCAAATACATATGAGGATATCGCCGACTGTGTTGAAAGATTGATAAAAACCCCTGCCCTGCGGCAATCCCTTGCCGAAAACGCCTATAAGCATGTCCAGCAGTTCAGCGTAGAAAGGCAATTAGACGAATTCAATAATCTTTATTTGACGATGCTTAAATAATATTAATTCTGTTTAAGTGATTCCTTTTGCGCTTTTAGCAACTGCTTGTGAGTATACGGGCGAGTTACTTCGGCTTTTAACCCCAGTTTATGACGAAAGCAAGAAAATGTTCGCATCAATGCACTAGTTAAGCTTGGAAAAACTGTCAGGACATAAACGACAAAACGCAATCGCCAGGAAAAAAGATTTCTGAAAACTTTTATTATGTCTCGAGCGTCTTCTTTGAACCCGTTAAATAATGTTGTGCGTAAGATACGAAAAAGAAAACTGGCGGCAAAAGGCATAAATTGCGGAGTGTCACCATATTTTTTCGCAAGGTCAATGTGCTTCGCAACCAAACGACGAGCATCCTGTCCTCGAGTATCTTTCAATGCCAAGATTGTGTTTAAACCAGATTGCAATTCCAAATGCATTATTGCCAATGGTTCAGACAAAAAACCAACCGAAGGATATCTGTGAGCTACCCGCCACCACATATCTAAATCAGCTTGCCGCAACCATCCAGCTTCAAAAAAACCAAGTTCATAGAAAATGCATCTTTTGATAATTACGGTGGACATCCAAATTATCTGCACTGTACCTTTGCGAACAGCTGTAAAATAATTATCAAAACAGTCATTTTTGAGAATTTGGCGAAGACTGTTTGAACAGCCTATCAAATTACGTTTTTCACCATATTGCATATAATGAGCGGCTGCACACCACTTTAGTTGTGGATTTCTTTCGAGCAAATCCATTTGCAATGCAAGTTTAGCAGGTAGCCATTCATCATCATGATCCAAAAAGGCAACCCACTCGCCTTTTGCCGCCAAAATACCCGTATTGCGTGCCGGGCCGTCGCCGGCATTGTTCTGATATATATATCTTACCTTGTCGCCGTATTCTTTTATGATCCGGCCGGTGTCGTCGCTCGAACCGTCATCGACTACGATAAGTTCAATATCCTTATATGTTTGCCCAAGAACGCTGTCTACCGTGCGCCTGATAAACCGGGCGGCATTATACGCGGGTATTATTACACTGATCATTTCAACTCCGAATGTGAAAGATAAAATGCAGCCTGATCACCCTTTTGCTGTGAATTCAAAACCTCAGCTTTCTTTTTAAAATCGGCAATTTGTTCTTTAGTGAAAGTAGATTTGGCTGGATTAACCCAATGTGAATTATCCGCTTTTAGCGGTATATCATTTTTGTACTGCTCGCTAGCCCAAAACTGAAAATCAGTCGAATCACAAACAATATTTACGATTTTTAAACCCGTCTGCCGAGCTAAAAGTTCCATAGATTTCCTGGAATGGAGGAATAGGTGCCTGGGCGCATCTATTGCCACCCAGTCTTTACCATAGTGCTCCCAAGCCCATGAATCCACTATAGGAATTCTTATCACGCAGGTGCCGTTAGGCGCTAATAGCTTTTTAGCTGCCTGCAGTGTTTTCAGCGGCGAGTCAATGTGCTCAAAAGAGTGGTGAAACATTATCACGTCAAATTGGCCATTCAATTCATGCAATTGATTTTTAATAACTTTAAATCCCATCCCGTACGAAATGTCTTTTTCAATATAAGGATCCACTCCAAGGATGCTTTTAAAGCCATATTTCGCCAAAGAAAAGAGCATGTTGCCGGAACCACACCCTACATCGAGTATCCGTGATCGCCTATTAATTTTAACCCTTGATAAGCTTCTTAGTGCAATATAAGGATAGCGACTGTAAAGATATTTGCCTAAACATCCCTTATTGAAGACAGCATATCTTGTTCGCACGCGGCTGATAATATATGTAAACGGATTGTAATGCCCCTTTTCAGCACCAAAGCTATAATAATCCTTTGGATAATAATCAGATAAGTTTTCAGGTATATTCTCTATTTGCAGACAGCCACAATCCTCGCATTGAAAATATGAAAACTCCTCTCGGAGCCCATACAACATTTCTCTGATTTTGAATTTTTTGTGTTCTTTGCGGCTGTCACATACTCTACACTGCATTATTACACCATTTTTTGTATTTATATAATTCATTAAGTTTGTGCAATATCAGATAAAAATGATCACTTCTAATTGAATCAGAAGTTCCGTATATTAAATTAAAACATGCAAGAGCGACTCTTTTTTCAAAGGAAGATTTTTTTAATCTTGAACTGGTAAAAAAGTTCAAAGGCAATGGCCTGATAAACGAACGACAATACCGCCGACAACGCTGCACCTGTGACACCAAAACGAGGTATCAAGAGCAGACTCAAAACGATATTAAGAATGACCTGTGAAATACTAAGTACCTGCGGAAACCTATATATCTTCAATGCACCCAGAATGGGCCCATACATACCAGCATAAAAAAAAGCAAAATTGCCAAATATAAGGATTCTAACAACGTGGCCGGCATCACTGTACTTCCCGTGATACATCAAACCCAACACGGTTGGTATAATCATCCATGCAAACACAAAGCATAAAATACCAAAGATTAATATACGCGGGCGTTTATGGAATAGATAAGCTCTGATCTTTTCTGGTTTAAATATATTTTCACTGATATACGGCAGAAAATAAGCTGCTAGTACATATATAAGAACTGAAAAGCCTTTGAAGAACTTGAAAGCGAGATTATATGTGCCGCTGTCTTCTATCGTAGCATAGCGCTTTAAAAGCCAGACACCTACCCAACTAATAATATAGCTGGACACAGTGCCCGCCATCATCCACAGAGTATAATTGCGCATCTCAATGAACTGGGCACGATCGAAGCTAAGAGGCCAAAGCATCCTCCTATCAAGAGCAAACATTGAGCCTGCCAAAACGAGCAGCGAGGCGAGAAAGTACGCAAGGAAAACCGAGCGAAGATCAACCCAGCCAAGCAAATAAAAAATCAAAATAAAGCCAAGCGTAAGTAAACCAAATGAAAACTCGACAAAAGCATTTGTGATCCTTTGGCCGACAGCCATGAAAATATTGCCTGCAAAGTCCTTCATTATTATCGCGAAAAAAGCCAGAGCAATATAAAAGAGCTCAACTGTGCCGATATTTGCAAATTTAGATATAGGACCACCAAAGGCAACCAGCGTAAAAACAAAAAGCAGAATGCTTGTAACAAGAAATATGCCTTGTATTGAAAAACTTTTTCGTATCGACTGAGTTTGTACACGTTCCTGATTTGCAAAAATAATGAATGGGGTCTTCGCTGAAAGTATCAGAATTGCGGAGAAAAAGAATATAACAGGCTCGCAAAGTGAATATCTACCCCACATGTCTTTTGAAAACAGACCTGCTATCACAAGCGGCACGGCCATGGCGAGGGCCTGGCCTAGAACCTGAATAGCGGCAAAGCCCAGAAGGGTCTTGGCTTGGGCAAATTCACTGGATATTCTTCGCAACATTGCCAATAGCATAAGCGAAAAGCCGCTGAGAATCAAATATTCAAAGGATACGCTCAAATTAGAGTTGGACGAGACAAGCAAAATGCATCTCAGGTCAGGCCGAACATGCGGTCCAGGTCGTGCTTGGAATACTGCCTGAAGGCGATCAGGGTACTTGTCCGCGTGAGGCCCTTGACCTTGAGCATCTCCTCGGTAACAAGCTTGGCAAGCTGCTCATTCTCTTTCACTCGTGCAACAGCAACCAGGTCATACTCCCCCGCCACCGAGTAAACCTCCGCAATCGCCTCAAAAGTAAGCAATTCTTCCGCAGCTGACGCGATATTTTCCCGCTGGGCGTTGATCAATATAAATGCTGTAATCATAAAAGCTCCTTGAAAATCACAACCGCCATTGATTAAAACCATTTCAAGGGTAAGAGACAATAAAAAAAGCCCTGCGGATTGCTCCACAGGGCTTCAATATCAAGAACAGTCAAGCTATGAACAACGAAAATGTCTGACCTTTTCATCGGTCCCATAAGGACTGATGTCTAAAGTATCCTTTAGAAAGGAGGTGATCCAGCCGCAGGTTCCCCTACGGCTACCTTGTTACGACTTAGTGCCAGTCACCGATCTTACCGTCGGCAGGCGTCTCCTTGCGGTTAACAACCCGACTTCGGGTACTACCGGCTCCCATCACTTGACGGGCGGTGTGTACAAGGCTCAGGAACACATTCACCGCGGCGTAGATGATCCGCGATTACTAGCGATTCCAACTTCATGCAGGCGAGTTTCAGCCTGCAATCTGAACTGAGGAACGTTTTATGCGATTTGCTCCACCTTGCGGTCTTGCGACGCTCTGTACGTTCCATTGTAGCACGTGTGAGGCCCTAGGCATAAAGGCCATGAGGACTTGACGTCATCCCCGCCTTCCTCCGGTTTAACACCGGCGGTCTCGTTAGAGTTCCCAGCATTACCTGATGGTAACTAACGACAGGGGTTTCGCTCGTTAAGGGACTTAACCCGACATCTCACGACACGAGCTGACGACAGCCATGCAGCACCTGTGAAAGTTTCACCCTTGCGGGCAGCCTACACTGTTTCCAGTAAGGCATCCAACCATGTCAAGCCTAGGTAAGGTTCTGCGCGTTGCTTCGAATTAATCCACATGCTCCACCGCTTGTGTGAGCCCCCGTCAATTCCTTTGAGTTTTAGCCTTGCGACCGTACTCCCCAGGCGGCCTACTTAACACTTTTGCTTCGGCCATAAGAACGTCAGAGTTCCTACGACCTAGTAGGCATTGTTTAGGGCGTGGACTACCGGGGTATCTAATCCCGTTTGCTCCCCACGCTTTCGCATCTCAGCGTCAGAACAAGCCCAGTGCACCGATTTCTCCGCTGGCGTTCCTCTTGATATCTACGCATTCCACCGCTCCACCAAGAGTTCCATGCACCCCTGCTTGCCTCAAGACAAGAAGTTCGCCAAGCAATTCCCCGGTTAAGCCGGGGTATTTCACAAAACGCTTTCTTGTCCGCCTACATGCGCTTTAAGCCCAGTGATTCCGAACAACGCTCGCAACCTTCGTCTTACCGCGGCTGCTGGCACGAAGTTAGCCGTTGCTTCCTCTGGGTTAGATCAATCCTTGCGGACTTTCTTCACCCTGACAGCAGTTTACATACCGAAGTACTTCATCCTGCACGCGGCGTCGCTGGGTCAGGCTTTCGCCCATTGCCCAATATTCGTTACTGCAGCCCTCCGTGGAGGTCCGGACAGTTTCTCAATTCCGATGTGCCGGGCCAACCTCTCAGCCCCGGTACCCGTCATAGCCTTGGTGGGCCGTTACCTCACCAACTAGCTGATAGGAGATAGGCCGCTCTTGAACCGATAAATCTTTGAGAACCAGTCATGCGACTGGAAATGTTATTCAGTATTAGTGCCCCTTTCGGTAGCCCCTTGCGGGACGACATTATCCTGAAGTTCAAGGTACGTTACCTATCTATTCCTCACCCTTTCGCCACTAAATAGCCTCTCAGTTACCCAATTGGCCATTCCGTTCGACTTGCATGTCTTAGCCACGCCGCCAGCGTTCGTTCTGAGCCAGGATCAAACTCTTCAATTGTTTATCATAGAAACCGCCGAAGCGGTTATCTTCTGATTATGAAAGCTCAACACTTTACGCTTACGCATCGAAAGTGTTGAAAAAATACACCATTTATAGATGTTTAATTCATCTGCCGTGGTTTTGCGTAACCCACGACAAACGTACACTTTCGCTGCTCATGTAGCTTAACTGTTAACTTGTAAAAGAGCTTCGTCAAAAAGAGCGGATTAAGCTTTCACTTATCCGCCCGGCGAAAATACTACTCTAGCATACCGCCGATGCCTCGTCAAGGTTCTTTGCGAATTATTTTTAATTTCGTTCGCAAGTCATAAGCGAAGCAACCTTATGAAGCGGCGTAGTATAGCAGGCTTTCTTTTCAACGCAAGGGGAAAAAAAATAAAAATAAAAATAAAAACAAAAACCGCTGTAAGCTATTGTTTCGCATGTACTTACATCAGCAAGAAATCTCTTTTTTAAACGTGTCGCCACAACTTGGCCCAGTATCTTGTCTTTAAAAAACTGCATCCTTTTCACCTGCCGTATGCCCGTATCTTCAAAAAGGGTGTAAGCACAGCGAAATAAGGCAAAAAATTTGCCCTTTTTCCGATTTGACCATTTGCAGCCCCCTTCATTATCGCGTAAAACTCCGTTTATCAGGTACAAGGGTTAGAACATTTTCTCATGGGGGATGAATATGGACAGGTTGTTTTCGTTGTCACTTGTCGTTTTAGCTTCTTTCGCCGTTTCAACCGCGTTTTGCAGCCCTTTTCAGGTCTCAATCTGGGGATCCTCACAATATATCGACCAGGGTGATATGGCAATTTCGGGGTGCACGTTTTACAACCCATTTGGTACCCAGACCGCCAAAGAACACAACCTGAGCCTTTCAGGCACGACACTACTTTCTTCTCAGCCCTGGGCAGCCCAGGCCTATGCATCGGCCTCTTTGCACACCGCATCTCTTAAGATCAAGGCCCTGGCATCCGGCACTGGTTTTGCCAGTGCAGGGGCGAAGATCACGGATACAATTATGTTCCAAGGTGCTTATAATGGCATTTGTGATGGTCAGCCCTGCTATTCGATACCCGTTTCGTTCACTGTCGATGGCACAATATCCGGCCAACAGGACCTCTCGGCCGGCATAAGGCTTGGCTCTGTAGAAGTCCATCAGAAGGTCGCATCAGGCGTAACAACCGTCTTTTCAGGCCTTATCCACACCACCGGTCCACTGAGCCTCTGTATGTACCTCAACACCGACGGCTATGTTTATGACGGCTTTATTGATTTCACTAATACCGCCCAGTTCAGCTGGCAATTGCCCTCAGGAGTCACTTATACCAGCGACTCAGGCGCTTTCCTTGCACCAGAACCCGCAACCATGCTCACTCTTACAACTGGAATACTCGCCGTACACCTGTTTGGCAGAAGAAAAGCCCTGGGCAGTTAACAGACTTGGTCACTATTTATTACAATTGCTGATCATGTCCTCGCAAAACGCGGGGACTTTTTGTACACTCGCGATTATCATTTCAGCAGCCGCATCGCCTGTGAAATCCGCTTTTTCCTTGACCTGCGAGGCTTTTTGAGATTAAATTCCCATGTTTTTGGATTCGTTGCGCAAAAGAACGCAAGAAAAGAATAAAGATATGCCAGATTCAGTAATCAAAATAGGCCTTGTTGGTATGGGAACTGTCGGCGCGGGGGTCGCAAAGCTGCTCCTTGAGACTGCAAGCGATATCGAAGCACGCACTGGCATAAAGCTCCAGCTTACCTGCGTTGTCGATAAAGATATTGAAGGCGCATCAAGGCGATACCAGCTTCCCGCCAATCTGCTCACCGATGATGTAAATAAGCTTATCGGCGACAATTCCATTTCAATTGGCGTCGAGCTTGTCGGCGGAATGGGCTTTGCCAAGGAACTCCAGCTGAAAATGCTCCAATCAGGCAAGCACGTTGTAACCGCGAATAAAGCGTTGCTGGCAGAGCACGGAAGCGAAATCTTTGAAGCCGCAAAACGCAATAACAAATGCGTCGCCTTCGAAGCAAGCTGCGCGGGAGGCATACCCATAATCACCGCTATACGCACGGGCCTCAAGGCAAATCGCATTGACGCGATATACGGCATCGTCAACGGGACCTGCAACTACATCCTTTCCAAGATGACCAGCCAGGGCGAAGATTTCCCCGCCGCTCTTGCAGGCGCTCAAGCCAAAGGCTACGCCGAGGCGGACCCGACCCTCGACATCGAAGGCATTGACAGTGCCCACAAGCTGGCGATTCTTGCCTCAATTAGCTTCGGCTATGAAGTTAAAATGCAGGACATCTACGTTGAAGGCATAAATGGCCTGAGCATCAGCGATATTCACTATGGTGCGGAAATGGGCTATACCCTCAAGCTGCTGGCAATAGGCAAACGCACACCAGAAGGCAGGTTCTCGCTTAGAGTGCACCCGTCCTTCATCTCAAAAGACCATGCGCTGGCCAGGGTAAGCGGGCCATTTAACGCAATAAGCATTTTCGGCCACGCTGTCGGCCAGACGTTCTATTATGGCCGAGGCGCAGGCATGATGCCAACCGCAAGCGCAGTCGTTGCCGATATAATCGACGTCGCATTGGGCAATAATCAGACCACTTTTAACCACACCAGGATAGCGCCCCACCAGCAGTTCGCGCCGCTGGTGGACAAAATAGATAACGTCCAGAGCCGCTTTTACATTCGGCTCATGGCTGCCGATGAACCGGGTGTTTTCGCCCAGATCGGCCAGATACTTTCTGATCACCAGATCAGCATCTCCGGAGTCCTACAGCACGAAGCCGCTGTCGAAGACGGCACTGTTCCGGTGGTGATTACCACCCATTTGACTATGCAGAAGCAGGTCTCCGCAGCACTAGCATCGCTTGCGAGCCTGGGCAGCGTTTGTCCAAAACCCGTATGTATCAGGATAGTCGACATCCCGGAGGATAAAGATTGAGCGCCAAATATGTCATTATAGTTCCTGACGGCGCCGCGGATGAGCCGATCCCGCAGCTTGGTAATAAGACCATCCTGGAGGCCGCCAACATTCCAAATATCGACAAGGTGAGCATAGAAGGCCGCCAGGGCCTCGTACGCACCGTTCCAGCCGAAATGGAACCCGGCTCGGATGTAGCGATGATGAGCCTGCTCGGCTACAATCCAGCGAAATTCTATACAGGCCGAGCACCCATCGAAGCTGTCGCGCAAGGCATCGAAATTGGCCCCGATGACTGGGTGTTTCGCTGCAATCTCGTCACCATAGCAGACGAAAAAATGGCAGACCACAGCGCAGGCCACATCTCCACTGAGGAAGGTTCAACCCTCATAAGGGAACTGGCTGCCGCATTGGGCACCGACCAGATCAAATTCTATCCCGGCGTGAGCTATCGTCATTTGCTCAAGTTTTCCGGCTTGGATTTCAATGTCGTAACAAGGCCGCCGCACGACATCATCGGCGAACTTATATCGAAAAATCTCCCCCGCGGAAAAAACAGCGAACTGCTCATTGATCTTATGGCCAAGTCTCAGGCCATCTTTGATGAGCACGAAATAAACCGCGTCCGTAACGACCTTAACGAAAACCCCGTCAGTTCGATTTGGCTATGGGGCCAGGGCAAAAAAGCCCAAATGGAATCGTTCGAAAAACGCTTCGGGCTCAAAGGCGCCGCAATTACCGCTGTAGATCTCGTCCGCGGCTTGGCAAAGCTCATAGGCTTTGATCTTATCACTGTCCCAGGCGCAACAGGCTTTGTGGATACCAATTACGAAGGCAAGGCCCAGGCAGCCATAAAGGCGCTGGACAAGTACGATATCGTCTATGTCCATGTAGAGGCCCCCGACGAAGCCGGCCACGGCGGAAATATCGTTATGAAGAAAAAAGCGGTCGAGCAGATCGATAAGCTTATCGTCGCACCGGTTCTCGAACACCTTAAAAAGAATTGTCCGCAATGGCGTCTGTTGGTCATGCCGGATCATCCGACCCCGGTAGCGTCTCAGGCACATTCGGCCAGTCCCGTGCCCTTCGCTATGACCGGCTCAAATATTAACGGGTTGCTTCATAAGCCATTCAGCGAGGCTAATTCGCTACAAAGCGGCTTTATGATTGAAAACGGTTATGATCTCATGGAATATTTTTTAAAAATATAATCCCTAAATTTCAGCATTTGTTACAGGAAGGTTTATGTCAATACTTGTTCAAAAATTCGGTGGTACCTCGGTAGCCAATGCCGAAAAAATACGTCGAGCGGCCTCCAAGGCCATCGCCGCAGTAAAACGCGGCCATCAGGTCGTGGTAGTCGCCTCCGCTCGCGGCAAACAGACGGACGAACTTATCGCAGACGCAATGGAAGTTAACCCTAATCCCCCAAAACGGGAATTGGATCAACTCTTGAGCACCGGCGAGCAGCAGACCGTTTCGCTTCTTGCCATGGCATGTGAAGCAGAGGGACAGCCTGCTATCAGCATGACAGGCGCGCAGATCCGTCTTATAACCGACAACGTGCACACCAAGGCAAGGATCAAGTCCATCGATGCACAGCGTATCCACAAGCATCTCGATGCCGGCAAGATCGTTATCGTTGCCGGTTTCCAGGGAGTGGATGAAGAAGACAATATCACGACACTGGGCCGAGGCGGCTCAGACACAAGCGCAGTTGCCCTGGCCGCGGCGCTCAAGGCCGATATCTGCGAAATTTACACAGACGTCGATGGCGTCTATACAACCGATCCACGCGTTTACAAAAAGGCCGTAAAGATCGACCAGATAAGCTATGACGAGATACTCGAAATGGCAAGTCTCGGCGCAGGTGTCATGCACAGCCGTTCCATCGAGTTCGGCAAAAAGTACGATGTCAAAATTCATGTAAGAAGTTCGTTGGAAGATAAAGAGGGAACCATAATTACTCACGAGGGCCCACAAATGGAAGGTATAGTTGTTTCTGGTGCTACATTACATAAAGATTTGGCGAAGATCGGACTTATCGGTGTAGATAACAAGCCCGGCAATGCGGCCAAGATATTTGCCCATCTTGCAAAGGCAAAGGTTGTCATAAACGATATTATTCAAACCGAAGTCAATACCGAAAAAGCAAACATGTCCTTCACAGTCGGCAAGAGCGATCTCGCTGACGCCAAAAAGGCCATTGAGGAAATCAAATCTGCTATCGGAGCGCAAAGCATCTTCGTTCGTGAAGATATCGCCGAGGTATCTGTGACCGGCGTAGGAATGAGGACCCATTACGGCGTCGCTGATAGAATGTTCACCGCGCTCGCATCCGCAAACGTCAATATCGATTCGATAGTAACCAGCGAAATACGCATCAGCGTCATCGTGGACAAGGCCCAGGGCGAAAAAGCCCTCGAATCTGTCTGCGACGCATTCCAGCTGGACCGCGCTGCTGATAAACGCTGTTTTTAAGTGGTGATTTAAGCCAGTTGGCAAAAAGAAAACGCAAGACACAATATGCTATGAGCCGTCGGGGCCAGAAGTCAATTGCACTTCTTGTCGCGGCGGCCATAGCTTTTTTTGTTTATCTAGACCGTACCGGCCGCATTGAAGGTCTTGGGGCACGCACCTACTCCCATGCCATGGATAATAATCTCCCAGCCCAGGATGACCGCGCCAAATATCACCTCAAAACGTTTATCGTAACAAAGGTCGTCGACGGCGACACCCTCGATATAAACCTGCCTGACGGCAAATACAAGACCACCCGCATCAGACTACTCGGCGTTGATACTCCCGAAACAAAAAAACCAAACACCCCCGTAATGTACTTTGGCCCCGAAGCTTATGCTTTCACCAAACACGTTGCATTGGGCAAGCAGGTCATAGTCATTATTGATACCGTAAGCCGTCCACGCGACCGCTACGGCCGCCTGCTGGGCTATGTAAGGCTCGAAGATGGAAATGTATTAAATCAATTGCTCGTAGAACAAGGCTTCGCCTACGCTGACCTGCGCTTTAAACACACAGAATTTGAAAAATACAAAATATTGATGGGCCAGGCCCAGCAAAACAAAAAAGGCCTCTGGAAAAATCTGAAATTCGAAGACATGCCCCCGTGGCTCCAAAAAATAAAACCCACCATCCTCAAAAAAGCTGGGTGATCTCACGTTTTTTTTTCACAGCGTCTTTCTAAGTAAGAACCCTGATTACAGAATTAGAATATGCCCTTAGCTGTCATATTATCTTTTTAACGCGAGATTGAGCCCCAGGCCTATAAAAACAATTCCGGTTAGTTTTTGCATTATAACAGATATCTTTGACTTTTTTCTCAGTGCCTTTGTAAAATAAGATGCTCCGCACGCGAGAATAAGACACCAGATGGTCCCAGTTGTAAAAAATGTGCCTCCGAGAATTAAAAATGGCACAGGCCCGTGCGTCTGGTCAGCATTTATGAACTGCGGCAAAAATGATAAAAAGAAAAGTGCTACTTTTGGATTGAGCAGGTTCGTAAAAATACCCTGCAAATAAATACTTCGCATATTCGCCGCGGTTGGTTGACTGTCGCACGATTGAGCCAGCTTTTTGCTCTTCAGGAGAATGCTTATGCCCAAGTAAATCAGGTACACTGCACCTGCGAATTTTACACAATCAAAAGCCGTATTTGATGATGCGATGATCGAAGAAAGACCCAATGCTGCCAGCAACGTATGTATAAGCCCACCGCTCGAAATACCCAAAACTGAAAAAATGCCCGCATTTCTGCCCTGAGCAACGCTCCTGGTAATGATGTACATGGTGTCCGCCCCGGGGGTGATGTTCAGGATTATGCCAGAAACAACAAACAGCCAGTAATTTTCAATACCCAACATCATGTCTTCGCTTATGCCAGATCGTATTCTTTGATCTTCCTATAAAGCGTCCGCTCCCCTATTTTAAGCAGTTTCGCCGCCTTTTCACGGTTGCCGCCAGTATCGGCAAGCGCCTTTATTACTGCCTGCCTTTCAAGATCATCAAGGCTTGCCCCAGTCTGCACCGGCGTCTGCCCCGCCTCAAGCAGCGCTATAGGTGAACCAGCATTGAGCTTGCGAGGAACATAAATTTCCGGCGGCACATCGCAAACATCAATAAAATCCCCGTCCGTCATCACCACCATTGTCCGTATCGCGTTACGAAGCTGGCGTATATTGCCCGGCCAGTTATAGCTTTTGAAAATTTTAATCGCATTATCCGTAAAGCCCCGCACGTCTTTTCCGATCTCATCATTTGCCTGCTCAAGAAAATACCCCGCCAGTTCCGGCAAATCGTCACTCCTGCTCCGCAGCGCAGGCACAGTCACGCAAACCCCCTTGATCCTGAAATAAAGGTCCTGTCTAAATTTCTTTTCTTCTATCAGCTTTACCAGATCATGATTTGTCGCGCTTACCAGGCGTATATCGATTTTCACAGGCTTTGTCGAACCCACAGGCATGATCAGCCCGTCTTCAAGCACCCGCAAAAGCTTAGCCTGCATTATCATCGGCATATCGCCGATCTCATCAAGGAACAACGTTCCCTTATCTGCCGCCTCAAAAAGCCCTTCCCTGTCCGAAAGCGCCCCGGTAAACGCACCTTTAACGTGGCCGAATAATTCGCTCTCAAGCAGCGTTTCGCTTAGCCCGGCACAATTGACAGGTTTAAAAGCCTTGTTGCGCCTTCGTGAATTATTGTGTATCGCACGAGCGAGCAGTTCTTTGCCCGTACCGGATTCGCCTTCGATCAAAACCGATATATTAGTCGGCGCAACTCGCCGCACTATCTCGAACACTTGAGACATACCGGAATTTGCCCCGCGTACCCCCTCGAATTCAAAACGACCCACCCTGCTGACAGTAACTCGCGTTGGCCCCCTGCTGCACGCCATCACAACGACTTCCGTCAGCCGTTTCGTGTCCACAGGCTTGACCACATAATCATAAGCCCCGGCCCGCATAGCGTCTTTACATGCGTCCAGGTTTGAACTAGATGCCACAACGATTACTTGTGTTTGTGAATTGATGTTTTTGGCATGACGCAGAAGTTCAAGTCCGCCCGTACCCCCGTCGAGGTCGATATCCGTCACGAGCACGTCTACGTTCTCTTCCTCGAGCTTTTCTATCGCCCCCGCGGCATTGTAAACAGCAATAACTCGCCCGCACACGCCCTCAAGGGCCTGCGCTATACCGTCTGCATGTTCTATGATCCCATCTGCAACAAGTACTACGGAGCCGTCCTGCATATACTCTTACTCAATCTGACCAGTGGGCAGTCTGAGAATTCAAAATTAAAAGTTCAAATTACTGCATTGTAGAAAAGATGCTAAGTTTCACCCCCTACGGGGGTTCTCGTTGTTGCACATTATACCCAAGGGTTACCACCCTTGGCTACAGAGCTTTCGCCCCTTACAGGGGCTTTTAAAAGGACTAAACCCACGGTTGCCACCGTGGGCTGGTAGAAAACATTTTATCACGCCCTTTCAGGGCTGAAGAACACAAGCGAGACGTTTGTGCTACATTAGTTTAAAATGCTACCATTTATTCTACAACATGAACGTTCTTGGCCTGGAGCCCCTTGCCGCTGTCGTACTCTTCATACTCAACGCTCTGACCATCCTTTAGCGCACGAAAGCCCTGCCCTTCAATGCTGCTGTAGTGAACAAAAACGTCCTGACCGTGTTCGTTGACCACAAATCCGAAGCCTTTTTTCTGGTCAAACCATTTTACTTTCCCCTGAGACATACGCTTCTCCTTCAAAACATAAAGTTAGCTGACCGGCCGAAACCGGCCAGCTTTGTCTTTGAAGTACGTATCAGACCTGGGGCCAAAATAAAAACTCGCCTTAGGCCTTGGGCGTTTCGTCGCCCTTTTCCTTCGCCTCTTCCTTGGCAAGCTCGATAAGTGCCGCCTTGCGTGAAAGCTTAAAGCGGCCCTGGTCGTCGATGGACAGCAGCTTCACCGGGATAATATCCCCAAGCTTCACCACTTCGTCTACGCTCTTAATAAAGCCGGTAGCGAGCTCGCTGATATGGCAAAGTCCTTCGACGCCTGGCGAAAACTCAACAAACGCGCCGAAATCCTTAATCGAAACTACCTTTGAGGTATTATAAATCTTGCCAACCTTAGGCGGCTGGGTAAGACCTTCAATGATCTCTTTGGCACGCAGGTGACCAGTACCGCCGACAGCACTGATATACACCGTACCATCTTCTTCGATCTCGATCGTCGAGCCTGTTGACTCCTGGATCGATTTGATCATCTTGCCGCCGGGGCCGATAACCTTGCCGATGAGTTCGGGGTCGATCTCAATCGTAACAAGCTGCGGTGCGTAGGTGCTTATCGCAGGCCTTGCCACCGAGATCGTCTCGGCCATGATGCCAAGTATCTTGAGCCTGGCGTCCTTTGCCCTGGCCATCGCTTCTAACATGATATTATGTTCCAGACCTTCTCGCTTGATATCAAGCTGAATGGCTGTAATACCCTTTGTCGTTCCGGCAATCTTGAAATCCATCTCGCCGAAATGATCTTCGTCACCGATGATATCCGTAAGCAGCTGATATTTACTGCCTTCCGAGATAAGTCCTATCGAAATACCCGCTACAGGCTCCTTAATCGGAATGCCCGCGTCAAGCATTGCAAGCGTTCCGCCGCAAACCGTCGCCATCGAGCTTGAGCCGTTGGATTCGAGAATGTCGGAAATGATCCTTATAGTGTATGGGAAATTTTCGAAGTCCGGCTTCATCATTTCCAGCGCCTTTTCCGCAAGTGCCCCGTGACCTATCTCGCGTCTGCCCGGGCCTCGCATCGGCTTTACTTCGCCGACAGCGTAAGGCGGGAAATTGTAATGGAGCATGAACTTCTGGCCGTATTCTTCCAGCAGCCCGTCGATGATCTGTGCATCCTGTATCGTACCGAGTGTTATGCTCACAAGCGCCTGCGTCTCGCCTCTGCTGAACAGTGCCGAGCCGTGCGTTCTTGGCAGTATACCCACTGCACAGTCGATAGGACGAACTTCATCGAAGCCGCGACCATCAAGACGTTTGCCCGAAAGCAGCAGCTTGCGAACAACATTCTTTTCGATCTCATGCAGTATGCGTTTGAGCATTGGCGGCGTACACCTTGGCTGCTCATCGCCAGTTGGCATGCAGTATTGCTCCGTAACGTTATCGAACAATTCTCTAACCGAGCTGTTGCGGGCGTTCTTTTCTTTTATCTGCTTAAGCTCATAAAGCCTGTCAAATATCTGACCGCTGATCTCTTTTTCAAGAGACTCATCGATCTCGCTGACTGTGAATTCCTTTTTCTTGCCGCAAGCCTTTGCAAGCTCTTCGATCATGTCGCAAATTTCGATCACGACCTTGTGAGCTTCCTCAACGGCTGTTGCCACCGCTTCTTCCGGTGCGTTCTTAGCCTCGACCTCGATCATGTTGATCGCCTTCTTGGTACCGCCAAGAAGCAGGTTCAGATCGGCCTCATCAACTTGCGAACTAAGCGGATTAACCACAAACTCGCCGTTAATGCGACCCAGCCTGCACGCGCCCATCGGTCCCATGAATGGAACCGAGCTTATCGCCAGAGCCGCCGATGCCCCGATCATACCAAGCACATCAGGATCGTTCTGCTGGTCCGCGCTGAGCACGGTAGCTATAACCTGCACCTCATCGAAATACCCATCCGGGAACAACGGACGTATCGGCCTGTCGATCATTCTTGACGTAAGGACTTCCTTCGTTGTCGGCCTGCCCTCACGCTTCATGAAGCCGCCCGGGAACTTGCCCGCTGCCGCTGTCCGCTCGCGATAATCGACGCTCAGCGGAAAATAGTCGATATCCACCGACCTTGGCGGAGCTGAACATGCCGTCACCAGCACTATCGTCTCACCATACTGAACCGTTACCGCACCGTCAGACAGCTTTGCCATTCTGCCGGTTTCAATTGAGAGGGTTCTACCCCCGATTTGTCGCTCTACTTTGTACACATTTGCCATGTCATTCCTCTTAGGCGAATGGGCAATGCAGGAAAACAGGCTTGTAGTTGTTGGTATTTGGTTGCCTGCTGCCGATTAGCAGCAAAGAACCAACGACCAACAACTAGACAATCCGCCTACCCAGGCCCAGACGCCCCAAATTAAATCCCTTAAACTATTTACGCAAACCAAGCCGGGATATGATCTCTCGGTAGCGTTTAACATTCGTCTTGCTGATATACTTAAGCATCGCCGAGCGGTTTCCTACCATTTTAAGTAGACCCCTGCGGCTTGCATGATCCTTGCGGTGAAGCTTGAGATGTTCGGTAAGCTCTGTAATGCGCTCTGTCAGGATCGCGATCTGTACTTCCGGCGAACCAGTATCGCCTTCGTGAGTCGCATATTTTCCAATTACTGCCGTCTTTTTATCTTTTGTCAGCATGGTTACACCTTTCTTTGCGTACATGACGCACTTTAAATTACCGCTTCACCGCGCTAACATGCAGTGGGCGGCAGGTACAATTACACATTGTACGCTATACTTCAAAAAAGCAATTATATAGGTCGCATTTAATTTTGCAATCCAAAAACCAGAATTGAAGACTTAAAAGAGCGATTAATTAAAGCTTGCTTACATGAATCCATGCTATTTTGTTGTCATTAGTCCAGAATGTGATCCCTTGCGAATAATATCGCAGTTTCCCATCTGTGCCCTTTGTACAATATACTTTATCCGGCACACCGCCGGAAAGGGTTTTTACTTTCCGCGTGCCTAAAGGCTGGCCGTAAACAGAATACACCTCGTCCATCGTCGAATTCAATGTGATGCCCGATGACAGTTTACCACCAAAATTCTCTAACAGGCGAATATCTTTAATTTGGTCGCTAGCCGTTCCAAGCTCTATGCCGTATTTTTCACGATAACTCCATAGTTCGAAATCGCCGCTCGTTTTGCTGATACTCTCCGGCTCACCAAGGATTCTTCTCACGCTCGCCTTATTAGTTCGCGCGTCATTCAACTTAACATCACCAAGTCCAACATTCTCCTGCACGATCATATTGATGCTTCCTGCCGCAGGCGCTATATTTGGTTTCGTTGAGTTATCAGATGTCCACTGTATCTGGGCCGCATTAAATGCGTTTGGGCCTCTCTGCTGCTGCCACCATTTGCCCCATGCATGCCAGTCAGACCCGAAATTCTGACCCGTCAGCCTCACCAGCGATATTTCAGCCCACAATCTTACATTTCTATTGTAATGGTACACAAAGTGGATCAGACTGCCCACCTGGCTGTCGTTCCCGATCATTCCTATCGCTCTTATAGCCTGCCATCTGACTCGGTTATCTTTATTGCTGGTATCCATCGCCAGTTCCAGTAACGGACCCGACGCTTTATCTGTGCCTAACGCGGCAAGTGTGTTTACGGACTCGCACTGCTTTTCATAGAATTTTGAGTGCAGGTCTTTTATGCACTGTGCCTCCAATTCATCCATCTGGGCTTGCGTAAATTTGGCATAACGGCCCATATCCAGAAGATCTTTAAAATGATCTTCGGTCCATTCGGCGAATTGCCGCTGCTCTGCATTGAGCTTGTTATCATTTGGCATCGCCTCCGCGAAGCACAGTGACCCACCAAGACAGAGCATCGCCAGATAAATGAAAATTGTGGTTTTTCTAATTTTTATATCCTCCATCAGATGTTTCTCCCATTTTATGACATTACGATACATTTTGTCAACTCTGCACAGCAGAAATATCTTGTAATGCGGCATCCATTCCATTGTTTACGCCAAGCCTCCGGCAAACTATAATACCTCACTTTTGCAGACCAAAGTAATAGAAAGGTATGCCGTGAGCGACGTTACAAATAACACGACCGAATCCGAATCATCCGAGCAGAGGACTGATTTCATACGCGAGATCGTAATAGCCGACAATAAATCTAACAAATGGGGTGGAAGGGTGATTACCCGCTTTCCCCCCGAACCCAATGGCTATCTCCACATCGGCCACGCTAAGAGCATCTGCCTTAATTTCGGCATCGCCCAGCAGTTTGGCGGTCAATGCAACCTCCGATTCGACGATACTAATCCAACAAAAGAAGAAGAGGAATACGTCCAATCTATCATTACCGATGTAAAATGGCTCGGCTGGGACTGGGAAAACAGGCTCTATTTCGCGTCCAACTACTTCCAGCAGATGTACGACTGGGCTGTCGAATTGATCAAAAAAGGTAAAGCCTACGTCTGCGACCTCGCCGGCGACCAAGTCAGCATATACCGCGGCTCATTCACCCAGCCCGGTAAAGACAGCCCATGGCGCAACCGCAGTGTTGAAGAAAACCTCGACCTCTTCAACCGCATGAAAACCGGCGAATTCCCCGACGGCTCCCGTACCCTTCGCGCAAAGATCGACATGGCCTCCCCTAATCTTAATATGCGTGATCCCGTAATGTACCGCATCATGCACGCTACCCACCATCGCACGGGCGAAAAATGGTGCATTTATCCCATGTACGACTGGGCGCACGGCCTAGAAGACTCGATTGAAAAAATAACGCACTCGATCTGTACCCTCGAATTCGAAAACCATCGCCCGCTCTACGATTGGTTCCTCGATCAGCTGGGCATCTATCACCCACAGCAGATAGAGTTTGCCCGCCTCAACCTCACCTATACCGTAATGAGCAAACG
>Ga0208789_1000599_pt1 | contig 30816 bp, 29 predicted proteins | sample Methanotroph_Enr_FD_187368 | JGI IMG/M metagenome (GOLD analysis project Ga0208789, IMG submission 187368) | Enriched soil microbial communities from Old Woman Creek wetland in Ohio, USA - Methanotroph_Enrichment_5 (SPAdes) (version 2) | ecosystem: Environmental > Terrestrial > Soil > Wetlands...
AGATTCTGACGGCGTTTCAGATTGTGTGGATCAATGCCCTGGAACCCTCAAAGGCAGCAAAGTTGACAACAAGGGATGCCCGGTTAGGCTTGTGCTCAAAGGCGAACACTTCAAATATGATTCTGCGGAATTGACGTTGAATGCCAAGGATATTCTTGATGGCGTCGCGGAAAATCTTATTTCCTATCCTCAGAAAAATGACATTGAAGTTCAAGGTCATACCAGCAGCGAAGGCAGCAATGCCTATAACATGAAGTTATCACAACGGCGTTCACAGTCAGTTGTTAACTACCTTAAAATGAAAGGCGTTACCAACAAACTGATTGCAAAAGGGTATGGCGAAACCCAGCCAATTGCCGATAACCGAACTGAAGCGGGTAAGTCTGAAAACCGCCGTGTCGAATTGATCTGGATCGAATATTGATAAAGTTCTAAAGCCGGAAAGTCGATTGAGATTTTCTTAATACAACACTAAAACCCGCTTTCAAGCGGGTTTTTTATGTCAAACAGTTGCGTTGCGGGTAATTAATCCGAGTAATTAACTATGGAGTCTTTATGTGCGATACCGTACAGACTGCAACTGACCTTGTCGCTAGACTTAAGCTGAATCTCGTTGCGCGTGATTTAAAGAGAGTTTTCTTTTATCAGACGATTTTTTCTTACGCGGTAGCTTTATGCCACTTGGCGTACTTTTTAAGAACACAACACTCTAAGGAATAAACCATGAAAACAACAAATAAGCATAAGCAAAACAAATTAGTTGATAGCGTTCTTGTTATTACTGTTTTATCCGTTGTTCTCGGATTGGCTGGTTGCGAAAAAGAAGGAACAGCTGAAAAGGCAGGAAAGAAAATTGATCGCGCGGCTGAAAACGCCACGCAGAAGATTGAGCAAACGACTGAAAAAGCAGGAAAAGGACTTGAAGGCGCAAAAGAGTCGGTAACAGAAAAAACTGAAACAGCTGGGCAATACATCGATGACTCGGTTATTACGACAAAGGTTAAGGCGGCAATTTTAAATACGCCTTTGCTTAGCTCATCCCATATTGACGTGACCACGGTCAATGGCGTAGTGAAGTTGAGCGGCACGGTTGATTCCGAACCCAGCATCAGCAAAGCGATAGAAGTGGCAAAGAGCCAGGAGCATGTGCTTTCGGTTGAAAGCAGTCTGGTGGTTAAAATTATGCCGGATAAAAAGTGATGCATTTCTTGTGTTTTTTATCTGAGATATTGTTGGATGCGGCGATTTGCTAGAGTGCTTCCAATTTTTGAACAATGAATTGAGCGGGTTGGTTTACCTTAAAGGGAGCCGACCCGTCTCAATGCACTGTTGGTAAGCAACATCCATATTTGCTAGCCAGGATTGAATATCTCTATAGGCCTAAAAAATCGGTTGGTGTTGCACAAGTGTCTTTAAATAAGTGCCATGACCTATCGGGTGAACTTGCTCGACTGAATCCTACATTACCTAAGCTTGGACTCTCTGTTGAACGAGCGTTGCTTGAAAGCACTCTAAAACGGCGGGTGATATGAAAAAGTGGCGGAAGACCTTAGTCCAACTGTAAAAAGTATGTGCTTAATTTGGCAAATTATTAGGGGGATTTAGCTTACTTGAACCGGTTAACCGGCCAAAAAACTCATGCACCAGCAATGCGCCGAGTATCAGTAACGTGCCTGTTGCTACCTTGGCGGTTAGCGGTTCATGATTAACGGCATGACCCAACAGCAGGGCCATTACCGGCGATACCAGAGTAATCAGTGCGACTTTGGTGGCGCTCTGATAAAGGAGTAAATAGTAATAAAGCACAAAGCCAACCGTCGTGGCTATCATGCCCAGATAGACAATAGATGCCAGACTGACCGGTGATATTTCAGTCGGCCAATGGCCGTCAAATATTGCCCAGGTTATCAGGTAAAGCGGCAGAGACAATAACAGGCCGCCCGTTACCTGGGATATAGCCGGTATTTTTCCGTCTATGCGCTTGACCCAGACCGAACTGACAGCCTGTAAAAACGCAGACACCAATACGCCGATGATGCCTAGCACGGCGCCATAACCCATTTGCAATGCCGTGCCGAACATAACCCACAAGCCGCTAATGCCCATAACATACGCCAGCAGGTTGCCTAAAGTCAGGCTTTTTTCCCTTAACCAGATTGCCGCTAATATGGCCGTCATTAATGGCAAAAGACCGAACAGTACCGATACCCAGCCGGAAGGAATAAATTGCGCAGCCCAATAAACTGCCACCATTGAAGGGTAGATTTGCACAGCCACGGCCAGGTAAGTTTCCAGTGCTTTGCGATGCCAGGCCAAACGTTGATTCGATAGAGCCAGCATCAATAATAGACATACCGAACCTATTACCATTCGCGCGGTTACCCCGAATAGAAACCCTGGCCCTTCAACGCTCCACTTGATCGCCAGCGGTGTTGTCGACCAAAGTAGAATAACACAGATGTAGGCCAGATAGATACGCATTAAGTCGACTTGAAGGGGGCAGAGAAGGGCGGGTTTTCTATTGTATCAGTTACTGACAGATAATTTACTTGTTCGGCGCTAATTCAAAAATAATCAGTTCTGCCGCATCGTCGCCGACATTTTCTACCGACATTAGTTCACCCGTTTCCCAAAAAATTTCACCGGCTGAGTAGGTGGTGGCTTTGCCGTGCTCGACGACTTTTAACGATCCTTTGACTATATAACGGGGCCCCGGTCCTTCGTGAGTATGCCAAGGCGTTTTAAAGCCGAATGGAAATGCGACCCGAATCACTTTGGCATCAATGTTCGGGCTGGGAAGTTCCAGCTTTTTTTCTAGCAGGACGGTTCTATTCAGGCCGATTTTCTCTTGGGCCGAAACAGCCGGTATGCCACTAAGGTACAACGCTGCAAGCATTGCCGGAATAAATTTGACGGTTTGTATTTTTAACATTGATCGGCCTATTGAGTGTATGTTTTAGGGGAAACTTAATGGGCAAGTTGTCGAGGTTTTACAAATTAGTAATTTCCAAGATTTCCTGTCCGACGAGCAAGCATTGATCCGCTATTTGACCATAGATAAAGTGCATACGGTAAGTTCCTTTGTAGATGTGGCCGTATACTTCCAGAACATCAAACTTACCTTTTCCGGCGGGATTTTTTATCGGTTTAAGCACGCTAACGTGCTCATCAATTTCGGTTCTGTCATCTAATCCAAAGTGAAAATCCAACAGCTTTTTGGCTTGAAGGGCTGCATTTGCCGAACAGTGATGCACCGGTTCACTGGATGCTTGCGTTGATGTAGCAAGAAACAAAACCAGCATGACATATTTAATCATTTCTACTCCAGAAAAAAGAAAAGGCCGGCGGCGCGGATTGGACAGTCTAACAAGTCTTAACTTAACAACGCATAATATTGGTTAAAAAGCTTGGTGCGGTCGGCCAAACCGTTGGTTCCGCCATTAACTTTTTTGGTGACGGCTGTTATCACTGCATCCGACGAGCCTTCGTCGCAGACAGCCCATATCTTATTTACATCAAAGAAAAATCCGGCAGAAGCCAATGGATAGCGGGTGGCGACTAAATCAGGATTGGCAACGGTATTTTCATTCACAACTTTACCAAAACTGGCGTAATTGGCTCTGCCCGTTAATTGAATATATCCGCGGCCCCTGAATGTATAACCGTCACCGCTGGCTTCATCGCCATTGCCCATTCTGTTCGCATAGACTCGTGCGCCGATCTTAGCTGGATTTCTCGCATAAGATTCGCATAGCTGTCCTGGGAAATAGGATGGAAATGCGGTTTTCAAGCCATCGGCTGAATAATCCAAATTTTCATAGACTACTGTAAAACTCTCGCTTTCGTGACTGCACTGCGCTAAAAAGTGGGCTAGTCTTAAGCTATTGCTTATTGCGGCTATAGCGGGTATCTGAGCAATGACTCCGTCGGGAATATGCCCCTTAAGAACTTGTAATGAGCTTGTCGAATACGGATTTAACTTGGCTACATTACTTGTGCAGTTTTCGGGTAATAACATGACAACTCCTGTAATAACTAATTTTTAATCCCAATCCCTTTATGCAAAAGGTAAAGGCTAAACAGGGTCAAGGTCGTAATAAATCCGCCGGTAATGATAAAGCTTATTTGAATATCAATATCGGTCACGCCTATCAAGCCGTAACGAAAGGCATTGATCATGTACAAAATGGGGTTTCCCATTGAGATGGTCTGCCAGATACCGGGCAGCATATCGACCGAATAGAACACGCCTCCCAGATAGCTTAACGGCGTCAGTACAAAATTCGGGATAATCGAAATGTCGTCGAAACTCTCGGCCAGTATCGCATTGATAAAACCGGCCAAGGCAAATACGGTGGCGGTCAGTACGGCGATGGACAGGGTAATTGCGATGTTATTAACTTTAATATCTGCAAACAGCAGGGATATTAGAGCCACCACAATGCCGACCAGCAAGCCGCGGATAATACCGCCGCTGACGTAGCCGCCCAAGATCACCCAGTTGGGTATCGGGGCAACCAGCAATTCTTCGATATTGCGCTGGAATTTGGTCGAGTAAAACGACGATACGACGTTGGCGTAAGAATGGCTGATCACCGACATTAAAATAATGCCGGGGACGATATAGTCCATGTAGCTGGCGCCGCTGATGGTGCCGATACGGTCGCCGATCAGCTTGCCGAAAATCAAAAAATACAATGCGGTGGTGATCGCAGGCGGCAGCAGGGTTTGCGGCCAAATCCTGATAAACCGGAATATCTCTTTGATTACAATGGTTCTAAAGGCAATGGAGTAATTCATTGTTTATCACCTGCAGGGTTCGAGTCGATCAAATCCATAAATAACTGTTCCAGCCGGTTAGATTTGTTCTTCAGGCTAAGGACTTCGATATTCTGAGCAGTTAATTGGCTGAACAGCTTGTTAAGCCCATGCTCTTTAGGCACAGCAACATTAAGCGTCTTGTCGGTCACGCGCTCAATCTGGCAGCCTTCAATCACCGGTGTTGCAGCAATGGGCCGGGCCAGATCCAGCACGAAATGCTCCACATGCAGCCTTGCCAGCAGGCTTGCCATGTCGGAGTTTTCGACTATCCGGCCGTGATTGATGATGGCGATATTGCGGCACAGGCTTTCCGCTTCTTCTAGGTAGTGCGTGGTCAAGATGATGGTCGTGCCTTGCTGATTGATTTCCTGCATCATTTGCCACATCGAGCGGCGTATCTCTATATCGACGCCTGCGGTCGGCTCGTCGAGAATCAATAATTTGGGCGCATGCACCAAGGCGCGGGCGATCATGACCCGGCGTTTCATACCACCGGACAAGCGCCTGGAAACGGTGTCGCGTTTGTCCCACAAATCCATTTGTTTAAGACAATACTCGGTGCGTTGCAGGGCGAGTTTGCGCGGCGTACCGTAATAACCGGCCTGGTTGAGCAAGATGCTTTTGACGGTGTCGAACTGGTTGAAATTGACTTCCTGCGGAACCAGGCCGATGCAGCTTTTGGCTTTTTCCCGCTCACGCCTTAAATCATGTCCGAAGATGCTGACTGAGCCGGAGGAGGAGTTGATCAGCGAGCTGATGATGCCGATAGCCGTAGACTTGCCGGCGCCGTTGGGCCCAAGCAAGGCGAAAAAATCACCGGCCTCAACATCGAGGTCGATGCCTTTTAAGGCTTCAAAGCCATTATTGTAGGTTTTTTTAAGATTACGCAGGGATAATGCATTCATGCTGAAAGTAACACTTAACGGAAGCCTTTAAATAAGTTAAATTACGTAATCTTAAATTACGCGCCGCATCCATATCCATGAGCTTGGATGGCTAAAACCGCGTAATTTTATCAGATATTAACACGCTTCATAGACAAAACTGGATAACTCGTGCCGAAGAAACCTCCTGAAATTGTTGCCGCTGTAGACTTGGGTTCTAACAGCTTCCACATGATTGTATGCAGTTTAACCGATGGCAAATTACAAACTCTCGATCGACTCAAAGAAATGGTCAGGCTTGCGTCCGGCCTGGATAGCAGAAATTATCTCGACATCAACACTCAGAGCAGGGCTTTGGAATGCCTGGAAAGGTTCGGACAAAGGATCCGTAATTTTCCTCCGGAAAGCGTTCGCGTGGTAGGCACCAGCACTCTGCGCCAAGCTAAAAACTCGCAGCAGTTTTTGGAAAAGGCGGAAAAAGCGCTAAACCATCCTATTCATATCATCTCAGGCATCGAAGAAGCCCGGTTAATTTATCAGGGCGTTGCGCACAGTCTGGGTAGCAAAGCCAACCTGCGGCTGGTGATGGATATAGGCGGCGGCAGCACCGAGTACATCATCGGCTCAGGCGATACGCCCAGAATAAAGGAAAGTACGCCGATGGGTTGCGTGTTGGTCAGCAATGCTTTTTTTAAGGATGGCAAGCTCTCCAAAAACGCCTTCACCCAGGCAACCTTGTTCGCCGAGCAGCAGCTTGAGCCGATCCAGAAATACTTCCAGCGCAAGAACTGGGACGAGGCCATCGGCGCATCAGGCAGTCTAAAAGCTATTGATAAGGTTCTTCAAGTCAAAAACTGGAGCAATAACGGCATAACCAGGGAAGGCCTTGAGCATCTGGTCGCCCATATCAACCAATGCAGTCATGTTGATGAGCTTAACTTGCCTGAACTCGATCCTGAGCGCCTTCCGGTATTCCCAGGCGGTGTCGCGATTGTCTATGCCACTTTCAAAAGCTTAGGCATTGAGCAAATGACCGTTTCCGATGGAGCGCTGAGGGAAGGGCTGATTCAGGATTTACTGGGCCGGATTTACGATCATGATATTCGCTCCGCAACTGTCCAGGCTTTGGCGGATCGTTATCATATCGATAAAGATCACGCCTCCCGCATTAAGCGGACGATTAGCTATATACTGGATCAATTGGGCGATGATTTTTGCGGGCCTAACCATGAACATGTTGTGCAGTTTCTAAACTGGGCCGCAGACCTGCATGAGATGGGCCATGACATTGCCCTCGGCCAGTATCATAAACACAGCGCGTATATTATTGAACACGGCGACTTTGCCGGTTTTTCCAGGCAGGATCAGATTTTATTGTCAATCATCGTAAAAGCGCATCGACGTAAGTTTTCACGTGCGTATTTCAATAAGCTGCCATATCCCTGGAATATCGACGCGCCCATTCTGACTATTATTCTGAGGCTGTCAGTATTGCTGCACCGCAATCGCCAGGAGCATGAGCTGCCCGATTTTAAAATATCGCTGACAAAATCAAGAATCTGTCTCCAGTTTCCAGACCAGTGGCTGGCTCAAGCGCCGTTGACTCATGCCGATTTGACTCAGGAAGCCAATTATTTAAAATCGGCAGGATTTAAGCTGGAATTTGCCTAATAATCAGCCGACTGATGAAAACTTTAATAAGTCTTTTGTTTTACTGCTTTGGCGCACTGCTGGTTTTATGCGCGATGCTGGTGTTTTTTGGCGTCGGCGATAAACCTGAGCTTGCGGTCGGCTGGGCGCCCACCCGTGACGATCTGGTCAGGGCCAAGAAAATCCTGCATGAAGGCTCCAAGACCAAACCTGATGAAATCGGTATCATTGAATTAAGCCAAGCCGACCTCAATCTGGCCGGCAATTATTTGCTTAACCGCTACAGCAAAAGCGCCGCCGATTTAGAGTTTAAAAACGATGAGTTGAGATTTAAGGTCACGATAACGTTGCCTGAAAACAGCTTGGGCAAGTATTTAAATATCAGTTTTAGACTCGGCAACGTAAAGGACAGCGACCTTCCTGTCATCACCAAATTTAAAACCGGAAAACTGTTGTTGCCGGCAAAATTAGCGGCTTTTGTTATCGACAGCATTATTCAACATTCATCGTTGAATGAATATTTTATTCTGGCAACCCGCCCTATCAAGGCGGTTAAGATTGACGCGCAAAAAATCACCATTACCTACTATCCGAACAAGGACACATTGATCCAGGCGCGAAACTTCCTGACTCACACAGGCGATAATGCTGCGCTGAACATTTATCAGCAAAAACTGGCAGACATCGTTGCCAAACATAACCCGGAATGGCGTTTATCGTTGGCGGAGTTGTTACGTCCGCTGTTTGAGCTGGCTTACCAGCGCTCTACATTGGAAACGGCGATAGATGAGAACAGGATTGTTATTTCAGCGATCAACGACTACGTCAATAGGAAGGAGACGAAAAAACTCCTGGCGATACCTGAATCTGCACCAGCAGCCGGCCAACAGTATTCTGCTTTTTTATATAAACGCATCGACTTGGCTCAGCATTTTATAGGTTCAGCCGCGCTTACCGCATCGGTAAACAAGCAGGCGGCCCAAATTGCCGGCGAAGAAAAAGAATTAAGCGATGCGCACGGCGGCAGCGGCTTCAGTTTTATTGATTTGACCGCCGACAAAGCCGGTACGCGCTTTGGTGAAATGGCAACCTCATCACCGGAAAATGCACGAAAAATGCAAAAGGCCATGGCAGGGATAAAAGATTACAGCGACTTCATGCCGGACCCCAGAGATCTTCCCGAGCACATGAATGAGGCCGACTTCAAGCAACGCTTTGAATCGATAAACAGTCCCGTTTACCAGGAAATTTCAAAACAGATTGATGAGCGTATTTCGGCAACGCCAATTTACAATGCAGAATAAAAAAGGGAGCCAAAAAAGCTCCCTCAATTTAATACTGGGGACGACCGGTTGACCGCCCCTGAATCAACGCTTAATTAAATGTAGAGCCCGGTGTGCCAGGCAAAGTCGGCATTTTCTGTTTAGGGAATTCGCCGGTCAAGCCTTCCAAGAATGCCACGATATCGGCAATTTCTTCTTTAGTTAAAGTCTTGCCCAATTGCAGTTTAGCCATCAACATGACTGCTTTATCCAACGTTTTAACCGAACCGTTGTGGAAATAAGGTGCAGTCAAAGCGATGTTGCGTAAAGTAGGTACTTTAAATAAATGCTCGTCAGCCGTATTCTTGGTGACTTCCGCTAAGCCTTTATCCTTGTGGAAATGGTATTGCGCTTCCCAATAGCCGTCTGGGATTGCAGGGAACTTCTGGAACATGCCGGGGCCATTAAACGCCGGGCCGCTATGACAATGGGTACAACCTAATTCCGCAACTTTTTCCATGCCGCGAATTTGTTGCGCCGATAAGGCGGACTTGTCGCCGGCAACATACTTGTCATAAGGGCTGTTAGGCGTAATCAAGGTTCTTTCGTAAGCAGCAATCGCTTTGGTTGCGTTGTCTTTAGAAATGGCGTCTTTACCGAAAGCCTTTTCAAACAATAAGTGGTAGCCCTCAATCGACTGCAAACGAGCGACTACGTCATCCCAGCTTTTCATACCCATTTCAATGGGATTGGTCACGGGGCCTGCAGCCTGCGCTTCCAGGCTCGGCGCTCTGCCATCCCAGAATTGAACTGCATTAAATGCCGCATTCCAAACAGTAGGGGCACTGCGTCCGCCGGTTTGACCGTTAACACCCATAGAATTCGGTCTATTATCTTCGCCTCCCAGCATGGTGTTATGACAGGAAGAACAGGAAACCGTGCCTGTAGAAGACAAACGGGGGTCATGATAGAGTATTTGACCCAACTCAACTTTAGCAGGCGTTGTAGCATTATCTGCCGGAGCCGGTGCTTCTGTCGGTAATGTATCCCAGGCCGAAGCCACCGAAACGGAACTAGCTAACGCCAACGCTGTAACCAGCGAACGAATTTTAAACATACTATCCTCCAAAATATTATTAAGTGTTATTAGTGTGGGGGGAACCTAAATAGCTTGTAGGTTAGGTTAGCATAACCCAACACATCCAAGCGGCAATTGTCGGGTTACGCTAACCCGACCTATACCTAAAAGAATTGTAAGATATGAAGCAGACAAGGTACAACGAAATTTCCCTTGTGCGAGTTTAATCGTTTGCTGCTGGTGTGAATTTGATCAACAAATCAATTAAGCGCGGCATCCAATAACACTAACGGGTGCTGTCAAAAAGCGGGCGCGATCTGCCGTTCTGTATTATTGGGCTGTTGCCCCGCGTCCGCTGGCAGCGGCCGGGGCGTTTTTATCGGATTTTGCGGCTGCCTGCCGCGCCCTGTTTTATTTTTTTGACTTACCAAACAGGCTTTTGATTTTTCCGATTGATCCTTTTTCGGGATTAGCAGCCGGTTGTTGTTTTGGCTTGCCAAACAGATTCTTGATTTTTCCAAGCGAGCCTTTGGCTGGAGCCGATTGCTGCTCCAGGTCTAATGATTCAGACGGCATTTCTTGATCTGGTTGCTGCGGCGCTATGTCATCTGAAGATGTGGGCGTAGCGGCTTCGAAAGCCGGATCAATTGCAATGGGGGCTTGTTCATCTTGCCACCGGGTCGCAACTTGCGGCGCTTCAATAATGGGTTCGACTTCGTTCTGCCAGCGGGTCGCGACTGGTTGTTCGCCAATAAGCGGTTCTCCGATAATCGGCTCGACTTTGTGATTTTCCGCAGTCTGGGCAATCAGCGGTTCTGCAATAGCCGGGCTTTCTTGCTGTTGTATTGGTTGTTGCCATGTTCTAACCGCCCTGAACGGTTCCGGTTCAGGCTCTACGGGCCTCGACACGGCAGGTTGGTATGTTTTCAGGCTGGCGGATAAAGTCTGCTGAGCATCGTTCTGCTGCTGCAGAATTGCTTTTTGTTCATCAAGCGCCTGCTCCAGTCTGGAAAGCTGGTTGGTGTGAGAGGCTAATATTGTTTGCAAGGCTTCAAGCAGCGATTCTTTTTCGGCCAGTTTTGCCGTTTCCGCCTGAAAGGTTTGTTGTAACTCAACTTTTGCTTGCTGCTCGGTACGCAAGCGTTCTATTAACTGCGTAATGACCTTGTCATGCTGTTGCCATAACGAGTCTGCCTTGACGTCCTCAGTCGCCGGCAATGGCCGTTCGCCCAGGTCGAAACTTGTCGCCAGCGACTGAATAGTTCCGGCAATCTGCTGGTTGCGTTGATAAATTAGTTGTTCAAGCGCCAAAGCCCGTTGTGATTCGTCTTGAACTGCGTTCTGGGCTTTTTCCGTTTGCTCAATAGTCGCGGCCAGTTCCTCTTGAGTGTGCTGTAGCTGTTGCTGTGCGGCATTGAGATTTTTGGCGGCGGCTTTTTCGCCGGCAACTTTGCCTCTTTTTATTGAGGCTATCCTGATGCTGTATAGCATTGCCGTCAGTAGCCAGACCGCTGTCGCTAATGCAGCTGCGTATAGCGGATTGTTCAGGGTAAAAAGATACCATTCGGAAAGCAAAGCTTTGATAAAGGGCAGGTATTTTTCCATGTGGGTTCCTCGATAATAAATTTTGTTTGCATATTGTACTAGGAGCATTGTTTACAATGCTGATATTTTTAACAGGGCGATTGTTAAATTAGCCAATTGCACACAAAATACGTGCATCATTGGGCAACGAGAGAATCTTTTGCTGTCCTGAATTTTTAATTATCGGCACAACCCAACATATGAATACCGACAATATCACCGAAGTAAAAAATTACCTGCTTAAGCTGCAAGACCAAATCTGCTCGTCTCTGGAAAGCGTGGAGCCTGAAGCCCGGTTTATTGAAGACCTTTGGCATAGGACCGAAGGTGGCGGCGGCAGAACCCGCGTCTTGGCTAATGGCCTTGTTATTGAACAGGGGGGGGTGAATTTTTCGCATGTGTCCGGTTTTAACCTGCCGCCTTCGGCAACGGCCAAGCGCCCGGAACTGGCGGATCGGCAGTTTCAGGCGATGGGCGTGTCGTTGGTTATTCATCCCAATAATCCTTACGTGCCGACCTCGCACGCCAATGTGCGTTTTCTAATCGCCGAAAAACCGGGCGAGCCGAGCATCTGGTGGTTTGGCGGCGGCTTTGATTTAACGCCGTTTTATCCGTTTAAGGAAGATGTGCTGCATTGGCATCAAACCGCCCGTGCCGCCTGCCAGCCTTTTGGCGATGACGTTTATCCGACATACAAAAAATGGTGCGACGGGTATTTTTTCCTCAAACACCGAAATGAAACCCGTGGCGTAGGCGGGCTGTTTTTTGACGATTTGAACGAGTGGGGCTTTGATAAGTCTTTCGCTTTTATGCAAAGCGTCGGCAACCATTATATTGAGGCTTATCTGCCGATCATACAAAAACGCAAGGACACGGCTTATGGCGACAGGGAACGTGAATTCCAGCTATACCGCCGCGGACGTTATGTCGAATTTAACCTGGTCTATGACCGAGGCACCTTGTTTGGCCTGCAATCCGGCGGGCGCACCGAATCGATTTTGATGTCCATGCCGCCGGTAGCTCACTGGAAATACAATTGGCAACCTGAGCCGGGTAGTACCGAAGCCGTGCTTTATGATGACTACTTAAAGCCGCAAAACTGGCTGGGTGATTGAATGCTGCCAGTTAAAAAAATAGAACACAGATGACGGATTAGACGGATTTAAACAGATTTTAAGGGGCGTTTTATCCGCGTTTATCAGCTTAATCCGTGTTATCCGTGTTCCATTATATGTTGTAGCGCTTGCCTGAGACTAAATTGGAACCTATAATCGAGCATTTTTTTAATGGGCGCAGATTGCGGCCTATTTATCCTATATTTTATAGACAGAACAATGACTAGCCACATTATGCCGACCTATGGGCGCTTGCCGATTACTTTTGAACGGGGCGAGGGCGCATGGTTGTTTGATCAAAACAATAATCGCTACCTGGATGCGGTATCCGGCATAGCGGTGTGCAGCTTGGGCCATGCTCACCCTGCGGTGCATCAAGCCATCTGCAAGCAAAGCGAGAAGTTGGTGCATACCTCAAACCTTTACGGTATCGCCGTTCAGGAACAGTTGGCCGATAAGCTGATTGAAAAAAGCGGCATGGATAACGTGTTTTTTTGCAATTCCGGTGCGGAAGCTAATGAAGCGGCGATCAAGCTGGCTCGCAAATACGGCCACGAACAAGGCATAGACAATCCGGCGATTATCGTCATGGAAAAAAGTTTCCATGGCCGCACGCTGGCAACTCTGAGCGCAACCGGCAATGCCAAAATACAGCAAGGCTTTGCGCCGCTGGTTGAGGGCTTTGTCCGCGTACCTTACAACGATATCGGCGCGATTGAACAAGCGGTTGAGCAGCATAACAATGTCGTCGCTGTGTTGGTTGAGCCGATTCAAGGCGAGGGCGGCGTCAATATTCCCGCTGCCGATTACCTTAACCAAATTCGCAGCTTGTGCGACAAGCATAACCTGCTGATGATGCTCGACGAAATCCAGACCGGCATCGGCCGTACCGGCAAGTTCTTGGCCTTCCAGCATAACGGGATACTGCCCGATGTGTGTACGCTGGCTAAAGCGTTGGGCAACGGCGTACCGATCGGCGCCTGCCTTGCCAGAGGCAAAGCGGCCAAGGTGTTAACCGCAGGCAATCACGGCTCCACTTTCGGCGGCAATCCGCTGGCCTGTAGCGCCGCTTTGGCGGTATTGACGACGCTGGACGCTGAAAACCTGATCGAGCAGGCCGCGCAAAAAGGCGATGCGATCAGTTTGGCATTTAAGGAACGGTTAGATGGCAATGCGCATGTTGTCGATATTCGGCACAAAGGCATGATGATCGGTATCGAACTCGACAGTCCGTGCACTGAGCTTGTGCAGGCCGCATTGCAAAACAACTTGTTGATTAATGTCACCAGTGAAAAAACCATACGTTTGCTGCCGCCGTTAATTATCAATGACCAACAAATAACCCAACTCGTAGAAACCTTATCGACGCTTATTTATAAGCACACTGACGCCCTATGAATCCTAGACATTTTATCAGCCTGCTCGATTTATCCGGCGACGAATTCCGTCGCTTGATCAACAGAGGCATCGTTCTAAAAAATAACCGCGACCCTGATTACCAGCCGTTAAAAGGCCAAGTATTGGCGATGATTTTTGAAAAATCATCGACGCGCACCCGCATTTCATTCGAATCAGGCATGAGCCATTTCGGCGGCAGCGCGTTGTTTTTATCGCCCAGGGATACCCAGCTAGGCCGCGGCGAACCTTTGCAGGACAGCGCCAGAGTCATTTCCAGCATGGTTGACGGCATCATGCTCAGAACCGACAAGCACGAAACGGTGACCACATTCGCCCAGTATTCCAGTGTTCCAGTCATCAACGGCTTGACCGATTTGCAGCATCCCTGTCAATTGCTGGCAGACATGCAGACTTATTTTGAACATCGCGGCGACATCCAAGGCAAAACCGTGACCTGGATCGGCGACGGCAATAATATGTGTCATTCTTATATCCATGCGGCAATGGTGCTGGATTTTAACTTGAACATCGCTTGCCCTGAAGCTTATCTGCCGTTAAAAGACATCGTTGATGCCGCGGGCGATCGCGTCCGGTTTTTTGATACGCCTGCTGCTGCCGCCCAAGATTCGGCGCTGGTCGTTACCGATGTTTGGGCCAGCATGGGCCAGGAAGAAGAACAAAAACAACGCGAAATTGCGTTTAAAGATTATCAGGTCAACGCTGACGTTATGAAAGCGGCAAATAGCGATGCGTTGTTCATGCACTGTTTACCCGCTCACCGGGGCGAGGAAGTCAGTGCTGACGTGATTGACGGCACTCAAAGCGTAATCTTCGATGAAGCTGAAAACCGTTTGCATGCACAAAAAGCACTGCTGGAATTTCTCCTGTGCAAAAAATCACGTTAGAATTCACCTTACTAGACGACCAACTATAGAGATTCAAGTGAAAAAAATACTCAGCTCGTTTTTTATCCTACTGGTAACCTTTGGTTCAGCGCAGGCTGAAATTGTTTATGTTACCGACAACCTGAACTTATCGCTCAGGAGCGAAGAAAACAACAACAGTAAGGTTGTCAAATTGCTCCCGACCGGCACCCCGCTTACGGTCATAGAAGAAAACAAAGCCACCGGTTTTTTGCACGTGCGTATGAATGACGGCACAGAAGGCTACATGCCGACTCGCAATACCATGAAGGAGCCGCCCAGCCACGCTCAACTGGAGGCTGCAAACAAAAATCTCGCCGTGATGCAGTCTGAAAATGCCACGCTCAAGGCTGAGTTAGCCACGATCAAGGAATCGATCACCCCCGGCACGACTTTGGAACAGTCCTTGGCTAAAGAAAGGGATCAGTTAGATAGGGAACTTACTGAACTGAAAAAAACCGCTGCCAGCACCGTGGAATTAAAAAACCAGCGCGATGAGCTCCAAGAACGCGTGGTTAATGTTGAGCGGGAATTGCAGCAATTCAAGCTTGAAAATCAAGCTCTGCAAGACACCGCTAACCAAGACTGGTTTTTATACGGCGGTCTGCTCGCTCTGATCGGCGTTGTTTTAGGCTTTATCTTGCCTAAACTCAGCTGGCGTCGCAGCAGAAGCAGCTGGGATTCGTACTGAGGTACAAGGTGCAAGGTTCAAGGTTCAAAAAGCCACGTTCCTTTCGCCTTTTGCCCTTCACCTTGAACCTTTTACCTTGAACCTAAATTATGAGTGACAAAACCACCCGCACTTTCTCTTCCCAGGTCGTCGACGGCATGGAGCGCGCACCGAGCCGTGCGATGTTGCATGCTGTCGGCTTCAGCAATGCCGATTTTCAAAAACCGCAAATAGGTATCGCTTCAACCTGGAGCATGGTCACGCCGTGTAACATGCATATCAATAAGCTGGCCGATGCGGCAGCGGTTGGCGTTAACAACGCCGACGGCAAAGCCGTTGTCTTTAATACCATCACCATTTCCGACGGCATTTCGATGGGCACGGAAGGCATGAAATACTCGCTGGTATCCCGCGAAGTGATTGCCGACTCGATTGAAACCGTGGTCGGTTGCCAAGGTTTTGACGGTGTCGTCGCGATCGGCGGCTGCGACAAGAACATGCCCGGCTGCATGATCGCTTTGGCTCGTTTAAATCGCCCGGCGGTGTTTGTTTACGGCGGCACGATTATGCCCGGTTGCCACAAAGACAAAAAACTGGACGTGGTTTCCGTATTCGAAGCGGTTGGCGCCAGAGCCAACAACCAGATCGACGATGCCGAGTTGGCCGAAATCGAAGCCAAAGCCATTCCGGGAGCGGGTTCCTGCGGCGGCATGTACACGGCTAATACCATGGCTTCAGCCATTGAAGCGCTGGGTATGAGCTTGCCGAACAGTTCTGCTCAGGCCGCCATTTCAGACGACAAGCGTTTGGATTGCGAACGTGCCGGGGCTGCGGTATTGGAACTGTTGAAAAAAGACATCAAGCCCCGCGACATCATGACCAAGGCCGCATTCGAGAATGCGATTACAGTAGTCATTGCACTCGGCGGCTCGACCAATGCGGTATTGCATCTCCTGGCGATGGCGAACGCGACCGGCGTTGATATTACCTTGGACGATTTTACCCGTATCGGCAAACATGTGCCGATGCTGGCCGACTTAAAGCCCAGCGGCCGTTACCTGATGACCGAATTGATCGAGATCGGCGGCATTCAACCGTTGATGAAAACGCTGTTGGACAAGGGCTTGCTGCACGGCGATTGTTTAACCGTGACCGGTAAAACGCTGGCGGAAAATCTGGCCGATGTAAAGCCGTATCCTGAAAATCAGGAAGTGATTCACGATCTGGATCATCCGATCAAGAAAGACAGTCATTTGGTCGTGTTATACGGCAACCTGGCCTCCGGCGGTTCGGTTGCCAAAATCACCGGCAAAGAAGGGCTGGTGTTTACCGGCACAGCTAAAGTGTTTGAAGCCGAAGAGCAGGCGCTGCAAAGCATTTTAAACGGCGACATCGTCAAAGGCGATGTGATTGTTATCCGTTACGAAGGCCCCAAAGGCGGCCCCGGCATGCGGGAAATGCTGTCTCCGACCTCGGCGGTCATGGGCAAAGGGTTGGGCAAGGACGTGGCGTTGATTACCGACGGCCGTTTTTCCGGCGGCACCCACGGTTTCGTAGTCGGACATATCACGCCTGAAGCCTATGTCGGCGGCGCGCTGGCGATAGTCGAGAACGGCGACATCATCACCATCGACGCGGAAACCAACGAGCTGAAACTGCATGTCAACGAACATGAGATTGCCCGTCGTCTTGAAAAATGGAAACAACCTGCACCGCGTTATACCCGTGGAGTGTTGGCGAAATATGCCAAGTTGGTGAGTTCGGCTTCGCTGGGTGCAGTGACCGATAATTTGGATTGATGTAGGGTACGCTGTTCGTACCTTTTAGAAGTTCACCACGAAGACACGAAGAACACGAAGAAAAATATAGGATGGGCTGACGTAAGGAAGCCCATCGTTTTCATTGATGATGGGTTTCGCTACCGCTCTACCCATCCTACACGCTGGTTCCCAAGCTCCAGCATCAGGAGTGAGCCATGACGACTATTACTTTCGATACGCACAGTTTTGTGAAAAAGCTCAAAGCGGTAGGCTTTACCGAAGAGCAGGCCGAAGTATTCGCCAGTGAACAAGCGCGCCTGATTGAAGATAAACTGGCAACAAAAAACGATTTGATCGAACTTGAAAATAACTTACAACGGGATATGCGCGAGCTGGAATACCGGATTATTATTAAATTGGGTAGCTTGATGGCGGTATCTATTGCAGTTGTCGCTACGTTGGTTAAGCTGCTTTAAATATGTAACTCGAACGTTGCGCTCCGTATCTTGGCAACTGATCCTCCGTTGCTCTACCTCCTGTATCCATGCAGTCGTCAGTACAGCCTACGGCATTAACTAGAGAATCTACAAAGGTATGGCGTCACTTAATATTGTTTACGTGCTTACTAATTCAGCTATGCCTGGATTGGTGAAAATTGGCTATACAACGCAAGATGATGCCAATTCTAGAATTGGACAGCTTTATACAACAGGCGTCCCGGTTCCATTCGAACTTCATTATGCCTGCAAGGTTCAAAATGCGGAGGAAGTTGAGAAAGCATTACACATTGCGTTTTCTCCTCAGAGAATCAATCCTAAGCGCGAGTTTTTCAAAATCGAACCCGAGCAAGCTGTTGCCATATTAAAATTGCTACACACCGAGGACGCTACAGCAGAAATTGAGCAGCAACCCACAACCTTAGATCAAGAATCAATTATCGCGGCAGAGCAGTTAAAGTCTAAGCGGCCGAATATGAACTTTTTAGAGATGGGTATACCCATTGGCGCAGAATTGCATTCCGTTCATGGACCTTTTGTTGCTACAGTTATTACCGCCAAGAAGATTAGATTTAACAACGAGGAAATGTCATTAACAGCGGCTACGCGCCAAGTACTAGGTATTGAACACAGCGTCCAACCAAGTCCTCACTGGACATACCAGGGTAAGCTTTTGAAAGATATTTACGAAGAAACCTATGGTAATGCAGGAGAAATGTAGCTTCGATCAGGTTACATCCTACTCTCATTACACACTAACCAAATAATATGGAACCACAAAAATCATTCGTCAGCTGGTTTAGGGAATCATCCCCTTACATCCATGCGCACCGCAACAAAACCTTTGTTATTTTCTTTGGTGGCGAAGCGGTGCTGGCTGATGATTTCGATCATCATGTTCACGATTTCGCTTTGTTGAACAGCTTAGGTATTCGCTTGGTTTTGGTTCACGGCATACGCCCGCAGATTGACCAGCGGCTTGCCAAGCTGGACGTCCCCGCTCGTTTTCACAATAACTTGCGCATTACCGACGACGTAGCATTGCAATGCGTTAAGGAAGCCGCCGGATTAGTTCGCGTGGAAATTGAAGCGCTGTTATCGATGGGGCTGGCTAACTCGCCGATGGCGGGGGCGAAAATAAAGGTCGCCTCAGGCAATTTTGTCGTCGCCAAACCCATAGGCGTGATTGACGGCATCGATTACGGTCATACCGGCGAAGTTCGCCGTATCGACAGCGCGGCCATTCATCAGCAACTCGACCAGGACAATGTGGTGCTAATCTCGCCGGTCGGTTATTCGCCGAGCGGCGAAGTCTTCAACCTGTCGGCCGAACAGGTCGCCATGGCGGTTTCGATTGCGTTAAAAGCGGAAAAGTTGGTTTTATTGACTGAACAAAGCTGCTGCAATCCCGATAACGGCGAACAAGTCCAGCAAATGACTACCGCCGAAGCCGACGCTTTCTTGCAGCAGCATCCGGACATATCAACCCGCGTCAGTTTGCCACTCAAAGCCGCGATGCAAAGCTGCCAATCCGGTATCGACCGCGTCCATTTAATTGACAGAACCATTGACGGCGCGCTATTGCTGGAGTTATTCAGCCGCGACGGTATCGGCACCTTGATTAGCTCGACGGCGTTTGAAGAATTGCGCCCGGCAACACTGAGCGACATCGGCGGCATTTTGGAGTTGATCAAGCCCCTGGAGCAACAAGGCAAGCTGGCAAAACGCTCCAGGGAAAAAATCGAAATGGAAATCGCCGACTATATCGTGATCGAGCGCGACGGCCTGATCATCGGCTGCACCGCCTTGCACCCAGATGTGCAAGGACGGTTCGGCGCGATTGCCTGCCTTGCCGTGCATCCTGATTATCAAGGATCGGCACGAGGCAATCGGATGCTTGAGTACGTTTATCGCAAGGCGGGAGAGCTTAAACTTAAAAAGCTATTCGTGTTGTCTACGCAAACCATGCACTGGTTTATTGAACGAGGATTTTTATCGTCATCTATTACCGATCTTCCCGATCAGCTTAAGGCGCTGTATAACCCGCAAAGAAACTCCAAAGTCCTTTGTAAAGACATCGGATAGCTGATGACTGATAAAGCCGCCTGTATATCAATCCTGCAATTGTCTGATTTGCATATCCTGGCGGCACCGGATGATAAAATGTTCGGCATTAATACCGAGCATTATTTCCGTGCTTGTCTTGAGCAGGCTGTCCAGCTACGCGAAGGACAGCCTGATACGGAAAAACAATATTTCGATTTGATCCTGCTGACCGGCGACTTGGCTCAGGATCCCTGCCTTGCAAGCTATCGACGCATCTTAACTGCCCTTGAAATTTATCAAACGCCATGCATCTGCTTGCCCGGCAATCATGACGATTATGAGCTGATGCAGCAGGTATTTAATACCGACAGCATCAACTGCCGCAAACAGGTTTTACTGGGTAACTGGCAGCTGATCAGCCTAAACAGCCAGATACCTGGAGAGCCGGGCGGCCGGCTGTCAAAAGAGGAATTGGGCTTTCTTGAGCATTGCTTGAGTGAGAATCAGGATCGCCATGCGTTGATCGCAGTCCATCACCATTGTCTGGAGACTAAAAGCCCCTGGATGGATACCATGATCATCGAAAACAGCCGGGAATTATTGGCCATAGCAGACAAATACCCGCAGGTAAAAGCCATAACCAGCGGCCATATCCATCAGGTTATGGATATAAAAGCCAGCACCTATCGGGTATTGGCAGCGCCCTCTACCTGCTTTCAATTTACGCCAAAAAGCACCGAACCCGCAGTAGATTATACGGCTCCGGGTTATCGATTAATAGACTTGTATGCCGACGGCCGGGTTGAATCCGAGGTTGTCCGTTTGCCGGAGCCTTTGGCCGAATTGCAACCCGATGCACAGGGTTATTAGGCATATACTCATCGCATTTCAAAATTCGGCTCCCCCTGATCCTCGGGATAAAGCTGCCAAATTTTAAAGTGCAAACACTATATCCTACCTCTTGCGCCTTCTGATTTTCGGCTTTTCAATATTCTTAGCCAGATACCCGGCGGCATCAACCGGAACAGTGTCTGCGGTCAAAATGGCGCCCAACTCGCTCATCGCTTTGAGATAAACCTTGCGCTTGAAATACACCACATCCTTAAGCGGTTCCCAATAATCCACCCAGCGCCAGTCATCGAATTCCGGCTTGGAGCACTGATCGAAGCGCACATTGGATTCATGCGTAATCAAGCGCAGCATATACCAGATTTGCTTTTGGCCTATGCATAAGGGCAGGGAATTCTTGCGGATATAGCGCTCGGGCAACTGGTATCTCAGCCAATAGCGCGTACGGCCAAGCACCTGGACATGCTGCTCTTGCAGTCCAGTTTCTTCGCACAATTCCCGATACATCGCGGCTTCTGGGTCTTCATTCGGATTTATCCCGCCTTGCGGGAATTGCCATGAGTTTACACCCATTCGTTTTGCCCAAAACACGCGACCCTCGTCATTGCAAAGGATGATCCCGACATTCGGCCGGTATCCTTTAGAGTCAATCATGTTAAAACCTGTGTTTTTTACCTTTCCTATATCTTTAATCTTGCTGTGGTAAAATTATTAAAGATAGGTCAGTAATTTAAATTAATGACTGCATTGTTCCATAAATAAAGTGCAGATGCCATAGGGCATAGCTCTTTTTAATATCTTGAGACAGGTTTAACCGTGAGCTTAGCGATTTTTGATTTAGACAACACCCTGATTGCCGATGACAGCGACTACTTATGGGGACAGTTTCTTGTCGATCAGGGCATAGTCGATAAAAATCTCTACGAAAGCGCCAACGCCAAATTTTACGATGACTATAAACAGGGCACTTTGGATATTGTCGAGTTCCTTCGTTTTTCGCTGCAACCCTTAGCGGACAACGACCCCGAGCAACTTTACCAATGGCGGGCGCAGTTCATAGAAGAGGCCATCAAACCTTTGATGTTAAAATCAGCACAACAGCTGATCGACAAACATAAAAACCGGGGCGATACCTTGCTGGTCATCACCGCAACCAACCGCTTTGTGACCGAGCCGATCATCCAGCTTTACGGCATTGAAAACCTGCTGGCGACCACGCCGGAATTTATCGACGGGCGCTATACCGGCGGATTTAACGGCATCCCCTGTTTCCGGGAAGGCAAAGTTAAGCTGTTGGAAGCCTGGTTAAAAGACTCAGCCGAAACCATGCAGGACAGCTGGTTCTACAGCGACTCACATAACGACTTGCCGCTGCTCCAACTGGTAGACAATCCCGTTGCGGTAGATCCCGATGAAAAACTGACCGAATTTGCGAGTGCCGCCAACTGGCCGATCATCAGCCTCAGAAACGGCCAATGTCCAATGGATCATTTTCATAAATAGACATAAGGTGAAAGGTACAAGGCTAAAGATGAAAGGAGCAATAATTTTTAGCCTTAGCCTTACACCTTTTTCCTTGTACCTTGTAACTTACTCATCACAATGACTACCATGACTTTCCCAACCATTGAATCTTTCGTCGGCAACACGCCTCTGGTCAGGCTGCAACGCTTGCCCGGCAATACCAGCAATACCGTTTTGGTCAAACTGGAAGGCAATAATCCGGCAGGTTCGGTCAAAGACCGTCCGGCGCTGAGCATGATTAAACATGCCGAATTAAGAGGCGAGATCAAACCCGGCGACAGGCTGATTGAAGCGACCAGCGGCAACACCGGCATTGCCTTGGCGATGGCGGCGGCAATCAAAGGCTATAAAATGACCTTGATCATGCCGGATAACATGAGCGAAGAACGCCGGGCTTCGATGAAAGCTTACGGCGCCGAAATCATCCTGACGCCGGCTGCAGGCAGCATGGAGGCGGCGATTGATTTGGCCAGGGAAATGGAAGCGGCGGGCCAGGGCAGGGTGCTGGATCAGTTTTCTAATCCCGATAATCCGCGTGCGCATTATGAAGGCACAGGGCCTGAAATCTGGCGCGATACGCAGGGGTCAGTAACCCATTTTGTCAGTTCCATGGGCACGACCGGCACGATCATGGGTACGTCAAAATACCTGAAAGAGCAAAACGCCGACATTCAGGTAGTCGGCGTGCAGCCCGAAGGCGAGTCCAAGATCCCCGGCATCCGGCGCTGGCCCCAGGAATACCTGCCGAAAATCTATCAGGTAGACCGCGTCGACCGGATTATCGATGTCGATCAGGTTTCAGCAGAAAATGTCACCCGCGCCTTGGCCGCCCAAGAGGGCATTTTTGCCGGAGTTTCATCCGGCGGAGCTGTGCATGCGGCCTTGGGATTGTCACAAGAGGTTGAGAATGCGGTGATTGTGGCGATAATCTGCGATCGGGGCGACCGGTATTTGTCTACAGGTGTTTTTCCTGGCTGATGCGATCTTGCCCCGATCTAGCGGATACTCGGCTAAGAGAGTTATCTCTAAAACCGAGGTCAATTTTTTTCATAACTGACTAATTAAACACGAGTTCTTGGACAGGCGTCGGCTTGCAAAAATAGTAACCTTGAAATGTATCGCATCCCAAACTCTTCAGAATTTCCCATTGTTCGATATTTTCGACGCCTTCAGCAACAACGCTCATCCCCAGCTTTTGACCCAGTGTGATTACAGTTTCAACGATAAATGCATCATTGGAGTTGTCGTTGATTCCATCCACAAAACTTTTATCGATTTTTATCTGATCGAACGGAAGTTGTTTAAGGTAACTAAGCGAAGAAAATCCTGTACCGAAATCGTCCATAGACAGAACGATACCAAGTGACTTGAGTTCCAGCATTTTTTCAATGGCAAGACTAATGTTATCTAGCACCATGCTTTCGGTGAGTTCAAGTTTTAATTGCAATGGCTCAATAGCGTATTGCTCAATTAGGTTTCGTACCCCATCAACAAAATTGGCTTGGTAAAATTGCTTGGCACTAATATTGACTGCAATAGATAATTTCCTGGTTTCTGCTTTGTCTTTCCAGATTTCGAGTTGGGCACAGGCAGTTTCAAGTACCCAGTATCCGATAGTTAGGATAAGTCCCATCTCTTCAGCCAATGGGATGAAATCCAGGGGGAAAATCAGACCTTGTTCTGGATGCTGCCAACGAATAAGGGCCTCCACACTGACGATTTGCCCTTGATCGTCAACCAAAGGTTGATAGAAAAGCCTAAATTCTTTGTTGGCGATAGCTTTCCGCAAGGCATTTTCCTGTGTTGAGCGATGTTCCAAAGTATGCTGCATGCTCGGGTCGAAGAAGCGATAAGTGCTTTTTCCGCATTTTTTAGCTTCATACATTGCCGTATCTGCACAGGCAAGTATCGAAGTAACTGTCGCTTCAGGCGAGTTGAATAAGACGATACCGATGCTGGCCGAAATATAATGCAATACACTGCTTAACTGGTAAGGTTCATTCAATGCCGTAAGTATTTTTTCTGCGACAGAGCTCGCATAGAGAGCTGCATTAGTGTCGCTTTCGATGAGTTTTTCCAGCAATACAACAAATTCATCACCGCCTAATCGGGAGACGGTATCAGCTTCATCGACACAATTCTTCAGCCGCTCCGCCACCTCTATCAACAGTTCGTCGCCAATTCGATGGCCTTGGGTATCATTAAGGATCTTGAAGTTGTCGAGATCAAGAAAAAGCAGGGCGCCATAAATTCGGACATGGTTGTGGGTGGCAATAGCATGATCCAATCGTTCGATTAGCAATGTTCTGTTAGGTAATTGCGTCAAAGGGTCATAAAAAGCAAGCAGCTTAATTTTGTCCTCGGCTGCTTTGCGTTCGGTAATGTCCGAAAAATTAGCCACATAGTGAGAAGTTTCATCGTAATTGTCCTTAACAGCTGTAATGGTCAACCATTTTGGGTAGATTTGCCCATCCTTATGCCTATCCCAAATTTCTCCCTGCCAATATCCTTCGTCGTTCAATGTCGTGTGCATTGCGCGATAAAAGGCGCTATCGTGGTGACCAGATTTCAGTATGGAGGGTTTTTTACCAATCGCTTCTTGCGCTGAGAACCCGGTGATGCTGGTAAAGGCTTGATTGACGCGGACAATAATCTGGTCTGCATCCGTGATGATAATGCCTTCCTGTGTTTGAAATGCAGTGGCGGAAATACGCTGTTCCAGTTCAGCAAGTTTTTTCTCAGTAATGTCACTTACCGCACCTACAGTGCGAACGGCTCGTAAGGCTTCCCCATCCATTTCAAAAACTGTTTGTGAGCGTGTTGTCAGCCAGCGAACTTCGCCATCTCGACGATGAATCCGATATATGATGTCTAAGAGATCATTTCCGGATGGTTTTTGAGCAAGTTGAATAGCTTCGATAACCCTCATCCGATCTTCTGAATGAATGCTTGCGGTAAATGTCTGCGTGGTCACAGGTTCATTAACGCCCCATCCAAAGTGTGATCGAAGTTCAGGCGAGCAATAAATTGAATTGTTGCAATGGTCTAGGTCGAAAATACCCGTTCCCGATACACGGATTGCCTGATTCAACCTATCTTCGTTTGTTCGATGAATATTGCTTATCAGCTCTTTTTCTTCAAGATTATGCTTGCGCTCGATCTCCATGCCAATGCGTTGGCCGATGATGCGCAGAATCTCTTGATCCTCATGTGTGAAATCATGCGGTTTGTCATCAAGCAGGCAAGTAACAGCCACCACTTTGCCATGATTATCCAGCGACGGGAAGCCGCAATATGCATAGGCATTATGATCTTGAAGGAAAGTCGCTTCAGGGAAAAGCTCCTTTACTCGATCATAAACCCTTATATCTTTCGATTGCTCGACTGTTGCGCAGGGGGTAATTGCAAGCAAACATGAACCTGCATTGCTGTATATTTCCCCATCCAGATACACTGCCAGGAATTTAAGTTTCTCCCCTTGTATTTCAGATAAGCAAACAATTTTGACTTCCAGCAATTCACCGATCATTTTGGCAGCATGCTGGAAAATTTCTATTGGATCCCCCGATAATGTCAAACTAAGCTCAAATAGCTTTTTAAGTCTGTTTACTTGAGTGTTTTTCATGGGTTGGAGATAAATTAAGTTGCAATGTGTTTTGATATAAAAATTGTAAAGGCATCAATTTATCATGATATTCCCTTATTAATTCAACTATTTCTTTTCTTCAATAGTTACTTATAAAAATAGTTTAGAACTAATTTTAAACGACTTGTTGCCGTTAGTGGGCTCGATGATGTGCTGCGGATGTTGGCGCTGGCATTCAAAACATTTTGATTTGGGGATGGCGAGTAACCCGCATTTTTTGCACTTCAGTCGAGGTACTTGCTCATTCCGGCCCCGCTGCAAGGGCAATCGCTGCTCGTTGATTTTTGGTGAATGAGAGTGGCGGAAGACGATCTTCGAGCAGGGTATCGACGATGGTTGTCGAGGCATTGGGCTTGGCAAAACGCAAGGCATTGAACTTCATTCGAGTCAACCGGTCCGGGTCTTCCAGCAAGCGTTCCAGTTTGAAGGGGAGGGTGGTCAAGTCGTTGCATTTGACCGCGATGCCTTCTTCCAAAAGATGATCGCTGTTTCTTTCTTCTTGCCCGGGAATGGGGGACACCACGCACATGGGGAGTCCGCAGGCGATGGCCTCGGAGGTCGTTATGCCGCCGGGCTTGCCGATGAAAATATCGGCCATTTTCATCAGCTTGTGCATTTCATCTGTGTAACCCAGAACCTTAAACCTGGCGTTTTGACTGCCGACTAATTGTACGATGCGCTGTTTCAGGTCGTCGTTGCGTCCGCAGACAACCACCGTCTGCGCGTCGTTTTTCAGGTTGAGCATTCGCTCCACCATGTACTCGGTGGGTCCCAGGCCAAAGGCTCCGGCCGACAGCAGCATAACCGGTTTTTCGGGATTTAGCCCCAGCCGAAGCCGTTCTTCTTTGCGGTTGACGGGGTGTTGAAAAACGGGATTGATGGGGATGCCGGATACGGTGATTCTTTCGCTGGGGATGCCGAGCATTTCAAGATGAGCTTTGGTTTCATCGATAGCGACAAAATAGCGATGAAATGAACGCGACAGCCACATCGCATGAAAATCGAAATCCGTGACCACGATGGATAGACGCGCTTGCAGTTGTTGGGTCGCAATCAGGTGGGAGATGATTCCGGCGGGCATGAAGTGGGTGCAGACTGTAATATCCGGGTTGAATTCCCGGATAAACCGAACCAGCGGTTTGGTATTGAGCCGGTCTATCATGTGCCGCATTCTGTCTGTGTGCCAGGGTTCATCGCTGGTTTTATACCACCAGCCGAGGAAATTCGGCGCAGACCGTACCAGCGATGTATAAAAGCTGGAATAGAAATCCCGGAACAGTTTGTTGGTGTATTGAAGCGCATCATTATTGATGACTTCAGCAACCCGGCCGTCAGCGGCAAAGGAAAGCTCCAAAGCTTCGGCCGCTTTGATGTGTCCGGTTCCCGCTCCCGCCGACATAATCAAAACCCGTTTTTTCATCGGTGTATCAGCAGTTAATATTAGTCCTGATCATGACCGTGTTTATTGAATAACCAGCCCATTGTAGCCGACAAAAACAGCCCAAACACGATCACAATGGTATGCACAGAAAATCCGGCATCAATCATTAACGCATAAGCCCCGAGCATTAATAAAATGCTAAGATTTTCATTGAAGTTTTGCACGGCGATGGAGTGTCCCGAGCCCATGAGTTGGTGGCCCCTGTGTTGCAGCAACGCGTTCATGGGTATCAAAAAGCTGCCGGCCAGGGCACCGATCAATATCAGCATCAGCGCCGCCGGCCGCCAATCGGTCACCAAGGCCATGCCTAATACAACAAAACCCATGGCTATCCCTAAGGGTAATACTTTCACGGCATGTTCTAATGGCACCGCCTTGGCCGCCACCACGGAACCGATGGCAAGGCCGACCGCAACTAATGCCGTTAATTGAGTGGCGTGCTCAAGATCAAGCTTTAGCACTACCGCAGCCCAGGCGAGAATAATGAACCGCAAACTGGTTCCCGCGCCCCAAAACAGTGAGGTTACCGCCAGAGATACCTGGCCCAATGGGTCTTTCCATAGGGACAGGAAACTTTGCCAAAAATCTGCCAGCAGGAACCCCGGCGTTCGCTTCGACAAGGTGTGTTCAATGGCCAGTTTGGGAATATAACAATTGAGTATCGCCGCCACGAAATAAAGACCAAGAATGACAAAAATAGCGAATTCGGGAGCGGTATCAATGCCGCCGTTGAATTCAAGCAAGTTTAGTTGCTGGATAACTTGAGCCTCAACACGGTGGCCGATCAATAATCCGCCAAATATGGCGCCCAAAATAATGGATGCGACGGTTAGGCCTTCCATCCAGCCGTTTGCCCATACTAATTTATCGCTTGGAAGATATTCGGTCAGAATGCCGTATTTAGCCGGCGAGTACAAAGCGGCGCCCACGCCGACAAAACCATAGGCGAGCAGCGGATGTAAACCCAACAACATAGCCGTGCAACCGACTATCTTGATACCGTTACTGATGAACATGACCCGGCCCTTGGGCAGTGCATCGGAGAATGCGCCGACAAAGGGCGCGAGCACGATAAAGGCAAAGACGAAAAATTGCTGTAATACAGGCGTTTGCCAGGAGGGGGCATCCAGGCTTTTGAGCAGTGCGATAGCAGCGAATAGCAGCGCGTTATCCGCCAGTGATGAAAAGAACTGTGCTGCAAGAATGGTGTTGAAACCGCGATTCATAGAATTATTAGCCCTGTGCGATTCTGCAAAAACCAGAATCATTGCACTCTTAAATGGTTAAATTGGATTTAGTGGGATTGTACATTCAAGTTAGCGGCGGTTCAGCTATTTGTTAATGTCGATTTCCTGATGTTTATTATGGGCAATGGCCGATTCGGTTTTGTGCCATTTGATGAGTTCCAATGTTCCATTGAAGTGCTCCACTATGGCGGTGCAACTTTCTACGAAGTCCCCGGTATTAACATATAAAAATCCGTCTATCTTCTTAATTTCAGCGTGGTGTATGTGTCCGCAAATAACGCCATCCAAGTCCTGGTCTTTAAGCGTGTTGACGATACTCTCTTCATAGTCGGAAATAAACTGAACCGCGTTCTTGACTTTGAATTTGACGAAGGCGGCAAGGGAAAAGTTTGAGTGTACGCCAAACCAAAGCCTGACAATTCGTACTAAGCGATTAACTTCGATGAGAAAATCATAGCCATCGCTGCCCAGCTTGGCAAGCCACTTGTGGCATTGGGCAATGGTGTCATATTCGTCGCCATGGACAACCAGAAATTGCTTCCCTTCGGATGTGGTATGCACATCCGAGTTTTTGACGGTGATATCGCCAAAGACATAATCGTCGTATTGCCTGACGTTTTCGTCATGGTTGCCGGGCACATAGATGACCTGGGTGCCATGTCTGGCCTTGCGCAGGACTTTTTGAATGACTGTATTGTGATCTCGGGGCCAATACATTTTCTTGGAAAGCGACCAAAAATCGATGATGTCGCCGACTAGGTAGAGCTTTTCGCTCTCGTTGTACTTTAGGAAATCGAGTAAAACATCGGCTTGGCATTGGGTGGAACCCAGATGCAAATCGGAAATCCAGATGGTTCGATAGACGTTATTATCCATAGTCAAACTGTTAACATTGTATTGCAAGGACGAGAAGCTTTGTCGATGACCGCTTAATTGCTATTTATTGGATTCTAGTGGTTCGCCAAAGAAATTGAATTGTTTTTGCATGTTCATGGGTAATTCGTCCTGAAAGGCTGTGAGGGCTGGAAACGGTTGCCCACCGCATAGGAAAAAGACATCCAAGAAAGGCCTGCATTATTTCAATGGTAACAGAGGCAAATGAAAGTTATATTACAAATTAACGAAATGGCTATCTTGGAAATTTTCAACGTGGCCAGCAAATGAATACAGTTGCTGTTCTACATGCCATCATGGCGTTATGCCGAATAAATAAACAGTAACATGAAATTTAAACTTTTAATCATAGCCTTTCAATAATGAAAAATTTATTTGGATTTGCCGAGGCGTTTTTTCGGCTATCCCATGTCGATGAAAAACTAGCACTGACGCATCAGGCATGGCAGGCCAACATCGCAGGCGAATTAACTATTGTTTCCGAGCGGCAGGTGTTACCGATAGAGCAGGTGACGTTTCCCGCGCGGCCTGAGTTATTGGCGCCGCGCCAGATGCCTCGGCGAAAGCTGACTACCCCCGACGGTGTTGCTGCTTTTTTTCATGCTATCGCCCATGTTGAATTCGTCGCCATTTATTTGGCCTGGGATATTTTGTATCGTTTTCGAGGCCTGCCCGAGCAATTTTACCTGGATTGGCTGCGAGTTGCCGATGAGGAAGCGCAGCATTTTGCATTAATCAGGACGCATTTGCAGGCTATGCAGCTCGATTACGGCGATTTACCTGCGCACAGCGGTTTATGGGATCATGCCAAAGACACGGCCGACGATTTGTTGGGCCGGTTGGCAATGGTTCCCCGTTGCATGGAAGCCCGTGGGCTGGATGTGACGCCCGCGCTGATTGAAAAATTCAGCACTTTGGGTGATGATGCAAGCGTGGCGATTTTAACGCGCATTTTGACCGACGAAGTAGGCCATGTGGAGCTGGGTTCTTATTGGTTTAAGTATGTTTGCCGGCAACGCGGTTTTGAAGTTGAAGCCAAGTACCGGGAGTTAATCGAGTTATACTATGTGGGCGGAAAGCCCAAAGGCCCGTTTAACAGGAAATTGCGTAAAATTGCCGGTTTTTCGGATGCCGAAATCGATTGGCTGGAGAGTTAAAAAGTAAGTGGATTAATTCATCGCGAGGAAAACCGAGGTAAAAAACTTCGTGTTCTTCGTGTCTTCGTGGTGATATGTCTTTAGTTGATGAATATGGAGAGCCGGAAAATCTGGAAACAGCTATGAATGACACATCAACCCATCAAGACCTGCCGCCTACACTGGAAGTCGTTGAACAGAACGATGGGCGGCTTTCCGTCAAATTGTCAGGCAGTTGGAATCTTCGCAGTCTAGTCATAGCGCCAGAGCTGCGCCAAAAAATCAATGCCCACGCAGCTAATCAAAACATGCAATGGGATATGAATTCGATTAACGTGCTCGACAGCGCCAGTGCGCTGATACTTTGGAAAGCATGGGGGGGGAAGCTGCC
>Ga0208789_1000600_pt1 | contig 30805 bp, 30 predicted proteins | sample Methanotroph_Enr_FD_187368 | JGI IMG/M metagenome (GOLD analysis project Ga0208789, IMG submission 187368) | Enriched soil microbial communities from Old Woman Creek wetland in Ohio, USA - Methanotroph_Enrichment_5 (SPAdes) (version 2) | ecosystem: Environmental > Terrestrial > Soil > Wetlands...
ATGTAAATCCTTTTTGCTTTCAAAGACCAAAAAATAGGATTAAAAGTTACTTTAACGGGGTAAAACCCTTATTAATTTACATATGAAAAAAAAAAATAATATAGATGAGACTAACTCAGTTCCCCTTCAGGGGTTAGGGGTAAGTGAGGGTAGCCAACGATATAATTTAAGAGGCGTGTCAGCATCGAAAGAAGATGTGCACAACGCAATTAAAAACATTGATAAAGGACTTTTTCCAAAGGCTTTTTGTAAAATAATTCCCGATTTTTTGGGCAACGATCCTGATTATTGCAATATCATGCATGCTGACGGTGCCGGAACCAAATCGTCGTTGGCGTACATTTACTGGAAAGAGACCGGCGACATTTCGGTATGGAAAGGCATTTCGCAGGATGCGTTGATTATGAATATTGACGATTTGCTGTGTGTCGGCGCTACCGATAATATACTTCTTTCATCTACTATTGGCAGAAATAAGAACCGTATCCCGGGTGAAGTGATTTCGGCCATTATAAACGGCACAAACGAACTGGTTGAGGAATTGGCTGGCATGGGTGTGAATATCTATCCTACGGGTGGTGAAACAGCTGACGTGGGCGATTTAGTTCGTACCATTATTGTGGATAGTACGGTTACCTGCCGTATGAAACGTTCGGACGTGATTGATAATGCCAATATCAAACCGGGTGATGTGATTGTTGGTCTTTCGTCGAGCGGACAAGCCACGTACGAGAAAGAATATAACGGAGGTATGGGAAGTAACGGGTTGACCTCTGCGCGTCACGACGTTTTTGCCAACTATCTGGCCGTAAAATATCCTGAAAGTTATAATGCCGATATACCTCAGTACCTGGCTTATTCAGGCTCATGCAAGCTGACAGATGAAGTTGAAGGATTGGGTATTGATGCCGGAAAATTAGTATTGTCTCCAACACGCACTTATGCTCCGGTGGTAAAGAAATTGTTGGCTGAACTTCGTCCGCAAATTCATGGAATGGTTCATTGCTCAGGTGGTGCCCAAACTAAGATTCTGCATTTTGTTGAAAATCTGAAAGTGGTAAAGAATAATTTGTTTCCTGTTCCACCTTTGTTTCAACTCATTCAAAAAGAATCGGGAACGGATTGGAAAGAAATGTACAAAGTTTTCAATATGGGACACCGATTGGAAGTGTATTTACCAGCCGAATATGCACAACAGGTAATTGACATTTCAAAATCATTCAATATCGATGCTCAGATTGTTGGATATTGCGAAGCTTCTGATAAAACAGAGCTTTTGATTGAAAGCGAGTTTGGACGGTTTGAATATTAGAAGATAGCAGTAAGCGGCAAGGAGTAAGAAGGATGTATCTGATATGATGCTTACCTCTTACTCCTTGCTGTTTTTTATAGCAGAGAGCCAATGTTCGTTGTGAATAGTTTTACTGCAATTGCCAACAAAATGATGCCGAAGAATTTTCGGAGAATGTAGATTCCGCCCTCACCAATAAGCTTCTCGATGCGAGAAGTTGATTTTAGCACGAAAAACACAAAAAGCATATTCAGCACCAGGGCAATAATAATGTTTTCGGTAGCATATTCTGCACGTAGGGATAGGAGAGTGGTAAATGACCCCGGACCTGCAATCAGTGGAAAAGCAATGGGGATAATGGATGATCCGCCTTCAGGTCCTTTATTTCTGAAAATTTCTACATCCAAAATCATTTCTATTGAAAAAATAAAAATGATAAGTGCGCCCGCAACAGCAAACGATTGTATGTCAACATTGAATAACCTGAGAACAGCTTCCCCTGAAAACAGGAAAACAACCAGAATTAAAAGTGCTACAGCACTTGCTCTCAATGCATGTACGTTTTGCCCTTTGCGTTTTATATTGAGTATAATAGGAATTGATCCCAAAATATCAATAATGGCAAAAAGAACCATAAAGGCGCTTGTTATTTGAATGAGGCTGAATTTCATAATATAATCTAAGTATATTTATACAAAGATATTACATTTCCAGTTGTTCTAATGTCTTTTTATTGATAATTTTTCTTTCTTTGTCAAAAATCCAACCCCATTTGTTGAAGTATTTCGCCATGTTCGTTATATGAATATACAACATTTTCAGATTCACATAAGAGCTTTGTGCATGATGATGAATGATACTGACGTTTGGAAAAAATACAGTCCTGTGTTTTTTAGTTAACCTTCTCGTTAAATCAATATCTTCGGGATACATAAAGAAGCGTTCGTCAAATAATCCCACTTCCTTTAGAGCTTCAGTGCGCAAAAACATAAAGCAGCCAGAAAGATATGGAACGTCCATTAATTTATCATATCCGGAAACTCGCAATTCAAATTTAGCAGTATGCTTTTTTGTCCAACTTTCTGGCAGGAAACGACGAAATAACAAATCGAATGGTGTGGGAATTAGTTTACACAGATATTGAGTCTCACCATTAGGATAATACACTTTTGGCATTAAATGAGCAATATTGTGGTTTGCATCCATGAATTGCTCAATGGTAGCAAGAATGTTTGGATTGAAACTAATATCCGGGTTAATAACAAGATGATAGGGAGTGTTTTGTTCTATTGTTTGGCGAACGGCAATATTATGGGCGGCTCCATAGCCAATATTTTTGCCTATAAAAATATATTTTACCGACAAATTATTGAATTCTGTCGTTGGAGTAGGCGAGTTGTCAATTAGGAGAATTTTGGAAACCCTTACCGATTTTTGCAGTGTCTCTATTAATGGAAATATCTCTTCTAATGGGGTCTTGTATAATACGACTGAGACGTTTATCATAGGAATTAGAATATAAAGAATTAAGCTTAAGGTGATATTGTTCAACTATTTTTCTTTCATCAAAATAGTCCAGAATTCGATTTCTTCCATTTTCTCCAAATTGATTTCTTTTTTCATAACTGGTTTTTGCCATTTCCTCCATCTTGTTGGCTAAATCCATTATGTTTCTAGGTTCACAAATTAGGCCATTAATCTTGTCGATGATTAATTCATTGCAACCTACATTGTCAGTCGTAATTATGGGGCGTTCCATACTCATTGCTTCCATTAGGCAACGTGGCACGCCTTCCATGTAATACGATGGTAAAACCACGCAATCACAATTTGCAATATATTTTCTGATATCAATAAACTCCCCGAGATAGTTGATAATTCCATTGTTGTGCCATTCTTTTACGGCTTCTATTGAAATACTATGAGAACTTTCTTTTTCCTGTTTCCCGAGCAATTGGCACTCGACCTCAATGCCTTTTTGTTTTAGCACTTCTGATGCTTTAACATATTCTTCAATTCCCTTTTCTTTGATTAATCTTGATAATAGTAAAAATGTGAATTTTGTTGAATTATTTTCTTTTGAAATTGGCTTGTAATAATTTGAATCAATACCTTCACTATGTAGCATGTATGCCTTTTCAGTACTGATAATTTTATTTTCAATGAAAATGTTTTTGTCGTTAGAGTTTAAAAACCAAACCTCTATAACTTTGTTTAATGAGAATTTATAGAGCTTTTTAACAAGATAATTTAATAAACTTTTTTGGTTGAAAGAGAAACCAAGTCCAGTGGTAACTGCGATGGAGGGAATATTTAAGACTCTACATGCAATTGACCCATATATATTAGGTTTTATTGTATAATGGAAAATGAAGTCTATTTTATTTGTTTTGTAAATGTCTATTAGTTCATATATAAGCTTAATGTCTTTAACTATGCTTTTGCCTTTGCCTTCAATTTGTATTGAAATAAATTTTATATTTTCGTTCTGAAATAAAGAGGAATACTCATCTTCAGGAGCAATAGCTATAACCTCATAACCTTTTGATATAAAGCTACGCATCACTCCTAATCGGAATTTGTATAAAGAGAATGAGGTGTTTCCGACAAATGCTATTTTCATTAGATATTGATTTAAATCTTTGTAATACATAAGTATTTCAAGAAGAATAAACGTATAATTTGTTCGATTGTTATGTTATGAATGTTTTTTTTTTGTTTTGATATAAATATATCTTTTTGTAATAGCAAACAAAAAATAGAGTCGATATTTAAACATAATAAATATTGAATTATTGCTTTTAGAACTGACAGATGAAAGATTAGCCTCATGTCTTCTGTATAAAATTAGAGGTTCGTTAATATATTTAATATATCTGTTTATCTCTCCATACAATCCAATCCAGACATCATGTGCTTTGATACTTTCAGGAAAAGGTATGATTTGGTTTAGAAAATACCTATCAAAGGCCATACAACAACCCAAATATCTAGAACGATATAGATTGTGAAAAAATCCGTATCTATAACTTCTCCATTCCGACATTGAATGGTATATAGTATTTAGGTCATTATCAACTACAACTGCTTCACTCATAATTAAATGTTTGTGATCGTTAAATTCTGCTAGCATTTTATTTACTTTCCCTGATAACCAAATATCATCCTGATCAGACAAAAAGATATAATCCTTATTTGATTTTGTTAATGCGTTCTCAATATTAAGAATAACATTTTTTTTTGTTGAAAAGTTATATACTTTTATACGTTCGTCATTAAACGAATTAATAATATCTAAAGTTTTATCCTCTGATCCGTTGTCAGATATTATAACTTCGTCATTTAGTGACAATTGAGATAATATGCTAATTAATTGATCTTTAATGTGTTTTTCTCCATTGTATGTTGGTATGCAGACTGAAATTGACATATTCCTTAGATTACCGATTTATACACATTTAAATGTTCTTTTGCACATTTCTCCCATGAGAAATGAGTTAGGCGTTCCTTCCCAGAGTCAATAAGTCTCTGCTTTACTTCATAATTCAATAATATATTTTCAATTTTATTGGCCATATCTTCAATGTTAAAAGGGTTGAAATATAGACCTGCGTTTTGTGCTATTTCAGGGAAACAACTTGTATTTGATAGCACAACAGGGCAATCATACACCATCGCTTCCAAAATCGGCATTCCAAAACCTTCATATAAAGAGGGAAAAACAAACATTTCAGCATCATGATAAAGTTGTGCCATTTCCTGTTCTGTTGCAAGAATAACTTTAGTCTTATCCACCAAACCTAATGAGCTTAACTCCTTTATTTCACTGGAAGAAAAAGGATAGCCAGTGCAAACCAATTTTAAATCATTATATTTCTTGCTTATAATTGAAAATGCTTGAATGAAACGAGAAAAATTTTTATAATCGGATCTAAGACCAACATATAGAATATAAGGCTGTTCTTCAATTCTTTGGTTATATGTGATTTGCTTCGTTTTGTTAATTCCATGATGAATTACTTCTATCTTTTTTTCATCAGCTCCGAAATATTCAATATAATCATTTTTAGTATTTTCGCTGATAGCAATAATTTTATTTGCTCTCTGACACGATTTAATGTCGATATCAATTAGCATTTCACGCTTTGAATTATTATTATGGAATAAATAGTAGAGTACATCATGAGCTGTAATCACCATCGGTTTGTTCTTGGGAATATAGTGTGTATACATGGATGGGTGCAATGTTGGATGAAAAACATCCCATTTTGTAGTATGAAGCTTATAAATAGAATATAAAAAACCTAATTCAGCTTGTATTCGCTCTTTTCCTTTGAATTTTGAATTGGGAAAAAACTTTAGTTGATTGTGACCAAATTCTTCTAAATACTGATTGTTCGATATAAAAGAACTTAAATACCAATTATCTCTGGGGATAGCTTTGATTAATTCACAGAAATATTTAGAAATTCCTCCGTATTGTTGCCGCGCAAAGACCATGTGATCATAAAAAACCTTCATGTGTATTCTGTTTTATTTGTTAATCTTGGTTAGATGTCTTCAATAGGTTCAAAAATAGAAACAAAACCGTATAAAGTATTATTACCATTAGCATTTGCATATATTCTACAGCACCTCCACTAAATACTGTAAAGCAGAAAAATAAAAAAACAACCTCCTTTATTTTTTCATAATGAAACAATGAAATGAACTCAAATGATAATATAATGATCAATAAAATTGTAAATAAGTTTATAACAAAAATTGTATTTGATTGATAATAGCTAATTAATAACACTCCCTGTGTCCCATTCATTGAAGTATATGTTCGTGCATGATTTCCATAACTTTCCAATAACAGATTTTTATATGCAATATCATTTTGATTTAATATTTTTCCATAAACAGCAGATAAGGCTTCTTTGGGATATTGTGATGAAGGAAAAAATCTTGTCAATTCAAGCATTTTATATTTACGCTCTTGAATAACAGCAGAGTTAGTAAATGAGGATAGCCTTCCGACAAGTTTACCAAAAATTACTTCTGAATATGTATTTTTCTTTTCATCTTCAATATTTAATTCTATTTTATCTTTATTTTGACGTAATTGATTTCTGACATTGTATATCATACCTACAAGAACAGGGGCTAAAATAATTAAAATTGAAATCAATACTAGATGCTGTTTGATAAATTTGAAAATCGTATCTTGATTTATCAATATAAGTATGTAGCTAATTATCACAAAGATACTTATCGAAGCTCTCAAAATAGAAAGTGAAATTACTAATAGCCATAAAAAATATTGAAATTTATTTTTTTTACCAACAACAACAGAATAGATTGAAACACCGAAAACTACATTAAAACGATTGAAAATTTGTATAATCAATTTTATAAAACTAGGTGCATCGTAATACTCCTGCCCTAATTTTCCAACATCATACAATTGTGTTACAACTATTTGAAATACAATTACTAAAAATAGGAATAAGCCGAAATTATTAGCTTGAATTGTGACTTTATATTTATTGTTGAATTGTTTATAATGTTTATAGATTGCATAAAGTAGAAGAAAGGGTACAATAGTAAGCAACAAATTATAAAATAACAATGTATCAGACAATCGGGTTTTCTGATCTAAAAAATCGCCATTGTATTTACCTGTAATAAGCACATACAAATAGCTAATGATATTGAATATTATAAATGAAATTAATATCCATTTTGTATTTATATTTCTACTTTTTATCATGCTCTACGAATTGATAAAAATTTTGAAGAAGTAATCCTCCTGAATTCTTTAAAAGAAAACAGCCAGAAATTATAATTATCTCTGTCGTTTTTTATTTTTGCTCTTGACATACCCACTAAACATATTGTATAGTAAATCGAATCAGATACAAATCGGTATATAAAACCTTTTTTTGCCTTTTTCATAAAAATCGATCTGGAAACTAATGAAAATCGTTGTGAGTCTTCACTATACGAAAAACTCCCCCCTTCAAAATGTATTATTTTGGCATCTGGTACAGAATAAATTTTATATCCTGATTTTTTGATTCTCAAAGATAATTCAGTTTCTTCATAATACATAAAAAAATCGGGATCAAATGTGCCTGTCACAGATAAACATTCGCGCGTAATCATCATATCAGCACCCGTAATGTACGCAACTTCAATGGGTTTTCCAGTATAATTAAACTGATAGTTTTTTCCTACAAAAAATTTATATATCAGATTTCCGGTTAATAAATTCAGTTCAGGCAATAATGTCGGGAAAAATGGCATATATGAAAAATTGGGCTTTAAATCTTTAGTGTACAAATTTCCACCGCATGCGCCAATGTCACTATTTTGATCTAAGAATTCTGATAAAATTTTAACTGTATTATTCAATAGAATTGTATCAGGATTTAAAAAAAATATTTTTTTACCAGATGCCATTTTTATTCCTTCATTATTTGCACACCCAAACCCAATATTTTTATTAAGCTCTATAAGCTTGATATTTTTAAATTTAGTTTTTATTTTTTTTTGTGAACCATCAACAGAAGCATTATCAACGACAATAATCTCGTAATCAATTTCTGTGGTTGTTTCATAGATAGATTGAATACAGTCTTCAATTAACTTTATTGTGTTATAGTTGACAATTATGATTGAAACGTCCATAAGGTACTGACTTAAATATATGCTCGAAGAAATTGATTTAAAACTATTCGGTTACAGCTTTTTTAATATTGAACAGAGTACGATTCCTTTTTCAGAACAAAAATAGCTATTGGAATAAATCAACTTAATAAAGAATCCGTACATTCTTTTCAAAAAAGTTATATTTGAAATCAAAAGTCTTATTTTTGAAAAGGTCGATGTTCTAAGATTATGTGAATAAATCAATTCTCCATTCTGATTGAAATAAGGAGTTCTTTTGCTTATTTTGTTGAAATCTATTCTTAAAAATTTTTTTTTATAATAATTTCTGAAATCAATAAAATTTATTTCAGCCTTTATTTTTTTTGCAATAAATTTCATTGAATTTTCACTGAACCACCAACAATGTATGGGGGGAAGATCTGTATCCCAGACGATATGTGAAGGATAAATGGATTTATTGGGTGTTGTAATAATTGCATGACCACCGGATTTTAGGAGTTTCATAATTGCCTCAATAAAGCTGATAGGGTTTTCTACATGTTCGATCACTTCTGTTAAAATTATGCAATCATAAGATTCAGGATGATTAATAGCATATTCAAATAGATTGGCACAGACATAATGATCCCCAAAATTCATGATTGCTTTTTTTACGGCAGTTTCAGAAATATCTAGTCCTTTAATGTTGTAATTATCCTTCATTAATGAATAAGTTAAATAGCCCAGCCCGCTTCCAATTTCAAGAATTTTAGTCGAATTCTTGTCTTTTGTTAAAAGTGCAAGAGCCTCATTTACACTCCAATATGTTTCTTCTGATTGAGAAAGAAATTTCATTGGACTTGCCTTGCTTTTAATTGTTTTTGCGTATCTTGAATATCTTTCGTAGCCAGGAACTAATTCAGCATTGTTGTAAATACTTTCATATATTGATGTCGCATCGATATTAGGACTTGAAAATGCTGTGTCACAATCTAAACAATGATATATATTAAACTTACTGGGTTCTTGATAACCGATACATTCTTTTTGTTTTAGATGTGAATTGCCTCCACATAATGGGCATTTTGTAGTTAGTTTAATTTCCATTTCTTGGTAAAATTTGCGATATAAATATTCTTAATATCCTTTCTTTTGATATTTAATTGTTTTTGAACTTCGTATGGCCACTTCCAATTGTTGTAAAGTTGCGCTATTCCTGGCGAAATAATCATTGCCCAAACATTTAATGTGGTGAAACGAAAGAAAATAAATAGCAAAGCTATTGTCAATACTCCTGATAGTAATGATGCCTTGAAAAAAGGAACCTCGTTTTTCGAAAGCAGTATACTGCCTGCAACTGAATGATTATTTTCTAAAAATGAGATAACTATAACAACACATATCATTAAGGGCGACAGTAATTCTGTTCTGCTTTTGATAAGAAGTAACATCCAGTTCCCTGCAAAAATTAACACTATTCCGCAAATTAGGAATGTTATGAATAGTAGAAATTCACCTTTGATATATAGTTTTTTTATAGATGAGGTATTGTTCTCAATACGTAGTTGAGCTATTTTGGGTTGAAATGTCATTGGGTATATAACTGCTAGCACTCCTATAACAGAGATTAGTTGGATTGTAATGCCGTATGAACCAATTTCATTAAGAGACAGATATAAAGAACCAATGATTATTGACGATTTTTGAATAATAAATGTTCCCAAAATAGTCAGACCAATCTTCATAGCATTGGGTGAAATTGCTGAGATAATTTCTTTCCATGGCCTTGCTTTTACTGAGCTTAAATCAGATTTCGTTTTTTGATTAAAAAAAGCTTTATATGAAAGCCAACGTATAATAACTACAGATACAACCTGGGCTGAAACAATTGCGATTAAGCCATATCCCATAAGTATCATTATTGCAGCTACTAAAATATAGATTGACTGCCCGACAATGATAATTTGTTTTGACCGTTTAATTAATCCTTTTCCCTGTAATAGTGAATCATAATACAATGTGTATAAGTTGTAAGTGTTTATAATGCAAAGCAAAGCCCATGCAATATAAACCTCCGTGTGATTTCCTTTGTAATTATTTAAAAGGGTGTAAATATAAAAGCTACCTAAGGTGCTAAGTAATAATAATAATGCAATTGACATGCGAAGATACAGCCAGCGCATTGCTGTGATTGTTCCTTTTAAAAGGCCAAAATCGACTTTTGGGGCTGAATTGGTTGAGATAATTTCATACCCCGTAGTTTTAAGGGTTGAAACGCCACTAAATATATAGCTAACGTTACGTGTAAAAGATGGATTAAATCCGAAATCGAGAAGATTTGAAAACGCAGTGACTGTAATAAATACTGACCAGATTCCTACTTCTTCGCTTGGTAATCTTTTCAGAATTAAAGGCATCAGTAATACCGCAGCTGCAATTTTTAGAAATGTGGCTGCATAATTCCAGTAAATATCTTTTTTCCCGATTTCCATTGATTATTTACTCGTACTTCTCCATTTTATCCTCAATACTCACATCTCTTTTCGAAGTCTGAATCTTCACATACGTCATCAGGCTGTCGGCTCCGGCTTCGTAGCAAGCTTCCTGAGCCTGTTTTACCACTTCCATGATTTTGTCGTAAGTTCCTTCCATTACCGTTTCGAAAGGGGTAACCTTGTATCTGAGTCCTGATGCGGCAATAACTTCAATGGCTTTATCAACAATCGTGTAAGGGTGGATTGTTTTAGAGGAAGGAAGTATTTGCAGGGCTATATTGACGATTTTATCCATTTGATTTGTGTTAGTGGATTAATAAAGGTAAACGATAATATAGCTGAAAAATTGTGTTGAAATGAAAAAATAGAATGTTTTTTTTTCTTTAAAAACAAAAACCCGAAATTGCTTCCGGGTTTTTGTTTTTATCTGGTTTGCTGATTGTTATTCGGCAACCTCTTCAGCAACTGGTGCTTCAGCGGGAGCTTCTTCAGTAACCGCAGCGGCTTCTGCAGCGGCAGCAATAGCTTCAGCTTTTTTCTTAGCTAATTCAGCAGCTTTAGCTTTGTTTACTTCTACTTCGGCAGCTAAACGTGCTTTTGCAGCAGCTTGTTTTTCAGCAGCTAATTGTTCTTTTGTTTTTACAAGGTTCGATTCCTTGCTGGCTTTCCATGCTTCGAAGCGTTTGTCTGCTTCGGCTGCATCGAATGCGCCTTTTTTCACACCTTCCAATAAGTGTTTTTTCATTAATACACCTTCAGCTGAAAGGATGTTACGGGTTGTGTCGGTTGGTTGAGCACCTGTTGTCATCCAATACAAAGCACGTTCGAATTTTAAATCGATAGTTGCTGGGTTGGTGTTTGGGTTGTAAGAACCGATACGTTCGATGAATTTGCCATCACGTGGCGCTTTGCTGTCAGCGATCACGATATGATAGTAAGCATATCCCTTACGACCGTGACGTTGCAATCTGATTTTAGTTGGCATTTTTTTTATTTATTAAATGATTATACCTGTGCTTTTACTCGAAAAGCGGTTGCAAAGATAATATAAAATTGTCAATTATCAATTATCAATTGTCAATTAGTTACAAAGTACCCACGCAGTTTCAAACCGGCTGTCGGTTTGACGGAGGTTTTCCATGTATCTAATTGCCTCTTCGCGGTTTGAGAACGATTGGATGGCCACGCGATATGTTTTAACTGGGGGGAGAACCTGTGCCTCTTTAAAATTGTCGGCAACTAATTCCTTGCGATACCTTTCGGCCGACTCTTTGGTTGCTGAACTTGCTACAATTACATGAAAACCAGATACCTTTTTTGAAATTTCAGTTTCGGTTTCAATTTCTGTGTTTGTTTTTTTTGGTTTCTGTGCGGCTATTTTTATTGTGTCCACACCTTCTTTCAACGAGTCTGCGGTTACTGCTGCTATTGCTTGCGGCTTCACCTTGGGTTTGGAGGCAAATGTGATATTGACAAGGCTCGCATTGCTGGCTTTTTGTGAGTCGCTTACCTTTGGCGTAACGGCAAATAAGCCAAACAGTATCATTGCTGCGGCAGCATATTTGAACATGTTGCCTGAAGGCATTGTAATCGTAATCTTTTTCTTGCTTTCAACCGTCCGGAGCTCTTTTGTTGCAATAAAAAGATCGGACAATTGAAAGTTTTGAGGCAGGAAATCTGCTCTTGGCTCTGGCGTGAAAATTAAATTGCCGGTTTCGTCCTGACTGATATTTCCTAAGTTCCCAAAAGGAATGGCTCCGGTTGAGCTGAGTTGGAGCTTAATAGCTTCAATTTCTTTCTCAATATATTCTACCGCTTTTCGGTAGCTGATTTTTTCGGTACGGGCAATTTCGATAGCTAAAAGTCCATCGGCATGATGCATTAACGGATTAAATGCAATGGTTGCAAGAGGCGGCGTGATGCGGTCGGGCAGGATCTGCGCCGATTGCATTTGCACTACAAAACCACCTAAGTTTGGTACAACGACATAATCATGTTGTGCCAATAATTTTTCGATATGTTGACAGAATTTTTCCACGCTGCAAAAGTAGATGAATGGAATCAGACAGAAATTTTTTACGGTCAAAAGTTATCAACAAGTTGTTAGACCCGGGAAAACGTTGTATCTTTGTGCTACTTCAAAATTAATATAAAAATGAAAAAAACGATCTTGATAACTGGTGGTGCCGGTTTTATTGGCTCCCATGTAGTTCGCCTATTTGTAACTAAATATCCCGATTATCAAATTATTAATCTGGATGCTTTGACTTATGCAGGTAACTTGGAAAACCTGAAAGATGTGGCTGATAAGCCCAATTATAAATTTGTAAAAGGTGATATTACCGACGAAAAGTTCATTTCGGAATTGTTCAAAACCTATCAAATTGATGGAGTGGTGCACCTGGCTGCTGAGTCGCATGTTGATCGTTCGATAACCGATCCGTTTGCATTTATCCGCACCAATGTGTTTGGCACCTGCAATTTGTTGAATGCAGCCAAAGAGGCCTGGAAAGGAAACATGGAGGGGAAACGTTTTTACCATGTTTCTACCGATGAAGTTTATGGTGCATTGGAATTTGATGGAACATTCTTTACCGAAACAACCAAGTATGATCCGCATTCGCCTTATTCGGCCAGCAAGGCTTCGTCCGATCATTTTGTGCGTGCTTACCATGATACTTACGGGTTGCCTGTGGTTATTTCAAATTGTTCAAATAACTACGGAGCAAACCATTTTCCTGAAAAATTGATTCCGCTTTCTATTAACAATATCAAAAATAACCGTCCGATTCCTATTTACGGCAAAGGTGAAAATGTACGCGACTGGTTGTTTGTAAACGATCACGCCCGTGCTATCGATACTATTTTTCATAATGGCAACAATGGTGAAACTTACAATATTGGCGGAAATAATGAATGGTCGAACATTGATTTGATTCATGCACTTTGCAAAATTATGGACCGCAAATTAGGCCGTGCCGAAGGTGAATCGGCAAAACTTATTACTTTTGTAAAAGACCGTGCAGGACATGATTTGCGCTATGCCATTGATTCAAGTAAATTGCAGCGTGAGTTGGGCTGGAAACCATCGCTTCAATTCGAAGAAGGTCTTGAAAAAACTGTTGACTGGTATATGGAAAATCAGGAATGGATGGATAATATCATTAATGGTGATTATAAAAACTATTACGAAAAGCAATATTCGGAAAGATAAAAGAATTTACGATTTGCAATTTAGAGAGCGGGCTAATCAGAGAAATCTGATTAGCCCGCTCTGCATTTATATAAACTGTTGACTGATAGCTGTTGACTGATGACTGAAGTTATTTCGGAGCAGTTCTGTAAAGATAGATTCCAATTAGCAGAAAGACTGCGTTTGGCAACCAAACTGCTGCAAATGCCGACATGATTCCACTCACAGAAAAGGTGGTGGACATGGTTGAGAATAAAATGTACAGCGAACTGAGAGCCAGTCCAATCCCGAGGTTAACTCCCGTTCCTCCGCGCACTTTACGAGAAGAGAGTGAAACACCGATTAAAGTCATAATAAATGCGGCTAAAGGCATTGAAAATCGTTTGTAGTATTCATCTTCAAACCCTTGTATATTGCCTACTCCACGGTCTTTTTGCCTGTCGAGGTAGCTGCCGAGTTGGGTGATTGTCATTTGTGGTGACTCTTGCGTGGTTATGAAGAACTCTTCAGGTTGAACCTTGATAATTGTGTCTTTGCTGTCCCCTTTTTTGATGCTCTCGCGCATGTCCTTGAAATCGCGTTGCAGGTAATTTGAAATTTTCCAGTTGTATGCAGAATCCCATGTGATTGTTTCTGCGGTTAAGCGTGAAACAAGTTTTTTTCCATCAAATTTTTCAAGCGAGAACCGATAGCCCGTATTATTGGAAATTTCGTATCGTTCAATATACATGATAACGCCTTTCTCCACTTCCATTTGCACGTTTCGTGCATTGTCGGTCTTAAACTTGGAAACGTATTTGTCCTCGAAGTTAAGCCTTTTTTTATTCCCTGGAGGGATGATGTAACCGCCAACGGTAAAGGAAATTGAGGCAATGATTAATGCTGAAAGAAAGTAGGGAAGCATTAAACGACGAAAACTTACTCCGCTTGCCAGAATGGCAATTATCTCTGTGTTGGAGGCCATTTTGGATGTAAAGAAAATAACAGCAATGAATGTGAACAGCGGACTGAACATATTCATGTAATATGGAATGAAATTAAGATAATAATCGAATACTATAGCTTTTAACGGAGCGTCGTGATCGTAGAATTTATCCAGTTTTTCGGTCAAATCAAAAACCACGGAAATACTCAAAATAAGTACAATGGAGAAGAAATATGTCCCCAAAAACTTTTTGATAATGTATGTGTCAATCCGTTTTAATCCGAATTTGTGGTAGTCGATTTTAAATTTCATCTGCTGATTAATTAGTTACAATCTACGTCCGACTTGTTCAATCATTACTTTTTTCCAGGTGCTAAAATCACCTGCCTGGATGTGTTTACGGGCTTCGCCTACAAGCCAGAGATAAAATGCCAGGTTGTGAATAGATGCTATTTGCATGGCCAGCAATTCTTTGCTGATGAAAAGATGGCGCAGGTATGCTTTTGAGTATGAATGGTCGACATATGAAGTTCCGAATTCGTCCAATGGAGAAAAGTCATTTTTCCAGCGTTCGTTTTTCATATTCATGATTCCCTGTGATGTGAAAAGCATTCCGTTTCGTCCGTTTCGGGTTGGCATTACGCAGTCGAACATGTCGATGCCGCGTTCTATTCCTTCCAGAATATTTTGCGGAGTACCAACTCCCATTAAATAACGGGGTTTATCCTTCGGTAGTATTTCGGTCACAACTTCTACCATTTCATACATCTTTTCGGTAGGTTCGCCAACTGCCAAACCACCGATAGCATTCCCTTCGCGGTTTTGCGATGCTATAAATTCTGCCGACTGGCGGCGTAAATCCGGATATACACAGCCCTGAACAATTGGGAAAAAAGTTTGAGAATAACCATACTTTGGTTCCGTTTTGTCGAAATGTTTCAATCCCCGTTCCAACCACCGGTGAGTCATTTCCATTGATTTCTTGGCGTACTGATAATCAGCCGTTCCCGGCGTACATTCATCAAAAGCCATAATAATGTCGGCTCCGATTGAACGCTGTATGTCCACGACATTTTCGGGAGTAAATAAATGCTTGCTTCCGTCGATATGCGAACGGAATGTAGCACCTTCTTCTTTTAATTTTCGGTTCTCGGACAATGAAAAAACCTGAAAGCCACCACTGTCGGTCAGAATTGGCCTGTCCCAACCGTTGAATCTGTGAAGCCCGCCAGCTTGTTCCAATGCACTAACTCCTGGGCGAAGATACAAATGATACGTGTTGCCGAGAATAATTTGTGCTTTAATATCTTCTTTTAGTTCGTGTTGATGAACAGCCTTGACAGATGCAACCGTACCTACAGGCATAAAAATAGGCGTTTCGATAACGCCATGGTCTGTGATGATTTTACCCGCACGGGCATTGCTGTTTGGGTCGGTATGTTGTATTTCAAAAGTCATTTTTCGCGCTGTGAATCAAAATGTATGAAAAAGAAGGAAATGAATGTTGGATTTGTTGATTTATAGATTGTTATAAACCATGTATGAAATTTTTAAGAATTTGTTGCCCCGCTTCGCCTGATTTTTCAGGGTGAAATTGTACGGCGTAAAAGTTGTTTTTATGAACTGCTGAACTGTATTGCTGTACATAATCTGTTTTGGCTATTGCGTCCCCGCAATTCTCAACATAATAGCTGTGAACAAAATACATGTATGCGTTTTCAGCAATTCCGCTGAAAAGCGGTGACTTCAAATCTGTGATATTGTTCCAGCCTATTTGAGGGACTTTGAGTCCTGCTTCGGGGAATTTCTTTACTTTTTGTTCGAAAATACCTAAGCATTGCGTGTCGTTTTCTTCAGAGTGAGCACACATCAATTGCATGCCAAGGCAAATTCCCAAAACCGGTTGTTTTAGTGAGCAAATTAGCTGGTCAAGTCCTTTCTCTTTCAGGTATTGCATGGCCGACGAAGCCTCGCCAACACCGGGGAAAATAACCCGGTCTGCAGAACGGATTTCATCGTAGTCGTCAGTAACAGTAGCGTTTACACCGATGCGTTCGAGCGCAAAAAGCACAGAACGTATATTGCCTGCATTGTATTTGATAATTACGACTTTCATTTTCTGGTTTTTGTATTTTCTGTGTATTGACCAATTAGCTTATCAGCCAATAATTTTATTTGTAGCTGTATCAGGGAAAATAACGGCAGGCTTGAATGTTTTTGCTTCTTCCATTTCCATCATAGCAAAAGCCATGATAATGACAATGTCGCCCGGTTGCACTAAGCGTGCTGCTGCTCCGTTGAGGCAAATCATTCCCGATCCGCGTTCGCCTGTAATAACGTATGTCTCAAATCGCTCGCCATTGTTGTTGTTGACAATACTTACTTTTTCGTTGGCAATAATGTTGGCGGCATCCATTAAATCTTCATCAATGGTAATGCTTCCGATATAATTCAGATTGGCTTCCGTAACTGTTGCCCTGTGAATCTTTGATTTTACAATGTGTACTAACATATGTTTCAGTTTTCAGTTAACGGTAATCAGTTAACTTGTTTTTTTATTTCAATTATCAATTGTCAGCTTTTAATTGCCAACTGAATTGTATCTGATATTGTCAATTAATCTGACTTCCCCGCAAAAGACAGCAATGCAGCCTACTGCAGATGCCGACCATGAGTTTAAAGGTTGCAGGGTAGTGGAATTGACAATTTCGAAATATTCAACAGTCAGTCCTTCTACACGATTTACTTTTTCCACAACCCAGTCAGTCAGTTCAATTGGTGGTAATTGCGGGGCAAAGTTACGACTTTCGAACAATACTTTAGAGATTTCTTCTGCTTTTTTGCGTTGTTCGTCGGTTAAGCGCTCATTCCGGCTACTCATGGCTAATCCGCTTGGTTCGCGAACGATAGGGCAGTCGATTATTTTTACGTTGAAATTCATTGACTTAACCATGTGGTGTATAATTGCCAGCTGTTGGAAGTCTTTTTCTCCGAAATAGGCTTTGTCAGGCTGGACCAGTTGGAAAAGTTTACTTACTATTTGCACCACGCCGTTAAAATGGCCGGGACGAAATTTACCTTCCATTACGGTGTCGAGCCCTGCAAAATCGAATGAAAACCGGTTGTTAAGCTCGTTGTTATCGTAAATTTCAGTCGGCTCAGGTGCAAAAATAAGCTTGCAACCTACTTGTTCCAGCATTGCAGCATCACGATCCAGATTGCGAGGGTATTTTTTCAGATCTGTTGGATTGTTGAATTGGGTAGGATTCACAAAAATGCTGACAATACAGATGTCGTTTTCTGCAACGCTTTGTGCAACCAACGCTTTATGTCCATCGTGAAGAGCTCCCATAGTAGGAACAAACCCTATTGTTTCTCCGGACAATTTAAGTGAATCTATTTCACTTTGAAGTTCCGTTTTTAATCGAATTATTTTCATTGCTTTATTCTTAGGTGGGGCAGTAGGTAATACCCATTTATGACCCGTAAAAATTGCGTGCAAAAGTAGTAAACTTATTTGTATAATCTTACATTTTTAGCATATATATCTGAAACAAGCTACAGGGTTGTTTTGTTGTTTTCTGGCTGATTCTCCTATGTTAACCACGATAACCCGGAATTTGAGATTTTGCATGATTCTTAACTCTTGGTTAAACTTTTATAAATAGCAACCGGATAGTTTTGATTGACTGTTAATTTCTAGCAGGTTAAGCGATTGATTTAGTGTGTTGTAGTTGTATTTCGTATGTTTATGCTTTTTGTGTAAGTTATTTATATGATAAGTGAGCTTAACATTTAGGACTTTGGGTCTTGTTTATATCCGATTTTTTTTATATATCTTTGCATTCCGAATATAATCTCACAAGCATCGGATTAAAGAAGCATGAAAAAAATTACTAAAGTTTTGTATATTTCGCAAGAGATATTTCCTTATTTGCCCGAATCTGAGTTATCAAATATGGGGAGGTATTTACCTCAAGCGGTACAAGACCGGGGGCGCGAAACGCGTACTTTTATGCCTAAGTTTGGGGCTGTAAACGAAAGAAGAAACCAATTGCACGAAGTGATCCGTTTGTCGGGTATGAACCTGATTATTGACGATACCGACCACCCGCTGATTATTAAAGTAGCTTCCATTCAGTCGGCTCGCATGCAGGTTTATTTTATTGATAATGATGATTATTTCCATCGCAAAAATACTGTGGCGGATGAAAATAATGAAGAATATGAGGATAATGATGAGCGTACAATTTTCTTCGTCCGCGGAGTAATGGAAACTGTGAAAAAGTTGCGTTGGACACCGGATGTTATTCATTGCCAGGGTTGGATGACTGCTTTAGCGCCCTTGTATATTAAAAAAGCATACAATGATGATCCGTTTTTTAAACATTCAAAAGTTGTTTACTCAATTTTTAAGGATGAATTTAAGAAGCCATTCCGGGAGTTATTTGCTGAGCGGCTTTTATTGGAAGGGATTGAGAAAAAGCATGTTATCCAGGTAAAAGATAAAGTGATTGACTTTGTTGCGCTTTCGAAACTTGCTATTGATTATTCTGACGCGGTTATCCAGTCTAGTCCGGAGGTAAACGAGGATGTGTTGAAATATATTGACGAGAAAAATATTAAATTTTTGCCGTTTCAGCATGACGAGGACTACGCAGATGCTTATGTCAACTTCTATGATAGTATTTAATGAAATTTTTGACTGATAATTTTTGCTAGTCTGAATCCTGTTCTAGAAATTGAATCTTGTCATATTCCCAGTGTTTTTTGATTTTCTATTCCGTCAATTTATTTTTTCATATTACATGAAGTCTTATCAAGTAATTTTGCTTTTCTTCTTGTCAGCTCTGATGTTTTCCTGTACTGACGACTTAACAAATTATGGTTCCGGAATTCAGCCAGGGTCTGATGGAATAAGTATTGGTACGGATACTTTTCATCTTTCTACAGAAAATATTTTTGTAGATTACATGTATTCCAGGCCTGATTCGTTTCTGCTGGGAACTTTTTACAATGAAAAATTCGGCTCTACGCGGGCAGATATATTGGCGCAAGTGAATTGCCCTGTCGATTTTAAGTTTCCACCACTTTCCGTTCCTGATTCAGCGCTTGTAGTCCTATATTATAAATCGTGGTTTGGCGACCAGTATGCTCCGCTGGATGTGAATGTGTATGAAATGAATAAAAAAACTTTTGCGTACTCGGAGCCTTATCCGACAAATCTTGATCCGGTTGATTATACCGACTTGTCGATTCTTCTCGGACGACGTATTTTTACAGCCAAGGATGCTTCAAATGCACGTGTTGAAAATTCATCAATTGTAATAAAATTGTCAAATGACTTTGTCCAACGTTTCTTTAATGATACGAATTACGTTAGTGAAAAGGCTTTTACGAATTTCTTCAAGGGGATTTATATCACTGCCAATTACGGTGCATCTACAATTCTAAATATCCGGCAAATTGATTTGGAGTATTATTATCATTATACGTATACAAAGCCGGGTGCTGATACGTTGACAACTGTGAAAAATGTACTTACTTTTCCTGCCAATAAAGAAGTTCGTCAGGTAAACAGGTTTCTTCATCCGGATAGGGATGCTTTGGTAAAACAAAAAGATAGCGTAAATTACGTAGCTTCTCCGGCAAATCTTCAAACAAGAATAAACTTGCCGTTGAATAGGATTCAGCAGAAGATAGATGCTAAGCTAGCGACTGGAAAGAAGCAGATTTTAAATAATGCCATTTTGAAAGTGAAGGCCGTTGACGTTGCAGACTCAACTCTTGAAATGCCGCTAGTACAATATATGTTATTGATAAAAGAATCTGCTGTGAAGACTTTTTTTGAAGATAATGTGATTCCAACAAGTAAAGATACAGTTGCGTTGCTGGGGCAAATTAGCGCTACGCAAATAGGTACAACCGGCAAATATGAATACTCATATAGCTTCGATGTTGCAGCGCTTGTTGCTAACGAATTAAAAACTGCAAAGGAAAAAGGGGTGGCTCCGGCTGCAAGCCTGAAAATGGTTCTGATACCCGTTAGTGTTGCTCAAACCACTAGCTCTAGTACCACCACTATCACTGCAGTTAAGCAGCAGTATTTAATGAGCGGTGTTACTATTCGGAGTGGTAAAGAGGTAGATTCGTCTACAGGTAAAAAGATTGAATCAGAGCCAATGCACTTGAAGTTGGTATTTAGTGGCTTTTAAGCAGAGCAATATATTCAAAAAAAATGCAGTAGAAATTTTCTATTGCATTTTTTTTTGTGGAATAATATCCATTGGTTTATTTCTGACGGATAAAGATTTGTATCGGTGTTCCGGTAAACTCATATTTAGCCCGGATTTTGTTTTCCAAAAACCGGCGATAAGGATCTTTTACGTATTGCGGCAAGTTGGCAAAAAACAAAAACGTGGGAATTTGCGTATTCGGCAATTGAGTCACATATTTAATCTTGATAAATTTGCCTTTTAAGGCCGGTGGTGGATAGTTCTCTATGGCCGGGAGCATGTATTCGTTCAGCTTGGCTGTTGCCACTTTACGTTGCTTGTTTTCGTATACCTGCACGGCGGTTTCCAAAACTTTTAAAATACGTTGTTTGGTTGTAGCCGAAGTAAAGATAATCGGGAAATCCACAAATGGAGCCAGGCGTTCACGAATCGTTTTTTCGTAATGTTTAATATCGTTTGTCTCTTTGTTTTCAATCAAGTCCCATTTGTTGACACAAACCACAAAACCTTTTCTGTTTTTCTGAATCAGGGAGAATATATTCAAATCCTGGCTTTCGATTCCACGGGTGGCATCTATCATTAAAATACATACATCGCAATTTTCAATGGCGCGTATGGACCGAACAACAGAATAGTACTCAAGATCTTCGTTTACCTTAGCTTTTTTACGTATACCAGCCGTGTCGACCAGGTAAAAGTCGTGTCCGAACTTATTGAAACGTGTATAGATAGAGTCGCGTGTAGTTCCGGCAATATCAGTTACAATGGTGCGATCTTCGCCAATAAATGCGTTGATAATAGACGATTTTCCGGCATTCGGACGGCCAACTACTGCAAAACGAGGGAGTTCATCTTCCATCTCGTCGGAAGCATCCGGGTGAAAATGTGTAAGGAGTTTATCCAGCAAATCACCTGTTCCAAGACCATTAATGGCTGAAACAATAAGAGGTTCGCCTAAACCTAATTTATAAAATTCGGCAGCGTGAAATTGCCAATCGAATGTGTCGGCTTTGTTTGATGCCAATACAACCGGTTTTGAGTGTCCGCGCAAAATTTGGGCTACTTCCAGATCGTAATCCGTGATTCCGTTCTGAATATCCACCATAAACAGGATTACATCTGACTCTTCGATAGCCAAAAGAACATGTCTTTTAATTTCATCTTCAAAAATATCCGAAGAGTTTACTACCCAACCTCCGGTGTCAATTACCGAAAATTCGCGGCCTTCCCATTCGCTTTTACCATATTGGCGGTCGCGCGTGGTGCCTGCTTCGTCATTCACTATGGCTCTACGACTTTTGGTGAGCCTGTTAAACATGGTCGATTTCCCTACATTGGGGCGACCTACAATTGCTACAATATTTCCCATTGTTTTTTATATCTAAAAAGTTAGATATTTACATTCCATTTGTTTATTATCTGCGCAGGTTTTCTCAAATCCGCACAGCGGGTGCAAATATTTTGGGTGCAAAGGTACGGTTTTTTCTTGGAAGCAGAAAATTGGAGAGGTTGACGAGTTCATCTTGTAATGTGAATCTAAATAAAAAAGGTCAAACAACTAAATGTTTGACCTTTGTTTTAAAGTGGGCGTTGACGGATTCGAACCGCCGACCCTCTGCTTGTAAGGCAGATGCTCTGAACCAGCTGAGCTAAACGCCCGAAATGTGTGTTTTGTCGATATTCAATTTGAAGTGGGCGTTGACGGATTCGAACCGCCGACCCTCTGCTTGTAAGGCAGATGCTCTGAACCAGCTGAGCTAAACGCCCGAATTTGAATTCGGATTGAAATGCCTTTCTCCAAAAGCGTTGCAAAGATACATCCTTTTTTGAAATTTCAAAAATATATTCTCTGTTTTTTTATGAATGTGTTGGGTTTTGAACGCAAGTGCTTAGAAAACAGAATTGAAAATTTTGAAAAAAAACGTATTATCTTTCAGAAAGAACAAAAAAATACGTTTTTTTTGTAGATTTGTAGTTGTAAAGTGCCATTTTATTTAACTAATAAATGCTGTTTTTGAGTTTGTAAAGTTATTCAATCTGGAACTATTGTATAGTTCTCCGATTTTTAATGCTCGTTTTTTTGTTTTTCTAATTACTATTGGACATTGCATTCTGGCAGTTTTTATAGTTTAAATGTTCCTGTTTTCCAAAAGCCAGCGATAAGTTTATCACTTTTCGGTTTTGTGTTAATGATGTATGGTTTGATTTAACGTAGGCAATGTCTTTTTCAATACCTAGTTTGGCGAGTTCGGGCAATACATATCCATCATTATCCCCAATAAGGAATGGATTGTAGCCTGTTTTCGGCCTGTAATGCCCAGAATTAATCCTACAACGCAAGTGGGAATGGGAAGTCGCTCTGCGCCGGTTTGGGGATTTGTAGTAAGGTTTCGAACATTAGTACCACCTATTGATTTTAGAATCCCTATGGTACTTATAAAATCGGCTACAGGTGTTCCTTTATTGGGTGGGGCAATCATAACAAACCTATAAATAAAGGGAAATTTAATTTCAGAATTCAAATGCCGGTACATTGAACGTACGGCCAAAGCTCCCATTGAGTGGATAACGAACGAAACCGAGTCGATATTCTCGTTTCTTATTTTCTCAAATAATGCACGTCCTACAGAATCAATGTCTTTTGTGAAACTGGGGTAAGTGTAATTTTCGCATTGATATCCGGCTTTTGTAATAGCAGAATGTATTTTTTTCATTTGTAGTCCAAATCCCGCATAGCCATGAATTACATATACTTTATGGCTGGCTGATCCTATCAGGGTGCTTGTCAGAAAGAGTATTATGGTCGATAATTTCTTTAATTTCATTTTAAGGTTTGTCTGATAAGAAGTTGAAAAAAGTATTTGAGTTTTCAAAAGTACAACTTTAAGTCAATATGTTAATCATTTTGGCATAAAAAAAGGACAAAACCCGAAGTTCTGTCCTTTTTTTATAATTGTAAATAAATGGATAATATTAAATAAAATGATATAGAAATACGATTGTTGCATCCAATGCTGTTTTTTTATTGTCTTTAATCTCCATTGAAATCTGGATTTCCGCTTTTGCAATGCCTCTGAGATTTATCAGCGATTTAAGTTTAGCACGAACCCTGACTTCGCTGTTTACCAACACAGGTTGGTTGAACCGAAGATTTTCAATACCATAGTTTATCGTTAATTTTGAATTGTTTACCTGTACAATTTGTTCCCATAGATGAGGTAAAACCGAGAGGTTTAAATAACCATGCGCAATAGTGGTTTTGTACGGGCTTTCGGCTTTCGCTTTTTCTTCGTTTACGTGTATCCATTGGTGGTCAAGAGTTGCATCGGCAAAAAGATTGATTTGCGCTTGCGTAATTGTAATGTAATCTGATACACCTAACTCTTTTCCGACGTATTGTTCAAAATCTGCAAAACTGTTGATAATAATTGGATCCATATATGTATTTGATTTTTGAAAATTGTATTTCTGCACAAAAAATGTAATTATGTGCAAATGTACTTTTTTTTGCATTAACGTACAATACTTTCAATGATTTTTTTAGTCTTTAAAATAGAATTGTTCGAAAAGCTATTTTATGAAAGAAAATACGCAACTAATTGTAAGCCTGCAGTAACTATGGCTGTGATAAATAAACGATTAATAGAAACAGTGTAAAATTCTTTTCTTGTTGGATATATACGGTGTAATTTGGGGAGCAACCAAATAACGTATGGAAGGTATAAAACGATTGCAGTCATTACTGCAGGAAAATACCGTTGTAAAAATATTGTTCCGGCAATGTGTGGGAAAATTATATTAACAGCAAATACTGTTGCTAAAGTTGTCAGAACATTTCTTTTGAAAATTTCATTTCCTCTCCATATCACCAGGGCAATCACCAGCCAGGCTATTATTGTTAGTGTAACAATGCTGGTTATCATGCATGCCGGAGTAGGAAACTGAAAAGGAAATCTTAATTCTGTCGGATATGCAAACAGGGTGAAGGCTACAGCTTCTTCTGTATTATGAAGGGTAAATAGAAAGCACGCGAGCAATAATTGTTTGTGGTAATTTAGTTTGCCCATGGATTGAACAGAATTTATTTCAGTGCTTTAATTTTTCTTTACTAGACGATGAAATTCTTTCAGTTCTTGCTTTTTTTTGGACGGAAGCATTGTTGCGGGGATGCCCTCAATGGCTGCCTCCAATCCGTAAAGCAGTTGGATGCACGCTCCAGGGTCAAGCGTTTGAAGACGTAAAAAAGGCTTGCTCTGTGCCTACGGCTTTAAGCTCTGCAAATGAACTGATACCCGCCTGAATCAACTTTGATTCAGTGTCTTTGCCGATGTTTGGCTGTTTGGATAAGTCGGACATAAATTTAGTGTCTGATAAATGATTCGAACGCGGTAGCGTATTTTGTCGGGGAGAATTCAATAATTTGGTACACCGCAGCTTCATGGATATTGAATGGATCCTCGGTAATGATTTGTTCTACTTCGGCTATATTGTCAGCATTACATATGATTACGCCACCTGTTCTGGGGTTTTGAGCACCAGAGCAAATAAACTTATTCAGGGTATAGTACTTGTCCAAAAAAGCACGATGTTCGAGCAGATGTTCCTCTATTTTTTCTGGCCCGTGGGTATATGCAAGCAGGATAATGTACATGTTTGTTTCTGTAAGTTGTTTGTTCTTAATTTTTGAATTCTCCCAATTCCTTTAATAATATAAGGTTTTCTTTAGGTGTTCCAACGGTAATACGTACACAGCCCATGCATAGTGAAACGGTATTTCGATTACGTATAATAATACTTTTTCCAACGAGATATTGATAAACTGCATTTGCATCGGGTACTTTTACTAATACGAAGTTAGCATCTGTAGGGTAGATGTGTTGAACTAACGGCAGTTTCTCCAGTTCCTGAATTAAAGTGCTTCGTTCTGCCAGTAACGTGCTTACCCAGGCTTTCACCTGTCCGGCATTTTTCAGTGCTGATAGGGCTTGTTTTTGTGTCAGGATATTGATATTGTAGGGATATTTGATTTTATTTAATACGGAAATGATTTCGATAGATGCAAATGCCATTCCCAGCCGGATAGCTGCACTTCCCCACGCTTTTGAGAATGTCTGGAGAATTACCAGATTCGGATATTGGGTTAAAAAATCAGAAAAACTTCCTTCCGAAGCAAAATCAATATATGCTTCATCGAGTACCACTATGCCTTCGAATGAGTTCAATAACTTTACAATTTCACCACGGTTCAGGCTATTGCCGGTAGGGTTGTTGGGTGAGCATAGCCAAATGATTTTTGTATACAGGTTTGTGGCAGCAAGCAGACTTTCGGCTGTAAACTGAAAGTTTTCGTCCAATAAAACCTTCCGGTATTCCACGTCGTTTATGGATGCACAAACCTTGTACATCCCGTAAGTAGGTTCGATGGCCACAACGTTATCCAATCGCGGTTCGCAAAAAGCCCGGTATAATAAATCAATTGGTTCGTCGCTTCCGTTACCTAAAAATATATTTTCTGCCGGAACGTTTTTTACTTTTGAAAGCAGCTCTTTCACTTCCCATTGCAATGGGTCCGGATAACGGTTGTATGGTGCATTGTACGGATTTTCGTTCGCATCGAGGTATACCGATGCTTCACCCTTGAATTCGTCACGCGCGCAAGAGTAGGGTTGAAGATCCCGGATGTTTGAGCGTAACAGGCTTTCTATATTCATGTTATCTTGTTTTTGTTTTCTTTTGTTGGTTTTTGATTGGGCGTTTATGTCCGGATCATTGAGTTGATTTTTTTAGAATAAACTCGACTCTTCTGTTTTTTTGCCGTCCGGCTTCGTCTTTGTTTGGTACAAGGGGTTCGCTGCTTCCTTTTCCTGAAAATCTAATTCTGGATATTTTAATGCCCCTGCCGGTTAAATAAGTTTGAATCTTTTTAGCACGGGCAGCTGATAAACTCTTGTTACGTTGTTCGCTGCCTATTGAATCGGTATGACCGATAATCTCTATATTTATTTTTTTGTTTTCGATCAGGAGTTCAGCCAGCTGCTCAAGTTCGCTAATACAAGTATCTTTTAATGTTGCTTCGTTGAAATCAAAGTACACATTTTTTAATATGTATTTGTGGTTTGTTTCGTTTTTTTTGTTCTCCGTTTTTTTTATTGCCAGAGCTTCTTTATTGACGTTATTTGTTTTTATAAAATCCTGTACAAATGTAGGTAATCCGAGCATACACATATTTCCAAAAAGAGGTACAGCTCCCGGTCTGTATGAACAGGCTGGTCCAATCTCATTTGGAAAATCGATCACCGACAGATATTTAGATTCGTATTCAGCAACATAAATTCTACTATTGGCTCCCAACTGCAATGCACCAATTGATCTTTTGTTTTTGCTTCGACCTACTAATTGCAATGATTTCTGTATAATCAGCTCATCGCTTGTTGCAATATTGGCTTGGTATATAGAGCCATTTGATACACTGCTAATGTACAACAAACAGCTATTTGGCGAAAATTCTAATCCATATGGGCTTGACTGCGCATCAAATTTTAGTGTAACCGGGTTTTTAATTGTTCCGTTTTTTGCATCGAAATCGAAAAGTTGAACTACCTTGTTGCCGTTTATCGCCAATGCCAGCTTCCTTTTGTCGGAAGATATCTTCATATATCCAATTGCATTAAAGATTGATTTTCCATGCTTTAAGCCAACGGCCGAAACGACAGGTTGTGGTGCTAATCCGTTTTTTGTCAGCAGATATGCCATAAAAACATTCGATTCATATTCATGTGCAATTATCCAGATGCTATTATTGTTAAGCTGTTTTACAGCCGCAAGTTTTTCTGTAAAATGTAAATTAATCAGTTTGTTTTTTAAGGTAATGTCCCCAAGCCCTTTTTCTTTCGATAAATCAACAATGGAATAGCTTAGTCCACCTTTCCCGGCTTCCGAATCTACCGTGAAAATATAAAAAAAGGTTTTGCTTCCCGGCAGTGGAACTATGATAGTGGACTGGGTGGATGATACGTTTCCATTCAGGTCCTTCCCATTGGGCATTAATTGGTTGTTTTTATTCCATACCGAAATTCCATCGGTATAAAATAACAAATTCCCATTACTGTCCGATAATGTAGAACAGCCTTCAATGGTGTTTATTTTGCTGCCGGTGAATGGCAAACCTTCCCCGCTTTTAAAATCAATGCCGGCGCCACGCCCAAAAATCCATTTGCTCGATTCGTACTGTGCATTTGCATTGAAACAGCCTATAAGCAAAAAGATAATGAGTGATAAAAATATAGTTTCTGTTTGTTGATTTTTATTGTTGTACATGTTTGGTTTATTGATAAATAATGCAAGCAGAAAGGTTAAATAAACAAATCAATATCTTTTACATTTTTTATTGAAAAATAAACCGGCACGTATCCAGATTATTTATAGCATTTTATCTGGGGTGTCTGCTTTCCCGTACTTCAACTTCCTTTTCTTCGTTCAAACGTATTTTTACAGCATTGCTATGTGCCATTAGATCTTCACTTTCGGCCATTAAAATAATAGCATTGCTCAAATTTGTCAGGCCTTCGGGCGTAATTTGCTGGAAGGTTACCTTTCGGATGTAGCTATCCAGATTTACACCATTATATGCTTTTGCATAGCCGTTTGTCGGCAATGTGTGATTGGTTCCTGAAGCATAATCACCAGCGCTTTCTGGCGTATAATTACCCAGGAAGACAGAGCCGGCATTGATTATATTGGCTGCAACGCCCATGTAATACCGTGTGGAAATTATTAGGTGCTCAGGTGCATACTCATTGGTCATATCTACAGCTTCTTCAAGATTCTTCAATACAATAATTTTGCTGTTAGCCAGTGCTTTACGCGCGAATTCTTTGCGTGGAAGTTGTTCTATCTGTATTTCAATTTGTTCTAAAACATGTTCAACAATTTTTTCACTAACAGTGATTAAAATAGACTGGCTATCGACGCCATGTTCTGCTTGCGACAGCAAATCGGCAGCCACAAAGGCCGGATTGGCGGTTTCGTCGGCTATCACTTCCACTTCCGATGGGCCTGCAGGCATATCAATGGCCACATCGCGCAAAGAAACCAGTTGTTTGGCAGCGGTTACATATTGATTTCCAGGGCCAAATATTTTATATACTTTAGGTACCGATTCAGTTCCGTAAGCCATAGCTCCGATTGCCTGGGTTCCACCAATTTTAAAAATACGATGTACACCCGCCACTTTGGCTGCATACAGAACGGCGGGGTGAATTTTACCTTCTTTATTTGGTGGTGTGCAAAGCACCACTTCTCTGCATTCTGCTATTTGTGCCGGAATGCCGAGCATTAATACAGTTGAAAACAATGGGGCGGTACCTCCAGGAACATACAAACCCACTTTTTCTATGGCAATGGCTTTTTGCCAGCAATATACGCCCGGTGAAGTCTGTATTTCCGGCAATTCTTGTTGTTGCACAGAATGGAATTTCCAAATATTGCGGCGCGCCATTTCAATGGCTTGTTTCAGGTTGGGCGAAATTAGTTTTTCAGCCTCATCTATTTCTTCCTTGGTCACTTCCAGTGTATCAAGGCTTACTTTGTCAAATTGCCGGGTGTATTCCTTCACGGCTTTGTCACCCCGTTTGCGAATATCATCCAATACTTTTTGTACCGTGTCAAACAGCGAAGTGCTGTCGAATGTAGGGCGGGCGAGGAGCGTTGCCCAATCTTCACGGGATGGATATTTGATAACCTGCATATTATGTTGCTTTTATTTAATTACGTGTATTGTTTATTCGCTTTATTTCTTTCCTTTTTGCCTCTTTTTAAGAAACTATTTTCTCCCAATGGTCGTGCAATTCTTTCATGCCTTCCAGTACAATGCCCGCACCGCTGCCTGACAAAACTTCCGGATCCAGTGGGCCGGTATTTACGCCGATTGTAAACAGTCCGGCAGCTGTTGCCGACTCTACTCCCAATGGAGCATTTTCCACCACCATTACTTCCCATGGCTGGAGTCCTGATTTTTTCAGGGCCATTAAATAGGGTTCGGGATGGGGTTTTCCGTATTTTACATCAAAAGCTGTCACCATTTTCTCTTTTTGAAAAATGCCGGGAAAATTGTTTTCCAGACTATCGAGTAGTGTTGGCTGGCCTGAGCCTGTAACGACAAATATCTCTAAATGTTGCGCCTGGATTTTTCGCAGTAATTCTAACGCAAAAGGCATTCTTTCTGTTTTGCCGCACTTTTCAAATAAGCTTGATTTCAAATGGTAAATTTGTTGTTTTTCTTTGTCGGTAGCTTTTCGGCCATGTATCTGTACAAATACACTATCGATAGTAGAAGCCCCTGTACGTCCTTCGTTCATGTAGGCCTCATACTCGGTAAACGGAAGCCCGGTTTGCTGCATGGCTTGTACCCAGGCGGTAGCGTGGTTTTTCATCGAATCGAAAAGAACGCCATCCATGTCGAAAAAAATTGCTTTGGGCTTAAATGCAGGATAATTTCTGGTCTGAATAAATTTTTCTTTTTCGGCTGTAAACATGTAGTTAAAATTTTGTGCAAAGATACTGATTTTGTCACTCATAACCGAACTTTTTACTGTTAGAATAGCTATTTTCTGTTTGAAAAGTGATCAAATGCCTTGCGAGATTATCTGATTGTCTCTTTTTTGATTGTTTTTTGATCATTTCAAAAAAATGATTAAATGCTATTTTGAACCAATAAATAATTTTATAATTTTGTACTAAGTAGTTGGAATAATATAATACACCATTTATTTGGTGTTGTGCGATAATATTCGTATATTTATCTCAATATGAGATATATAAAACTAAAAACAGAGGATATTGAGCTATTAGAATTGCTTGTCAAAACTAGTACCAATAATACCGTAAGAAAACGTAGTCAAAGCCTTCTTTTATCACATCAAAAGCGTACGATTAAAGATTTGACGATGATTTTTGATGTTGAAAGAAAAACAGTCGAACGGTGGTTTGATAAGTGGGATTTAGAAGGGGTCAATTCACTGTCAATTGCCA
>Ga0208789_1000602_pt1 | contig 30623 bp, 24 predicted proteins | sample Methanotroph_Enr_FD_187368 | JGI IMG/M metagenome (GOLD analysis project Ga0208789, IMG submission 187368) | Enriched soil microbial communities from Old Woman Creek wetland in Ohio, USA - Methanotroph_Enrichment_5 (SPAdes) (version 2) | ecosystem: Environmental > Terrestrial > Soil > Wetlands...
GATGTCAAGTCATTCAGTCAGGCGAAGGGGCGAAAATTGGGACGAATGTCATTGGGTCATTATGTCATTATGCCATTGAGGGATAGATGGATAGAATAGATAATAATCAAAAGCACCAGAGGTGCGTCATCTTTGTAGAAAAAGGGAATATCAAAAACCAAAGGCGAAACTTACAGATCGGGATTAAATGTTGAGCGAAGCGAAATCCCGAGAACGAAGTGATTCGGGACTGAAAAAAGTAAATGCTGTATTAACACATAATCTGTAAACAAAAATCAGGACGAGTCACCCCAATTTTAGTTGCAATATCCGTCAACAATTGCTTATATTTGTTACCTGTCTCCCCTATTGCGCTAACCGGGTTAAATATCTAGACTTATGAAAACTGACTGTTACAAATCCATCCGTCAATCTATTCGTAGTATGACCTTTCTTTTCTCCGGATTTATTCTCTCCATTTTGTTGGCAGCGTGCTTTTCCCCAAAATTTGAAGATGCCGAACGCACTTTTCTCTTCGATTCGGGATGGAAGTTTAACCTGGGTGATCTTCCCGGAGCTGAAACGACTACTTTTAACGATGCTGCCTGGCGACTACTTGATCTTCCGCACGACTGGAGCATCGAAGACCTGGCTCCTCAAAGCGGCGCCACACAGATTGGTCCTTTTTCATCGGCTAGTCCGGGCGGAAGTTCCACGGGTCATGTGATGGGTGGAACGGGATGGTACCGGAAATCGTTTTCCCTTAATCCAATGTCAGTCAATAAACAGGTCTCTATCCTTTTTGACGGGGTATACATGGAGAGCGATGTGTGGATCAACGGCAAACATGTTGGTTTTCATCCTTATGGTTATACACCGTTTGGTTACGATATTACGCCGTTTCTGAATCCCGACGGACCGAAAAACGTGATTGCGGTGAAAGTCAACAATCCCGGTAAGAACAGCCGGTGGTACAGCGGATCGGGGATCTATCGACATGTGGAACTGATCATCACCAACCAGGTACACCTGGCACAATGGGGAAACTTTGTGACAACACCCGAGGTCTCAAAAGAGAAGGCTTCTGTTAAAATGGAGTCAACCATCGAAAATAATACAGATAAGGAGCAAAAAATTTCTGTTGTGACGACACTTGTAAATCCAAATGGCGAAACCGTTGCCACGGATGAAAAGCGCGAAACGGTGAAACCGGATCAGCATCTGGTTGTTGCACAGTTGCTTTCGGTAGCTGCACCTTCGCTTTGGTCGCCTGGATCTCCTTCATTGTATAAGGCAGTGGTCGTTGTGAAAGTCGGGGCCGTAATTTCCGATCAGACAGTTACCTCTTTCGGCATCCGTTCGCTCAAATTTGATCCCCTCAACGGTTTTCTGCTCAATGGAGAGAAAGTGCTGCTCAAAGGGGGTTGCATGCATCATGACAACGGGATATTAGGCGCTGCTACTTATGACAGGGCGGAGGAACGTCGTGTTGAGCTGATGAAAAAATTCGGATTCAATGCCATCCGGACGAGTCATAACCCCCCTTCACGACAGTTCCTGGATGCCTGTGACAGGGTGGGTGTATTTGTGATTGATGAGGCGTTTGATATGTGGGAAAAACCAAAGAATCCCGAAGATTATCACCGCTATTTTAAAGAGTGGTCTGCAAAAGATCTTCAATCGATGGTCCTTCGCGACCGGAACCATCCATCGGTTATCATCTGGAGTATCGGGAATGAGATCCCCGAAAGGGCTGATCCACCTGGTCTTGAAATTATGTCACGATTGAAGATGATTATAAAAACACTGGATACAACCCGACCTGTTACAGCGGCGATTTGTGAATTCTGGGATCAGAAGGGGAGAGAATGGAAAGATACTGAACCTGCATTTGAGGGGCTCGATATCGGCGGATACAACTACCAGTGGAAACGGTACGAAAGTGATCATCGCCTGTTTCCAAACCGTATTATGGCAGGAACCGAATCATTTCCCAAAGAAGCTTTCGAAAACTGGCAAATGGTGAAAACACAGCCTTATGTGATCGGCGATTTTGTGTGGACAGCATTTGATTATCTCGGGGAGTCGGCCATCGGTCACACAACAAACGGAGTAAAAGCATCAAAAGATTTTAGTCTTCCCTGGCCATGGTTTAATGCCTGGTGTGGCGATATCGATATTTGCGGTTATAAGAAAGATCAGTCGTATTACCGTGATGTAGTTTGGGGAATCAGCGACCTGGAGATGGCGGTTCATGCACCGGTTCCCGCCGGTCAGATCGAAACGGTGAGTGCGTGGGGATGGCCTGACGAAAGACAGTCGTGGAACTGGAAAGGTGCGGAGGGCAAAAAACTGTCGGTTTCGGTTTATTCCAATTTCCCGTCCGTGCGGCTTGAACTTAACGGGAAAGTGATAAGTACCAAAGCCGTTTCGCCCGAAACCAAGCTAACAGCAACCTTTCTGGTCCCTTACGAACCCGGCGAACTGAAAGTAATCGGATTAAAAGATGGAAAGGAAGTCAAAGTCAAATCACTTAAAACGACAGGTGCTGCTTCTAAAATCCGTTTAACGGCCGACCGCTCAACCATTAAAGCCAATCGCAACGATTTATCGTATGTGACCGCCGAGCTGTTGGATGCTGAGGGGAACCTGGTTTTGGATAATGATTTACCGTTGACCTTTACGATTGTCGGGGTGGGCGAAGCCGCCGCAATAGGAAGCGCTAACCCGGCGGATATGCATAGTTTTAAATCGCCTGTTTGCACCACCTTCCGTGGCCGTTGCCAGGTTATTTTGCGTCCGACCGGTACTGTCGGTGAGATCAATCTGTCGGTACATGCCCAGGGCCTGGGTGCGGCAACCAGTAAAGTTGTGGTGAATTAGGAGAATGGAGAATCAAAGAATGAAGAAATGAAAATTGTAAATGCATTAATTATTGTGTTTTGCACATTTAACAGCAAATCCCCCCTTATCCTCCCTTTTTCCAAGGGGGATTTCTTCCAAAATAATCGTTTGTTCAGAACAGCTTAATCAAGCTTTAACACGGCAAGGAATGCCTTCTGAGGAACCTCCACATTACCGATCTGCTTCATTCGTTTCTTCCCTTTCTTCTGTTTATCAAGCAGTTTACGCTTACGCGAAATATCACCACCATAACATTTGGCAGTTACATCCTTACGGACTGCCTTAATCGTTTCACGGGAGATAATCTTGGCACCGATGGCCGCCTGGATCGCCACATCGTATTGCTGGCGGGGAATAAGTTCTTTGAGTTTTTCGCACATCCTGCGGCCAAAATTGTAGGCGTTATCGAAATGAATCAGGGTCGACAGGGCATCAACCGGTTCACTGTTAAGCAGGATATCGAGTTTAACAAGTTTAGCCGGACGATAACCTGTAATATGGTAATCGAATGAAGCATATCCCTTGGAAATACTCTTTAGCTTGTCATAGAAATCGAAGACAATTTCGCCAAGCGGCATATCAAAGGTTAATTCGGCCCGTTCGGCAGTGAGGTATTCCTGTTTCGTGAGCATTCCACGCTTATCCAGGCAAAGGGTCATAATCGAGCCGATAAACTCCGAACTGGTGATGATCTGAGCTTTTATAAAAGGCTCTTCGATCAGTTCGATCAGGGAGGCATCGGGCATCCCTGCCGGATTATACACTTCGTATGTTTCGCCTGCCCTTGTATGAATCATGTACGACACGTTCGGTACAGTGGTGATCACATTCATGTCGAACTCGCGGTCGAGACGCTCCTGGATAATCTCCATGTGGAGCAAACCGAGGAAGCCGCAACGGAAACCAAATCCTAAAGCAGCCGATGATTCGAGTGTATAGGTAAGCGAGGCATCGTTCAATTGAAGCTTCTCCATGGAGTTCCTAAGATCTTCGTAATCTTCGCTGTCGATCGGATAAATTCCGGCAAATACCATTGGTTTAACCTCTTCAAATCCTGAAATCCGCTCCTTACAAGGCTGTTTCACATTGGTAACGGTATCTCCAACCTTGATCTCACGCGCTGTTTTAATGTTGGAAATTATATAACCCACGTCTCCGGCACTAAGCGATTCGCGGGGATCGAGTCCCATTTTTAAAATACCAACTTCATCAACATTGTACTGTTTTTCGGTAGAGACAAACTTGACAACATCACCCTTACGGATCGTGCCATTAACAATTTTGACATAGGCGATCACACCGCGGAACTGGTTATAAACCGAGTCGAAGATCAATCCCTGGAGAGGTGCATTTGAGTCGCCTGCCGGAGCAGGTATATCTGTAATGATGCGTCTGAGAATCTCATCTACCCCTTCACCGGTTTTACCCGACGCCCTGATAATGGTACTTCTCTTACATCCGATTAATTCAATTATTTGATCCTCAACAACTTCAGGATTTGCATTGGGAAGATCCATTTTATTGAGGATGGGAATAATCTCAAGATCGTGTTCAATGGCAAGGTATAGGTTCGAAATGGTTTGTGCCTGGATCCCCTGGGTTGCATCAATGATCAGTAAGGCCCCTTCGCACGCAGCTATCGAACGTGAAACTTCGTAGGAGAAATCGACGTGCCCCGGAGTGTCAATCAGGTTCAGCCGGTACTTCTCCCCGTCCTGGGTATGCTCCATCTGGATGGCATGACTTTTAATCGTGATCCCACGCTCTTTCTCAAGCTCCATATCATCAAGCACCTGCGCCTGCATATCGCGCCCGCTGATGGTCTGAGTGATCTCTAAAAGACGGTCGGCGAGTGTACTTTTCCCGTGGTCAATATGCGCAATAATGCAAAAGTTCCTGATGTTCTTCATGTGCGAAAAATCCTTATATACTTGATATTCTAGTTTAAACCTTATCTGCCAAAATCAGCACAAAGATATTAAAATTCGACGATTTGGGAATTCGATAATTCAGCGAGAATCTGCTTACTTATCTGCGAGAATCTGCGGGACCTTTTTAGTTTCCATGTGTTATGTTCACTAATATAATTTTAAGTGGGGACTTGGTGAGTAGCAAAACTTTTCCGGATTGGACTCTGTACTTTTTATTAAATTTGCAAACCATTTAACTGTTTGTCCTTATGGGTTGCCCCGCTGATGCCAAATACATCCTTACTATTATCGTACCGCTCTTTAACGAAGAGGGGAATATTCCGCGCCTGGCGAAAGAACTCTCCGATTACCTCTGTGAGTCAACCTACAATGCCAAAGTATTATTTGTCAATGACGGATCGACAGACAACAGTGCGATGCTTGTGGAACAATACTGCGCCGGGAACCATGCATTCAGTTTTATTCACCTGAAAAAGAACAGCGGACTTAGCACTGCCCTAAAAGCAGGGATCGACCAGGTTGAAACAAAATACACGGGATATATTGATGCTGATCTTCAGACTTCACCTTATGATTTTGATCTTTTAATGGAATATGCCGGAGGTTACGACCTGGTTACCGGCATCCGGCAGGGGAGAAAGGACGGAATGGTCAAGCGGATCTCTTCGAGGATAGCCAACGCTATCCGTCGGAGTATTACCCACGATGGGGTTTCGGATACAGGATGCCCGCTTAAGGTTTTTCGTACTGATGCAGCCCGCCGGATACCGTTTTTTAAAGGGATGCACCGGTTTCTTCCGGCCCTTGTTCAACTTGGTGGTGGACAAGTCAAGGAGGTACCAGTCAGGCACTATAAACGGCTTGCCGGCAAATCAAATTTTCATCTGCATAACCGGTTACTCGGGCCTGCTACCGACCTGATTGCATTTGCCTGGATGCGGAATCGCTACATTCGTTACGAAATAACGGGCAGAGGATGAGCAATTCATCACTGTGGATTTTTGCATTGGGATTTTCGGCCCAATTGCTGTTTGCTGCCCGAATGATCGTGCAATGGGTAAAGTCCGAAGAAGCAGGAAAATCACTTTCACCCGTCATATTCTGGCAATTAAGCATTTTGGGATCAATGATCTTCCTGCTTTACGGAATCCTGCGACACGATTTCGCCATCGTACTGGGCCAGGCATTGGTCTATTTTATCTATATCCGAAACCTTCACCTCAAAAACAGTTGGAAACCTATACCATTGATATTTAAAATATTTGTAATTATTGCCCCGATTATCACGTTGATTTACCTGTTCTCTGATACGCACGGAAACTTTAGTTCACTACTGAAAAATGAAGATATTTCGTTGCCATTGAAGATATGGGGAAGCGCAGGCCAGGTAATTTTTACCCTTCGGTTTTACATCCAATGGATCGACTCCGAATCGAAAAATGAATCGGTTTTGACTAAACGGTTTTGGCTGGTCAGTCTTATCGGGTCTTTGATGATAATTACCTATGCGATTTTCAGGTATGATCCCGTTTTACTGCTCGGACAATTAGCCGGTGCGGTGGTGTATCTTCGGAACCTTATGTTTGGAAAGACAGAAAAAGAGAAGGAATAAACACGAAAAATTTCTATTTTTGATTATTAAAATAGGCAGCAATAAGGAAACCTAAAATCAATATTACTCCGAATGTACAATCGAAACCTGCAACTTTTTCTCCTTATTCTGATCATGTTTATCGCTTTTGTTGTGAATAATGGCGCGCTCGAAGCAAATATCATGGAAGCGCGTAACCTCACTACGGCGCGCGAAATGTTACAGAAAAACAACTGGCTCGAACCAACGATGAATGGAGAGTTACGTCTTGAAAAACCGCCGCTTCCCACCTGGATCACAGCCGTTACGATGCACTTTGCGGGAGCTGAAAACCTTTCATTGCTCCGCCTGCCTGCCGCGCTGGCCGCCATGTTAATGGTCTTTTTTCTTTTTAAACTGACAACAACCTTAACAGAAGATCATTTACTTCCGTTCCTGGTGGCAGGAATTTCCGCCACATCGTTTTATATCTTCTTTCTTGCCCGCGATATCAGCTGGGATATTTTTTGTCATAGTTTTATGATCGGGGCAATATGGTTGATTCATAAAGGACTTTACAGCAAGGGAAAAGGTTGGCTGGAACTGACAGGAGCGGGTGTATTGATGGGGCTTTCATTTATGAGCAAAGGACCTGTCTCTTTTTATGCTTTACTATTGCCCTATCTGATCGCGCGTTCTTTTACTTTCGGCTGGAAAAACCTGGATAACAAAAGATTGGCACTTGGCGTAATGGTATTCATAACCCTTGTAATTAGTTTCTGGTGGCCACTGATGATCTGGTTTTCGCATCCCGAATTCTCAGTGTTGATTGCACAGCAGGAGTCAACCGCCTGGCTAAACAGGAATACACGCCCTTTTTATCACTACTGGAGTTTTCCGGTTCAATCGGGGGTATGGGCAATTATTGCAACGATCGCGCTGTATTTCCCGTATGCCCGGCCAAGGATTAACCGGTTCGGAAACTACACCTTCCTCGCAATCTGGGTTGCAGCTGTGGTGATTTTACTCTCACTCTTTCCTGAAAAGAAAGAGCGTTACCTGCTTCCTGTTCTTCTTCCCCTTTCAATACTCACTGCATTCTATTTCCGTTACCTGATTTACGCGTTTACCACCTCTTTACCAGGCAAAACCGACCGGGTGATCCTTCGTCTCAATATCTTATTGATGACTTTGATATGCCTGTCCATCCCCTTAGTCGTAGCTTTCTTCCCGTTCAGGGTGGGAAAACCCGGATTTGGTTCACTTACCCTGATTTTCACCTTATTCTGGGGATTGGCGATTTTGCTTATTGGTGCATGGCGAAAAAGAAATCCATTATGGCTCTGGGGGGCAATGGTCGGGATGGTACTTTCGGCGTGCGCGGCGCTGATGCCACTGGCGCCGAAGCTTGCGATCACCAATCCGGGTTACCATTCGTATAAGGAACTTAGCTACCGTGCTGATCTAAAGAATACCCCGTTTTTTTATAACGGCGAGATTGCGGGTAAATTTATAGAAGTAATCTGGAACAGCGGTCACGAGATAAAAGGGTGGAATCCGCAAACGCAGAAAGGGCTTCCCTTAACACCGCCGTTTATCTTTTTGTCGAATGAAGACCCTGCAACGGTATTACCCACTGATATTCTGAATAATTATCACATTGAAGTGGTTGGTCATTTCGATGGTAATCCCGGAGCTAAAGGTGGAAATATCGTCCTTTCCAATTATGTGACGCTGATCCGGTGAAGGTTAATGCGATGAAGTCAATTGGCACATTGCCAAATTAGCGCATTCACGCCCACCAATCTATTCCACTGGTTCTATTTTATTTTTTCGGAATCCGCTGTAAATCAAATAAGCAACATACAAAACACCTAATCCTAAAAATAACAGGGAGAGTTCTGTGTAATATTTATCCAGGATATCTTTTTGCGACCAGAAGAAATAACCTAACAGGGCAAGGATGACATTCCAGATTGTTGATCCGATAGTGGTATAAAGGAGAAAATCACTTAATTTCATATTGGCTAACCCGGCGGGAAGTGAAATAAGCTGGCGAATACCGGGAACCAAACGTCCGATCAAAGTTGAACTCTTTCCATGTTTCCTGAAATAGTTCTCCGATTTTTCAATGGATGATTGATCAATCAGCATCATATGTGCAATACGCGTATTGGCAAATTTAAGGAGTAATTTGCTACCCAGCCATTTGGCAAAATAATAATTAAACAATGCACCAACAATCGCACCCATTGTCCCGACGAAAACAACCAGGAAGATATTCATTTCGCCATTGGCGGCTTTATAAGCAGCGGGGGGAATAACAATTTCAGAAGGGAATGGGATAAACGAACTTTCGATCGCCATCAGCAAAAAAACGGTCCAATAGGTGATATGAACCATGTACCACTCAATAATCTTTTGAAATATTACTCCCATAAAAATAATTTTTGCCAAAGCTAAGCTTTTCTTTAGTTTAATAAAAGCCGCGATTACAGAGACAACCAAAAACTGGAAAACAAAAACTGCAAACTGGCTGGCGATTAGCTACGAATGAGTGACTGCCGGCTGCCTAAAAGCTGTTTATACGATAATAATGAGAAAAACGATCGATTAACAAAGATTGGAATCAAAAATATTTGTCATTCCAATGTATTTTGTAGTTTTACATAGTGATACCTTCTTGTGAATTCGTGTTACGATTTTTCAAAAAAGCCTCATGAGAAAGCAGATGGGTTGATACGATAAAAATAATAATTCAGAATAAAATAACATATGAACGAACTTAATTCTGTCTTAACAGGAAAGCTAAATTTACTTGAGAGTTGGTTTCGCGAAAGAAAAGGTTCCATCGTGGCCTTTTCTGGAGGAATTGACTCGACCCTGGTTCTTTTTCTGGCCCGGAAATTTCAGGGTCGTGAAAATGCGATTGGAGTTATTTCCAATTCGGAGAGTCTGAAAAATAAAGATTTCATTGCCGCGAAATCATTTTGCCAGGAGTTCGATATCCGACTGAATATAATCAAAACCAACGAATTACTTGATGTGCGTTACAGTCAAAATCCCGTAAACCGTTGCTTTTATTGCAAAGATCATTTATTTCATGACCTCCAGGAGCTTAAAAAAGAATATCCTGGGTTTGAAGTTTTGAGCGGAACAAACTACGATGATTTGGGAGATTACCGTCCCGGGATTGATGCGGCAAAGAAGAACCTTGTGCTCTCACCACTGGTTGACTGCAAACTCACTAAAGTGGAATTGCGCGAGATTGCCAGGTATTTCGGCTTACCTAACTGGAACAAACCCGCCAGTCCTTGTCTTAGTTCTCGAATACCTTACAACCAGGTTGTTACCCACGATAAACTGAAACAAATTGAGGCGGCCGAAGATCTGCTTAACCTGCATGGGTTTGAAGATGTCCGGGTACGCCATTACGAAACTTATGGAAAAATTGAGGTACAAAAGGTCGACCTTGAAAAGCTTAAGTCCATCCGGGAACAGTTGGCAAACGAAATGAAAGTGATTGGATTTGAGCGAATTGTCATTGACGAAGAAGGTCTGGTTTCAGGAAAAATGAACCGGGCAATAACTATTTCAGAACAAAAAAAATAAAACTATGCGAATTCTGTATTATGATTGTTTTGCCGGAATCAGTGGAGATATGAATCTTGGAGCCATGATAGATTTAGGCGTTGATCCTGACTTTTTAAAGACTGAACTTCAGAAACTTAATATTGAAGGCTTTCATCTCGAAATTCAGAAAGACATCCGAAGAGGAGTTTCGGGAACAAAAGCAACTGTGATAATTGAAAACCCGGAAAATGAAAAACATCGGCATTTGCGGCATGTGGAGGAACTGATCAACCAGAGCAGCCTGTCGGATGAGGTCAAACTGAATTCACTAAAGATATTTGACCTGATTGCTGAAGCGGAGGGTAAAGTTCACGGAATCAGTAAGCAGGCAGTTCATTTTCATGAAGTGGGGGCATTGGATTCTATTGCCGATATTGTCGGAGCGGCCATATGTCTTGATTACCTGAATGTAGATAAAGTGATGTCGGCTCCGATTCAGTTGGGTGGCGGGATGGTAAAATGCGCTCATGGAATCATGCCGGTTCCGGCTCCGGCTACCACCGAAATTATTCGGAATGTTCCGGTTAAAACCGGATTGGTGCAGCACGAAGCTACCACTCCGACCGGTGCAGCAATCCTGGTGGCAATGGTGGACGAATTCACGGAACAAATTAACTTCCCGATAAATAAAATTGCTTATGGGATTGGGCAGCGCGATGTTTCTGAAGTTCCAAACGTGTTGCGTGTTTACCTGTCGGAAAAAGCTGAATCCCTGGATAAATCAAACCAGGAAGATGCATGGATGGTTGAATGTAATATTGATGATATGAATCCGGAATGGTATGATCACCTTTTCGAAAAGCTTTTTGAAGCCGGCGCAAGCGATGTGTTTTTGAGTCCGATAATTATGAAAAAATCAAGGCCAGCCAATATGCTTTCGGTTTTATGCAACGAAAAGATTCTGGCAGAAATAAAATCCATTATTTTCAACAATAGCACCAGCATCGGACTGCGGGAATATGCAGTTAATAAAACTGTTCTTAAACGCCAGGTTAAAGAAATAGAGACTGAACTGGGGAAAGTACGTGTGAAATACAGTTACTATAAGGGAAGGGCGATTCGTTTCAAACCAGAATTTGACGACGTAAGAAAGCTGTCAGCCGAACACGGGCTCAGTTTAAATGAGGTTGAAAAAATCATTACTAAAAGTCTTTAAAATGGACCATCGCGACATCCTCGAAAAATATAAAAGTGGTGAATTGGAGCTGGTCGATGCTTTATCTCATTTCGCAAAGAAAGGCATCGAAGACATGGGATTTGCCAATATCGATACCGACCGTTTTCACCGCACAGGATTACCCGAGGTAATTTATTCTTCGGGAAAAACTACTGAACAAGTAAGATTAATTGCAGAGCGTATGTACCTGAAAGGTATTGATATACTGGCCACCCGCGCAACCGAAGAGGTGTTTGAGGCGGTTAAAAGTGTTGTGCCGGGTGCAATTTATAATGCATTAGCCAGAACAATCAGCTATAAACGTCAGGAAAGAGATGATGGGAAAGGCTACATTGCTGTAGTATCAGCCGGAACTTCTGATCTTCCTGTAGCTGAAGAAGCTGTTGAAACGGCCAGGTTTCTGAACAACAGAGTTGAAACGGTCTATGATGTCGGAGTCGCCGGAATTCACCGGCTATTCAATAAATGGGAAATCATCCGGAATGCACGGGTAATTATTGTAGTTGCAGGTATGGAAGGTGCTCTTGCCAGTGTCGTGGGCGGCCTGGTCGACAAACCTGTTATCGGCGTTCCGACAAGCATCGGGTATGGAGCCAACTTCCAGGGTTTATCAGCTTTACTGTCTATGCTAAATAGTTGCGCCAGTGGCGTTTCTGTAGTGAATATTGATAATGGTTTTGGTGCAGCGTGCCAGGCCTCATTGATCAACAAATTATAAATTTTTAAAATGAACGAAATCGTAATGCTTTCGCTTACCGCGGCTGCACTCGGGTTCATCCATACAGCACTGGGGCCGGATCATTATTTGCCATTCATTGTGCTGAGCAGAGCCCGGAAATGGAATGAAGCAAAAACGATGAGGATAACCTTTATTTCCGGAATTGGTCATGTTGGAGGTTCGGTTGTAATCGGACTTATCGGCATAGCATTGGGTGTGAGTTTGAATAAGTTGAAATTTATAGAAGAATTCAGGGGCGAAATAGTTGGAATAATGCTGATTACCTTTGGATTATTGTATACTGCTTTTGGCGTCTATAAATACATGAAAAACGGAGGACACCACCATCTTCCGAATTTCCTGATCCCTAAAAGGATCAGTCAGATCAAGCACCAGGTTAGCCATGGGCTGGAGGTAAAAGCAGATGAAACCAGGTTAACTCCCTGGGTCCTGTTCATTATTTTTGTTTTTGGTCCGTGCGAAGTTTTGATACCTATGCTGTTTATTCCCGCAGTACAACGAAGTGCAGGTGGAATTGCTGCTGTTGCTATTCTTTTTGGGATTACAACAATTAGTACGATGATGTTTATTGTTCATTTGGGCTATATCGGATCTTCATTTCTGAAATTCAGATCAAAAGAAAAATACATGCATCTGGCCGCCGGTTTGGTAATATTATTTTCCGGGATAGGAATGCATTTTTTTGGTTGGTAGAAATACATTCTGAATGAAAATCATTTTTTAAACCATTAATTTAAGAGTGACACTTCCTTGAATTTGATTGTTGATTTTATGGCTTAGTGAGGGGGTGAATGTTCAAGACTTGAGCATTCACCCCTTCACTAAGGTCTTAGAATTTTTGCTTTGCGACGTCCCGAATCCCGAATCGTTACACTGTCTCGCCATCGCCTTTTCGCCTTTTCGCCCTTTCGCCTCTTCGCCTCTTCACCTTTTCTCACCCTCTCTTATTCCTCACGTGCACACCATCAGTATTCCGGGGAATACCCTGAATCATTCAGTATCTTTTGGTAGTCATTTTCCGACATTAGCTCAGGAAGTGAAATACGGGGATTTTTTTTCATATATTTTTTTACAATTTGCCATCCCAGCCATACTCCTGCTCTTCCTGGAGAGTCGGTCGTGAAACTCGAAGTAAAAGGAGCAGGATCTGTAAATCGGATGATGTTCATCCTGTCAGTATTAAAAAGCAGCCTGTGCTCGACGAGATAAGTCCACATTCCGGCTTCGTTTTTTTTGCACCATTCAAGTTTATCAGGTTTAAATCCGATTTTTAGATAATCAGGTTCTTCGGGGAACATCGCGTCAAGGAAATAGTATATTTTCCCTTCATATATCATATTTGATACGAGATTGGTATTCGATTCGTCAAGCGGAAATTCAGATATCGCCCATGAATAGAGAACATCAGTCGGTATTTTATCCCTGTTCATGTTATCCCGTTTGTACCCCGGAAGACCAAGCATAAGATAAAACGGGCAATCGGCCCCGAGATAATTGTCAAGACTTACTCCGATGGCATCATTGGTCATCACCACCGACTGATTAAACCCGGAGATGATTGTATAGATACGGGGAATTGTTTTATGCGGAAAGTAATACTTATAATGGCGGAATCCGTCCTGAAGCTTTTTCTCAAGATCTGTCAGATCACTAAAAACAGAATCGATTTTCTGCCGCGACAATACACGCATGGTATCAATCAGAAATGTATTCAGGTATCCGGGGTACAAAGAGTCGGAAGGATCGCCCAGGGCAATCACATTTTCGTTATAGGCATTAAAAAATGAACCATAGGTCTGTCTTAATTTCTGAATAGCAATCTGCTTATTACCAGGTGTTACAAGGAATATGTCACGATCAAGCCGTTTGATTTCCAGCTTTAAATCAATCCCTGAAACATCAACCTTTAGTGGATTTCGATGACAACCAATTAGTAATATTATCAATGGAACCAGAAGGAAACCTTTATGCATACATCATCATTTTGAATTTTAACTACTTTTGTTCTGTTCAATTGGTGTAAAAGTATAAAATGGCCGGGATAACCGAAGTCAAAATTTTTATAGAGATGAAAAAACTAATTCTGTTAATTACATTACTGTCGGTAATGTCTGTATCATACTCTCAAAAGAGATTAAATCTCACTTTTCTGACAAGTCCACAGGTGTCATGGCTGAGGTCAGATGCCAGGAACGTTAGCAGGGACAGCGGATTCCTGGGATTTGGATATGGTGTTGAAGGGGATTTCTTCCTGGCATCAGAGAATTACGCCATCATCAGCGGGATGACGGTCAGTACAGCAGGAGGGTCGCTCCTCTACGATGAATCTGTCCAGTTTAGTGGTAAGATTTTGCCTGCCGGTACAAAAATTGATTATTACCTGACCAATCTTGAGATTCCCCTTGCTTTGAAGATGCGTACACGCGATTTTAACCGATTCAGGTATTTTGCACAATTTGGATTGACTAACTGGGTAAACATCAAGGCAAGAGCAACGACCAGTGATAGAACGTTTCAAAAGGAACCGGTCATGAATGAGATTCGGTCTTTTACGACGGGGCTAAATGTCGGGGGCGGTATAGAGTATGACCTGGGTCATGGAAATGCCCTGACAGGCGGACTGGTTTATTCAAACGGTTTTACCGACATTACTGCAAATAAAAGTATAAAAGATGTGACAACCTTAAAAGTATTACGGTTCAGGCTGGGATTTGTTTTTTAATAAATTAGAAACCATATATGAAGATAGCACTTGCCCAGTTAAATTACCATATCGGAAATTTTGAAGCGAACAGAAATCAGATTATTCTCAATATTGGGAAAGCCAGGGAACAAGGGGCTGAACTGGTTGTTTTCTCAGAACTTGCGGTCTGCGGATATTATCCCAACGATCTGCTCGAAAGACGCGAATTTATTGACCAGTGTATCGACTCGGTAAACCGGATAGCTATTCACTGTCAGGGAATTGCCGCACTGGTTGGTGCCCCAAGCATTAACCCTTCGCCAAACGGTAAAATGCTGCTTAATTCGGCCTATTTTTTAATGAATGGTAAGATCTCCAGCGTGCACAGTAAAACATTGCTGCCCACCTATGATGTTTTTGATGAATACCGACATTTTGAACCTAACCACGAGTTCAACCTGATCGAATTCAACGGATTGAAATTGGCAGTAACGATTTGTGAGGATCTTTGGTTTAATCAGCCAGTTTTCAGCACATTCGGCAGGGAGAATCTTTATTCGGTTTGCCCGGCTGACGAGTATTGCAGGCAAAATCCGGATCTTATTATCAATCTTTCGGCATCTCCGTTTTCGTACAACCAGGCTAAACTAAGAAAAGAGATACTGCTTGATAACGCGAAGAAATACAAAGTGCCGATAATTTATGTGAACCAGGTTGGAGCCCAAACCGAACTGATTTTCGATGGTGGCTCATTATTTGTGGATCGCACTGGGGAACTCATCCATGAGATGGCCTACTTTTCGCCCGATTTCACAATCATCGACACCACGAACAAGGATATTAAACCAATTGTCCGGCAAGAGGCAGAAACGATTGCAAAGATACACGATGCCCTTGTTCTGGGTATAGGTGATTATTTTCAGAAGACAGGGTTTAAAACAGCCACGCTGGGCCTCTCGGGAGGCATCGACTCTGCCGTTACCCTGGTGCTTGCAGCCAAAGCGCTTGGCAACGAAAATATCCATGTTTTACTGATGCCTTCGAAGTTCTCCTCTGATCATTCAATCGACGATGCAGTTAAACTCGCAGTTAATCTGGGCGTTAAATACGATATTGTTAAAATTCATGATATCGTCGATGCTTTCGATTCGACGCTGGCAATTATTTTTAAAGGACGTGTTCCTGACCTGACGGAGGAAAATATACAGGCGAGGGTACGTGGAACATTGTTAATGGGCTTATCGAATAAATTTGGCCATATTTTGCTGAACACATCGAATAAAAGCGAATCGGCGGTCGGCTATGGAACGTTATATGGCGACATGAACGGAGGTTTATCTGTTTTGGGTGATGTTTACAAGACCGACGTTTTCGAAATGGCAAGGTACCTCAACAGGGATAAGGAGGTGATCCCGTTGAATACGATTTTAAAACCACCCTCGGCAGAGTTGCGGGCCGATCAGAAAGATTCCGATTCGCTTCCGGAATACGAAGTGCTGGACAAAATATTATTCGATTATATCGAACTGGCCAAGAGTCCATCCGAGATTGTTGCAATGGGTTTCGATGAAGCTACCGTTCATCGCACCGTGCTGATGGTGAACCGTAATGAATATAAAAGGTTTCAGACGCCACCCATCCTTCGGATTTCGTCAAAGGCTTTCGGATTTGGACGTAAGATGCCGCTTGTTGCAAAATATGCGCTATAAGGTAGAAAATAATTTTACAATTCGACAGTGAAGGAGTGAAGAATGAAAGAATTTAATTATGGCCCGTTCGCAGTGAGATTAATGGCAAATTAGTATATCGTCCAATTTGCACATTTCCTCCTCTGCTCCACTTCTTTCCCTCTCTTAGTTTCTACTTAAGGATTAAGAATGCAATTCTGGTCGAAAAAGCTTTGATTTTCGGTCAGAATATTTAATTTTGATGTTTTATAACATCTAATCGGGCTATTTATGTTGGATTCAGGTCAATTTTTTGAGAGTCAGTTTAAAGATGAGAATTGTATATTTTGTCTTTTAAAACCCGAGGAGAAGGCTATTCTTGAAAAAAACCACGATTTAACACGGTATAAGAAAAATGATTTTGTTTACCGTGAAGGTGAGATGCCAATTGGAATGCAGTATCTGAAAGAAGGGATGGTTAAATTGATCAAGGAGGGGATTGGCGGGCGTGAACAGATCATCAGGATGATCACCAGGAATGGTTTGATCGGCTATCGGTCGTTAATTGCAGGTGAACCTCATAATGGCACTACTGTTGCCATCGAGGATTCTGAAATAATTACCATTTCTCCTGATATACTTTATAATGTATTGCTGAGGAATTACGATTTCTCACTTGCCCTTTTGAAAGATCTTGCCACTGAACTTGGGTTTTCGCATCATCGCACAGTTAGCCTTACTCAGAAGCATATCCGTGGTCGTTTGGCAGAGTCCATCCTTCTTTTAATAGATAAATATGGATTTGAGCATGATAATAAGACACTTAGGGTTTATCTACCGCGTGAAGATCTTGCAAATCTATCCAACATGACCTCTTCAAACGCCATAAGGACACTTTCGATCTTTGCCGGAGAAAAGGTGATTGCCATGGATGGGCGGAAAATAAAAGTGATCAACCTGGAAAAACTTGAAAAGATCAGTAAGCAAGGGTAAAAGAAATATCTTTCTTATTGAGACAGAAAAACAAAGCCTTAAAGAACAAAATCTTTAAGGCTTTGTTTATTAGTAACATTCTTCCTATTCTATTTTCTCATGAAAAAGACAATTCTAGCCGTTACCTTTATCCTGCTTGTATGGAGTACCGTTTTTTCCCAGATTATCGTTGACAAGGGTATCTACAAGGCTAACTTTAGCAATACCTTTCATGAACCCAGATATATCAGCTATATCCTGTACAAAGGAGGAGGCAATTGCAACCGTGATAAGTTCAGCTTTAAGAATGATGACCCAAGACTTGAATGTGCTACAGATTCCGATTATGCTGGTAGTCACTATGACAAGGGGCATTTGGCAAATGCAGAAGATTTTGCGTTTGATTGTGCTAAAGACGAGCTCACTTTCAGGTATTATAACTGCCTTCCACAAACGGCTAACCTCAACAGGGGTATCTGGAAAAAAAATGAAACACAAATCAGGGAATGGTCGCAATCCGATTCACTGTATATCATCTGCGGCGGTTTTTTTGGAAATCGTAAAATCGGCAAAATTGCTGTGCCTTCCTATTGCTGGAAGGTTGTACAATCGGTTTCATCAAAAAAGGTGCTCTTCTGCGGATGGTTTAGCAATACTTCAAAGGCAACACTCGAGGAGATTAGTATTTCCGAATTGGGGAAAAGACTTAATTCCTCTATTATTTTATTGAAATAGCAAAATGATCGCTATAGCTTAACTATCTTGCGGATAACAATTTGTTTATCAAACGTGAACCTGATAAAATAGGTACCCGGCATTAAACCGAAATCCGAGGCATTAAGTTCGCCCCTATGCAAACCAACAGCCAGTGTCTGATTATTAATAAGCCAACCATATTGTTTGCCCGACAGGTCATAAAGTTCAATTGAAACAGGCAATTGCTCCGTTAAAAAATAATCGTAGGTGAGATTCGTGCTAAATGGATTTGGGGAGAGATTGACAGTAACTTCCGAATTTTCAACCTGTTTGGCCTGACCATCAGTTTTACCTGGATTATTCGACGCAAGTATTACAGGCTGCTCATTCAACTGTTCTGTATAGATAAATGCAGTTTTTGTAATTTGAGGAGTTCCTTCATTATACCGGGTTTCAACAATACTGATACTCAAAACGGGATACCTGTAACCGGTAGCATACCACATATATTTGACAATATTTACCGTGGTTGTCCCACACATATTAATCTGCAATCCTTTTTTGACGGATTTAACACGTAAGGCGTTTTCAATGACCTGATCAGGAAGAATCAGTGTACCATAAGCATCAGCTGCGACAATACAATCACCGAAGAAGTCAATTGTGTTTGTTTCATTATAAAAGGCGACACCGATAAAATGGTCACTGAACTGCTCTCCAAAAGAAAACGGATATTTCATTTTCACAACCGGATCAGAATATTTAAGGGTCAGTTTAAGTTCTTTATTTTCATACCCCCACTCTTCAAGCTGACTCACAGACGAATTCATAAAATAATCATTCCCGTTATCAATGAGGGATAAATTATAATCACCGACACCATCTGTTTTTTGAACGGGTGCTGTTTGTAGCGTACTAATCGGAATTTTTCCGGTATACTGAATCTGGGAGAAATCCCATATCTGATTACTGCCTGCATTACCGGGATCGGAAAACTGAATCTCCCGGAAAGCATTTGAATCGCCTGCAATCAACCCATTGTTCGTATATGTCAGGGATGTTTGTGCAAACAAACCGATTGACATGAACATCAAAACTGAGGTAAAGAAGGTTGTTTTCATGAGAAAAAAAATGAATTAATCAATTGAAGTTTCACCGTTCTCATAGAACTCCTCCCGGTAAACGGAGGATCGTTTCATCCTTATCTTGTTGAGTTTATAAATTTACAAAAAAAAAATTGGTTGGTGTTGAAAATTTCATTTTTTTTAAAGGCTAATTGATTAATTTTCAAGGTTTTTTTTATTCAAATAAAAGAAGTTATTTTCAACAGGTATTTATACTTTTAACGATTGTCAGTATTTCGTTCCTGCGCGGCAATAAGAGCGTAAAACGGGTTATTAACTTAATTAAATTCTCATGAATCGCTCCCCGGTTAACCGGGAGATCAAACAATCAGATTATTAACTCAATCATTTTCTCATGAATACTTTAAAAACGATCAGACAACTTATGCTTTTACTGTTTTTGGGTCTTAATATTCAAGTATCCGGACAGGCGAATTTATTATGCCAGGGTAAATATTGGACTGAAGATCACGCTAATTTAATGATGAAGCAATTCGCCGCAGAATGGAATAGTCCCGCGTCATGGGAAAAGCGGGCAGACGTTATTCGGAATGGAATTATAGAGGGGATGAAATTCAATCAAATGCCTAAGGTTGACAATAATTTTAAATTAATTATCAACAACACTCATAAAGAAGATGGATATATTGTCGAAAATGTTGCCTTTGAAAGCTTTCCAGGCTTTTATGTGACGGGTAACATCTATCGGCCGCTTAATCCCGGGAAGAAAAATGCAGCAATTTTAAGTCCTCACGGTCATTGGCCTAACAGGCGGTTAAATGCCGAGGTCCAGGCCCGTTGCGCCTCTTTTGCGCGGATGGGTGCAATCGTATTCGTATATGATATGGTTGGTTACACCGATTCCCGCCAGGTTACGCACGATATCCCGATTGCTTTGCTGCTTCAGACATGGAACAGCAAGCGAGTGCTTGATTATTTGCTTTCCAGACCTGATGTTGATCCGGAAAGAATCGGGATTACAGGTGAATCAGGAGGTGGCACCCAAACAATTGTTCTTACTGCCATCGATAACCGGATAAAAGTTTCAGTTCCGGTTGTCATGGTTTCTGCCCATTTTTTTGGCGGTTGTAATTGCGAAAGCGGAATGCCCATCCATAAAAGTAAAAATCATCAAACCAATAATGTCGAAATAGCGGCATTATGCGCTCCCAGACCAATGTTATTGATTTCTGACGGAACCGACTGGACAAGAAATACTCCAAGGATTGAGTATCCGTACATCCAGAAAGTCTATGCATTGTATAACGCAGAGCATATGATTGAGAACGTTCATTTTCCCGCTGAAATTCATGATTATGGATTCAATAAACGGTCTGCGGTCTATCCCTTTCTTGCCTATCATCTGAAATTAGACCTCAATAAGCTTCCTTATAAAAACGGATTTGACGAAAGCTTTATCACCTTTTTACCGGAAGATGATCTTAAAGTTTTTACCAATGAACATCCTATTCCTGCCAATGCGCTGAAGGGTAATGAAGCGGTAATGAAATACCTCGATCTGAAGTAAAAAGGGATACCAGTCAAGGTATCCGGAGAAACGACCACCGGTTCACCGGGATGGAATATGTACTGATAAGGATAGTCAATGATACGAATTGAAAATTAACAACATATAAAAATAAAAAAAAGGAATGAAAATAAGATCAATTTCTGGAATCTCCTTCATGGGGGTTCCCCCGATGGATCGGGGCAGGCTATCAGAACGCTCAAGCAATCAATATATTAACTCAGTTATTTTCTCATGAAACGAGCATTGCAATTAACCACAAAAGGAGATGTATAATCCGTCAGCCGACGGATGCGAGTTCCATCCGAACGATCAAATTATCAATTAATTAATAACGTTATTTTCGAATGAAATAAGAAATGGCCTGAAAAAAACTTTTATTATTTAAACCTGTTAATTATTTTATTGAAATTGAAGTATTTATTAACTTAAAATTTAAAAAAATGAAAAAGGTACTGTTTTTAACCGGTGATTTTACTGAAGATTATGAGACGATGGTTCCGTTTCAAATGCTTGAAATGGTTGGCTACGAAGTTCATGCAGTATGTCCTGATAAAAAGAAAGGAGATACAATTAAAACAGCCATTCACGATTTTGAAGGTGATCAAACTTACTCCGAAAAGCCTGGACACAATTTTACGTTAAACTATAGCTTTAACGATGTTAAAGTTGACGAATATAGCGGTTTAGTCATTGCAGGAGGTCGGGCACCCGAATATTTAAGACTTAACGGTAAAGTACTTGAAATTGTGAAATATTTTTTTTCAGCGAATAAGCCTGTCGCTGCAATTTGCCACGGTATCCAGATTTTAACAGCTGCCGGCGTTGTAAAAGGAAGAAAGTTAACCGCCTATCCTGCTGTCGGACCCGAAGTGACATTGGCAGGAGGAATATTCCAGAATATCCCGGTCGACGGGACCTTTGTCGATGGCAATCTTGTTACCTCTCCTGCCTGGCCAGCCCATCCTGGTTTTATAAGGGAATTTTTAAAAATTATGGGTGCAAAAATTGAGATTTAAATCAATTAACTATGAAACGAGCATTTTCACAGGTCATCATACTAATGATCGCTTCCCTTTTATCCTGCAATGCCCAGAATAAAACCACAGGATTATCAATTCCTATTGAGAAGTACAAGTTGGCCAATGGCTTAACGGTTATACTTAATGTAGATAAATCTGATCCGATAGTGGCTCAGGCTATCTATTATCATGTTGGATCGAGCCGAGAGGTTCCCGGGAAAACAGGTTTTGCCCATCTTTTCGAACATATGATGTTTCAAAAGAGCGAACACATCGGCGAAGACCAATTATTTAAAAACATCCAGGGAGCAGGTGGAACATTAAATGGCAGTACAAGTCAGGATGTAACAAATTATTATGAGGTTATTCCGAAAAATGCACTTGAAATGGCAATATGGATGGAAGCTGACAGGATGGGTTACCTCACAAATACCGTTACCAGATCTGCATTGACGAATCAACAAAATGTGGTTCAAAACGAAAAACGCCAGAGTGTAGATAATGCTGCCTATGGCTTCAATTCAGGTCTTATCGCTAAAACGCTTTTCCCGGCCGGACATCCTTATAGCTGGACCGTGATTGGCGATATGCAGGATCTTACAAATGCCACTGTCGATGATGTAAAAGCCTTTCACAATAAATTCTATACTCCTAACAACGCAACGCTGACTATTTCAGGTGACTTTAATAAAGAAGAAGTAAAATCATGGATTGAAAAGTACTATGGAGAGATACCCGCTGGTGTACCCGTAGCGAAAAGAGTGGCTAATCCTGTTTCCTTAACCAAAACCCAAAAACTATATCACGAAGATAATTTTGCCAAAGCACCTCAGTTAACGATGGTATTCCCTACTGTGGAACAATTCTCAAAAGATTCGTATGCACTTGATTTCCTTGGCGAATTGCTTGCAGGCACAAAAAAATCTCCGCTATATGTCGTTCTTGTAAAAGATAAAAAATTGACATCCCGTGTTATGGCACGAAACAGATCGCAGGAGTTGTCAGGCAGCTTTATTATTTCTGTTGGCGCTAATCCGGAGATTAAACTTACAGACGTAGAAAAAGCAATTTTTGAGGGATTTGAGAAATTTGAAAAGGATGGATTTACGGAGGAAGATCTCACACGAATAAAAGCCAATAATGAAACGCGGTTCTACAATTCTTTTGCAAGTGTTCAAGGCAAAGCTTTCCAGCTTTCAGAATACGCCACTTACACGGGAGATCCGCAGTATTACGAAAAAGATTTCATTGCTGGTCAGTCCGTTACAATCGATGACATTAAAAATGCATATAATAAATACATTAAAGGAAAGAATTTTGTGGAAACAAGCTTTGTCCCAAAGGGTAAGGTGAATCTGATTTCAGAAGGGTCATTAAATGCTGGTATTGTTGAGGAAGACGTGACTCATGCTGCTGAAGTTAAATCTGTTGCGACCAGGGAAGAACCCGTTGTGAAAACTTCGACAAAATTCGATCGTACGGTAATGCCCAAAAATGGTCCGGACCCCGCAGTAACAATTCCACAGGTTTGGACAGCTTCGCTGAGTAACGGCATTAAAGTCTGGGGTATCCATCACCAGGAACTTCCGCTTGTTCAATATACGATCACATTGGGTGGCGGGCATATGGCTGAAGATATCTCAAAAGCCGGTCTTGCGAATCTTGTTGCTTCCCTTATGAATGAAGGAACTATCAATAAGACACCTGAAGAGCTCGAGGATGCAATCGGACTTCTTGGTGCTTCGATCCGAATCTCAGCCGGTAATGAGGATATTTCAATTAATGTAAGCACGCTGGCAAAAAATTTCGAAAAGACGATTGCTCTTGTTCAGGAAATGCTTCTCGAGCCAAGGTGGGACAAGGAACAATTTGCATTGGCGAAGAGCCGGATCATTAATACCCTAAAACGAAACCAGGCAAATCCCAGCTATCTTGCATCAACAACACTTAATAAACTGATATTTGGAGAAAACAATATTCTTGCTATCGAAGCTTCGGGTACTGAAACGACTGTAAATTCAATTACAATCGATGATTTGAAAAATTACTATAACCGCAATTTTTCTCCTTCAAATGCAAAACTAATTGTTGCAGGCGATGTTGATCAAACCAAAGTTAAAACCGCTTTTGCCGGACTTACTCAGAAATGGAAACCAAAAGAGGTAGCACTGCCTGAAATTAAAATGCCACCCACTTCCGAAAAATCGGCCATCTATTTTGTAGATGTTCCGGGAGCCAAACAATCAGTAATTGCAATTGGAACTCCCTCAATAGTAAGAACTGATCCTGATTTTTACCCGGCAGTCGTTGCCAATTACAAATTAGGTGGTTCATTTAATGGTATCTTTAACCTGATTCTCAGGGAAGAGAAAGGTTTTACCTATGGAGCCCGGTCGGGTTTCTCAGGATCTGCAGATTATGGCACTTTTACTGCTACTTCGATGGTCCGGACAAATTCCACACTGGAATCTGTGACGATATTCAAAACAGAAATGGAAAAGTATCGCAAGTCAATGCCGCAGGAATATATTGATTTCACAAAGGATGCGCTTGTAAAAGGGAACGCTTTGCGTTTCGAAACTATCGGCAGTCTTCTTGGAATGTTAAACACCATAGCGACTTATGGCTTACCTGCCGATTATGTCAAAAGGGAAGAGGCATTTGTTAAGAGTCTTACCATTGAAAAGCAGTTGAAACTTGTAAATAAATACATTGATCCTTCAAGGATGTATTATGTTGTAGTTGGTGATGCTAAAACGCAATTAAATGAATTGGAAAAGGTTGGATTAGGAAAACCAATTCTGGTAAAGTAACCGGGATTCAGAATTAAAAGGCGGTCGGAATGGCCGCCTTTAATTAGTTAATTCTATTATTACCTTTGTTCTGTGCCTGCAGGCAAATTTCTGTTCTTATTATACAATTTATTAATAAGAATTTATTCTTCATCTATTGATTTTATTCAAATATTGGGGGACAATTTAAACTAAAAAAGATGACAACGAAAATAATACCAACGCTTAAAATAGGTGATCTGGAAATTAATCCTCCGATCATTCAGGGAGGAATGGGTGTAAGAGTTTCAGGTTCAGGTCTGGCATCGGCAGTTGCGAATGAGGGCTGTGCGGGTATTATTGCCAGTGTTGGGTTAGGCGCTTTCGAGGATGCTTTAAAATCAGAATTTGTTGAGTTAAACAACAATGCATTGCGGGCGGAAATCCGAAAGGCCCGGTCACTTTCAAAGGGCATAATAGGCGTGAATGTGATGGTTGTGCTGTCGAACTACGAAGAGCTGGTGAAGGTTTGCGTTGAAGAAAAAATAGATATAATCATCAGCGGATCTGGTCTCCCGCTAGATCTGCCTAAGCAAACCGCCGGTTCAAATATTAAATTAATTCCTATCGTTTCGTCGGCACGGGCTTTAAATGTGATCTATCGGAAGTGGAAACAAAACTACAACAAAGTTCCTGATGCTGTTATCGTCGAAGGTCCGATGGCCGGTGGTCACCTTGGTTTTTCTTTTGATGACATTATCAATGATAAAACCCCGACGCTCGAGCAACTGGTGAAAGATGTGGTGGATTATGTGGCAACACTTGAAGAAACGATACCGGTTATTGCCGCAGGTGGTATATTTGATGGAAGTGATATTGCTAAATTTTTAAAGTTGGGGGCATCGGGTGTTCAAATGGCGACCCGGTTTGTCTGTACTAACGAATGCGATGTTCACGATGATTTCAAGCAAGCCTATATTACTGCAAAAAAGGAGGATATTACCATTATTCATAGTCCTGTGGGATTGCCTGGCAGGGTTATTCTGAATGAATTTACCAAAAGAGTGACAAAGGGTGAAACAATTCCATTCAGATGTCCACATCACTGTTTGAGATCATGCAATCCGCGTACTGCCCCTTATTGTATAGCAAAAGTACTGGTAGATGCATCAAAAGGGAGGTTGCATAACTCATTTGTATTTGCCGGATCCAATGCGTACCGGTGCACCGAAATTGTTCCGGTAAAAACACTTATTGATCAGTTGAAAGAGGAGTTAAGTAATTCGTTGTGAATAGAATGATATTAAACATTCACTGTTGATTATCCTGCTTCCATTGATCGGGAACTTAAAAGCCGGGACTAACTGTCATTTATTTACCCGGACGGTTTCATGAATTCCTCTATTATTGCCTTTTTCTAAACCTGGTTGAAAGACTTATAAGAGAACGAAATGTGGTGGGGTCGTATCCTACAATAAACGAGAGCAGGCTGACAACGCCGGCAGTCTGGGCATATTGCTGTGGCGTGGTATTGCCAAAAGGATTAGGTGATGCAATAAATACCCCCGTAAGAAAGGTAAAATAAACCACAAGTCCCCGCAACATGGAGCTAAACGGATTTTCACTCCTGTAAATGTGTGAATCTGCTCTTTCTGTTTCAGAATTCTCAATATCCGGCATTGTTTTCTTATTAATTCCTGCAATTAATAACCTGCTGGCACATCCTCCTGAAAAGGCTGCAATAACCGAAAGCATTGCAACGTTAGTCGGGGTAAAAGTGAGGATACTCATGAGGAAATTTATTAAGTCGAAATGATTAAGAATAATATCGCGGTAAGGCTGAGAATTCAACAATAACCCTAAACTGAACATCGTAATCCAACTCAATGTTCCCATTATACCCATTAAAATCATAATTGGAAAAACGGTATGAGAATTATTCCTTCCTCCATCCGGGAGCAGCGTATTATGGCTATCTTCCATAGCAGATTATGTATGAGTTTTCAGTTTGTTTTTGGTTTGAATATATTTGCCCATTTCTCTAATTCAGCCTCTGCCCGTTTACGCTCTGTGATATTTATTGATAAAACTGTTACGCCACTGACCTCGTTTTTATCATTCAGGATAGGGTTATAAAAATTCTCAAAATAGGCTAATTCAAGATCTCCTGATATCCTCGTATTTGTCTGAGATTCACCTTTCAAAGCGCGGTCATAATTTTCCTTGAATGATTTTCGGTCACTTTCTGAGGTGATGCATTCAAGGATATTCATGCCTATTTTAATGTCCTTGTTATAAGTATGTTTCATAACATCCGAATAGGCTTTATTAAAATACAAATACTGGTAATTCTTGTCGCCGAAAAGTAGTATCGTGTTTTTAAGGCTTTCAAGACTTGACATCAGAAATAACTGGGATCTTTTAATCGCTTCCACCGCCAGTTTGTATTCAGTGATGTCACGAATTGTACCCACCATTGTTATTGGTTGATTTTTATCATCAAATTTTAGCCTCCCTAACCCATGAACCCAACGTTCTTGTTTATCAGTCTGCCGGATAATTTTATATTCTTTATCAAAGTTGGTTTTGTTACCCAAAACTTCCTGAAAAAAATAATCTTCCATGATTTTTTTCCATTCAGGATGAATCGTCGATACCCATCCGTCAAAAGTTTTTTCAAAATTGGTATCCAGACCAAAAATATAATCCAGAACATCAGAACTTATCCATGTGCCTGAATTAATGTCCATTGTATAGGTGCCCAGCTGAGAAATTACCTGTGTCTCTTTTAAAAACCGTTCATTCTTACGTAATAATTCCTCAATCCTCCTGTGCTCGGTGATGTCAACTCCCGAAACAAGGCATTGTTCTGTATCTTCGGAAGCGATGCCGGTAAGCAGAATATCTGTTTTGGTCAGGTTGTCATTGGTCACCAGGGTTACTTCACAAGTTTCCCTGCAGTTTCCGGTAAATACTTTAAATAGGAAGAAATTGAAGATTGGTTTGGTTTCATCTGAAATAAAAGAGCCTAATTGTCGATTGATTAAATCCGGGCGTTCATTGCCCAGTATTTCAGCCGCACTGAGATTCAGTTCAATTATTTTACCCTCTTTGGAAAGTGTGAAATAACACGATGGGGCAAAATCGTATAATTCAGCATATTTTTTGGCAACAGTCTGGGCGGTTGATCTTGCCAGGCTGAGCTCATTATTCTGCATTTCAAGCATGATCTGTCGCTCCTCAAGCTCCTGAAAGAGTTTCAGCGTTTCTTTTTCAGAGAGTTGCATTCCATTTTTTGATGGTTTTTTATTTAGCAACTCCTCTATTTTTTGCCGAAGGACAGTTTTGACCGAAGGTTTAGTTTCATTTTTCATCCCTGGAAAATTTGATTTTTATTGGCTACTATATTTGCCGGAGAGCAAACAAAAATTCTAATACGTGTTTATGATGAGCAGAATTATAAGTATTTCAACCTGTTTAAACTGCTTTATTATTGAATTTTCTCATTCAAATATGAATTTAGAGTTTGATAGGTTCAATTCAAGCAAGCGAATTATTTTTCTAAACCTTGAAGTTAAGTAAATCATTTGTCTATTTGATGTTTTATGACATGTTTTTTAACATGTTTTTTGCCGATCTGGTGTTGAATGCAATAGTTCCCGGCGTATTAGTAGTTTATAGAATCAAAGTGATAAGCAATCAAAAGAATACGTATAAATTGTTATGGATGATATTAATGGATTAAAATAAGAAATTATACATTTGTGCCAATAACTAATTTAAAACTCATTCATATGTCAGAAAGGATATTAGGAGTTGGTTCGCGTGTGAAACACCCGCAAATGGGGAAAGGAGTTATCGTTCAGTTGCGCTCCGATGTTTATGAAATTGGTTTTATTGAGTTTGGCGTGAAGCAGATAGTACGTGATTTTGAGGGATTAGAGGTTATAGAAGCTGTAGAAACCCCCTCGGATCTTGTTACTTACGAAAAGATTGAAAAAAGCCTGGTCAGGGTATTGCATCGTTTCAGTGATATACAGGAAACGGTACCGCTGGGTCAGAAATGGACAGGGGGAAGAATGGTTCTTTACCCGGGAGATAAATCCTTAAAAGAAAAAGAGATTCCGGTTGAAAACTTTTTCCATAAAATAGTGATGATCCGCGACAGGGTGCGCGTAATGGAACAACGGATCAACGCCAGTAACCTGACAGATGAAGAAAAGATTGACCTCGAACAATATATTACCAGGATTTACGGTAGCCTGACCACTTTTAACGTGTTATTCAAGAATAAGGAAGATCAGTTTATTGGTGAGCGGGGAAAAGAATAAAATTAAAGCACTTATCTTGAATAATATGAAAAATATCCTGTTTCTGATCATCTTAGTATTGTTGGCTGCTGTTCCTGCAATTTCGCAGTCGAATAAAACATTGAGGCAGCAGCAGAAATATCAGACCTCTTTCGAAAGCACTACCCTTGCCGGAAATGATCTCCCGGTTTTAATGCCATATAACCGCTGGATTGACCCGGCCGGAGTGCAATGCTATTTTGGCGATAAGGAACTGGAAAACCATGCCCTCGACTGTGCCGTTTCGCCCGATGGAAAATGGGTGGCTGTCGAGGGGCGTTATTCAATTGTTATCATCGCACCTGAAAGTAAGAAAATAGTCAGCCGCTTTACGTTGAAGAGCTATTTCAAAGATGAGGCATTAATGAATACCTTTTCAGGTATTTCGTGGCGTAAAGCCGGGGAAAGTTATGAATTGTACTGGAGCGCAGTTGGGAAAACCAACAAATCGTATGTTGTTAAGGCCGCGTGGAATGGAAAGAATATTGAAGTCCTGAAATCATTTTTATTCGAAGCCGTCAAGCCCGCTAAAACGGCTCTTCCCAATGAGCTGCTTGTTGCTGATGAGTCGGGCTCCCCTGTTCTTTACGTTGTTTTAAACGGGAATAATGCAATTCAGAAGCTGGATATTCAAACTGGCAAGGTAATATGGTCTGTTCCTACTGGTGTGGCACCATTTGGCATTGCTGCTGCAAACGGAAAACTGTATGTCACCAACTGGGCCGGATCAGTTCCTGACGATGCAGATATTCAAGTGGCAGGTGTTCCGTGGGGAAGCGCGAAAGTTGATCCTGAAACAGGAGCAACCCGGGAGGGGACTGTTTCGGTATTTGATCCTCAAACCGGTACCCATTTGAAAACGATTACCGTTGGTTTACACCCGAACGACATCATTGCCAGTTATGACGGGAAGTTTATTTATGTGGCCAATGCAAACAGTGACCTTGTTTCAGTGATCAGCACTCAAAAGGATGAAATTGCAGAACAGATCTCTGTGCGGATGTCGCAGGACAGAAATCCCTATTTTGGCGATTCTCCGAACGGACTGGGAATTACCAGTAACGGAAAAACGCTGTTCGTTGCAAACGGCATGGATAATGCGCTGGCAGTTGTTAAACTTGGGAAGCTTTCTTCATCGGATGCAACTGATAAGGAGAGTCAGTTAACCGGTTTTATACCAACGGGAGCCTATCCTGGTGCAGTCGCGGTTTATCGCGACACCCTTCTTTTTGTTGCCAATATGGAGGCCGAAGGAGCCCGCATCTCTTCTGTTTCTGAAAAAACGGGTAGGCTTTCTTATACCGCACATCGGATGATGGCATCTGTTTCTGTTATTCCGGTTCCCCAGAGTAAGCAGCTAAAAGGTTATACTCAAAAAGTTGAAAAAATCAACCAGTTCTTCAGGTTAGCGCTGACGGCGAAAATGCCCAGGAAAAATACCGTGCCGGTTCCTGTACCAATCCGGATTGGTGAGCCTTCGGTATTCAAACATGTGGTTTACATCATCAAGGAAAACAGGACCTACGACCAGGTACTTGGCGATATGCGCCAGGGTGACGGCGATTCAGCTTTATGCATTTTTGGAAAAACGGTTACACCCAATACGCACAAACTGTGTGAGGAATTCCATTTGATGGATAACTATTATGCATCGGGGAAAAGCTCTGCTGAAGGGCATCAGTGGACCGATATGGCAATGGTTACCGATTATGTAGAGAAAAATGTTCGCGCGTGGTTCAGAAGTTATCCCCATGTTCAGGAAGATGCCCTCGTATACGCACCGACCGGTTTTATATGGGGCAATGCACTCAAGCATGGCAAGACTGTTCGCATTTATGGTGAAGCGTGCGTGCCTGAATATGATAAAAATTTCACATG
>Ga0208789_1000605_pt1 | contig 30548 bp, 26 predicted proteins | sample Methanotroph_Enr_FD_187368 | JGI IMG/M metagenome (GOLD analysis project Ga0208789, IMG submission 187368) | Enriched soil microbial communities from Old Woman Creek wetland in Ohio, USA - Methanotroph_Enrichment_5 (SPAdes) (version 2) | ecosystem: Environmental > Terrestrial > Soil > Wetlands...
GTTGGGTAATGGTTACAGGAACTAAAAGGGTGCAGTTGTTAGCATCTGTTACCGTGAAGGTATAGGATCCTGCTGCGAGGCCTGTTTGTGCCGGGGTAATCGTATAGGGGCCAACACCGCCTGATGGGGTTATTACAACCGATCCTGTGGCAAAGCCGTTACACAAAACATTGGTGATGGCGGTCGTGGCTGTGATGGCAGATGGTTGAGTGATGGTTACAGGGACTAAAAGGGTGCAGCTGTTCGCATCCGTTACCGTGAAAGTATATGATCCTGCCGTCAGACCGGTTTGTGCCGGGGTGATTGTATAGGGACCTACGCCGCCTGAGGGGGTTATTACTACCGACCCTGTAGCAAAGCCGTTACACAAAACATTGGTGATGGCGGTCGTGGCTGTGATGGCAGATGGTTCCGTTATCGTTATTGGTACTAAAAGAGTACATCCGTTGGCATCTGTTACCGTGAAGGTATAGGATCCTGCTGCCAGACCGGTTTGTGCCGGGGTGATCGTATAGGGACCAACGCCGCCTGAGGGAGTTACCACTACTGATCCTGTAGCAAAGCCGTTACACAAAACATTGGTGATGGCGGTCGTGGCTGTGATGGCGGTTGGCTGGGTAATGGTTACTGGAACTAAAAGAGTGCAGTTGTTAGCATCGGTTACCGTGAACGTATATGAACCTGCAGCCAGACCTGTTTGTGCCGGGGTAATCGTGTATGGACCAACACCGCCTGATGGAGTAATTATTACCGATCCTGTGGCCCCACCGTTACACAAAACGTTGGTGATAGCTGTCGTGGCGGTTATGGCAGGTGGCTGGGTGATGGTTACAGGAACTAAAAGAGTACAGTTGTTAGCATCTGTTATCGTGAAGGTATATGATCCTGCCGTAAGGCCGGTTTGTGCCGGGGTGATCGTGTACGGTCCAACGCCACCTGATGGGGTTATTACTACCGATCCTGTTGCAAAACCGTTACACAACACATTGGTGATGGCTGTGGTGGCTGTGATTGCGGATGGTTGGGTGATGGTTACAGGTACTAAAAGGGTACAGCCGTTGGCATCTGTTACCGTGAAGGTATATGATCCTGCTGTCAGACCGGTTTGTGCCGGGGTAATAGTATAGGGTCCAACACCACCTGATGGAGTTATTACTACCGATCCGGTTGCAAAACCGTTACACAACACATTGGTAATAGCAGTGGTAGCAGACAATGCAGCCGCTGGTTGGGTGATAGTGACTGTTCCCGATGCGGAACAACTGTTAGCATCGGTAACGGTAACCGTATATGTCCCTGCAGTCAAACCTGTGGCAGTAACGGTGGTCTGAGCCAATGGATCGCTCCACAAATAGGTATAGGCAGGGGCTCCGCCAATGGCATTGACTGTCGCAGTACCGGTAGCTTCTCCGAAACAGTTGACATTGGTTTGAGTAATAGTTGTAATTGTTGGACCAGGATTACTGGTTACGGGAACATTATAGATGGTTTGCGGGCAGCCAGGATAACGGGCATCATAAACTATAAATGAATAGGTTCCCGGAGCAGTTGCTGTGTATACAAAATCAGTATCAACAACTGAACCTGTACCATTGGCGCCATTTGTCCAGGCAACCGTATAGGGTGGTAATCCATTAATAAAATTACCTGTCATAGTTATTCCGCCCTCGTAAGCACAATATACAGCTGGATCAGGAAGTACAGACACTACTGCGTCATCAATCATCCATACTCTAACTGTATCGCAAATTGTAGCGGGTCCGCATCCCGGAATAAATGGTGATCCACATATCTGGTAATCGACATATGCCGGATGACCGGGTTGAGGAGTAACTATAACTGTTCCGCAACCTGCCGGACAGCTCAAATATGAATTATATATACCTCCTCCGGTAATATCAGTCCAAACAATAGATGCAGTATCAAAACCAAGAGCTGTTATTGAGGCCGGGCATCCCAAAGAAGCCATTGTACTGTCCGGCACAGAGGCGCCTGGTACAGCTTCAACAGCATAAGAGTTTGGGTTGTTACCAGGCTTGCAAAATGTCAATATATGAGGTCCGGGGCCAACCAAACAAATTCCAGCTCCGAAGGGTGCTGTTGGCCCGCAATTAATCTGATAAAACAAGGCCCCTGGAGGGATAGCACCTGTATCAATATAAAAAAGAATCCCAACCGAGGCCGGGTCCAGAGTAATCTCAATTTCCAGACATCTGTCCGGGTTTGAACCTCCGCAACAAAAACCATCTCTAACAAATAATCCAGTAGAAAATACTCCATTGGGTTGTCCTGTCAAATCACATGAGAAAAATGGAACGTCAGGATCACAAAGACCCGATTGGGCATAGGTTTTTCCCGAAAAAAGCAGGAAAATGATTGAAAAAAATAAAATTAACCGTGTAAACTTGTTAAATGTATGGCACCTTGATGGGCCAGAACTATCGGCAAGAACAGCTTTACTTAAAAACCAATTCTTAGGTGTATATAATGTTTTCATAGGCATTACTTTAAAAAGTTAAAAGCCTTATTTTTTTGCTCAAATTATTGTAATTTGCACGTTCCATTTTTGATTATAAAATGAATTTCATATAATAACGTAAGAAAAAAGGAAAAACTTGGGAATTTATTGTTTCATTAATTTTCACAAACATAAGCAAATAATTTACTAAAAGCAAGTTAAAAATCAATTATTTCATAAATATATACGTTTGAACTATTTATAAAACTATTTCATTTTTTTACAAATATAGGTTAAATATACCAAAAACTCAAGTTAAAAGTTGTTAATTATATCGTTTATTTTGTATAAAACCAAAGTTTATCTACAAAATTATATTTTATATATCTTATATATATTTTACAACTTATTAACACATTAATGAGATATCTGCAGAAATTTCCCCCTGCTAAACTAAATACTGAAATTTTTTCAAAAAATAGTAAAAATCTTTTCATAATTGATATTTTTTAAATTGGTCATAGTCCATAAAATATTCTATAGTTTATTCGCCAGAATATCCCAGAAAATAATTAAAATCTATCCCGCTAAAATTGAATTCACCTAATATCGTTATAAAGGTATTTAAGTGAACGCCCAATATGAATCGGTGATTCTCTAAAATCAATTACATAATCACTAAATAATACATTAGTGAATCACTAATTTGCTGTTTCGTTTTTCGCAACTTATTTGAAAATAGTACAAGCAAATTGTTCTCTTTTGCATAACAAAAAAAAATATTTTGTCACATGTCTATCAATAACAAAATTTACAGAAAAAACACAATTCAGGATGCATGAATTAATAAATAACAACATCTGCTGATAATAAAATAATATGTACCTTTGCCTTAATGGATAACATAAGACTAAATAAAGTTTCGCGCTTAGTTCAGAAAGAACTGGCCGACATTTTCCTTATTCAGGCGAAAAAAATTGCCGGCAACGCAATGATTACAGTCACGGCGGTTAAAGTCACTAAAGACCTTTCTTATGCAAGAATCTATTTAAGTTTATTCGGAATAAAAAATAAAGCGGAACTTATTTTATCAATCAATGAAAACCGCAAGGAATTAAGACATACCCTGGGCACCCGTCTTAAAAATCAATTGCGCATCATTCCCGAACTGGAGTTCATTCTTGATGATTCACTCGATTACATCGACCATATTGACGAACTGCTGAAACACTAACTTGAAAGTTCCTGTTTACATAGCAAAGCGCTACCTTTTTGCGAAAAAATCGCACAACATTATTAATATAATTTCAGCAATTTCAGTAGGTGGAATTACCATAGGAACCGCGGCACTCATCATTGTGTTGTCGGTTTTTAATGGCTTTGAAAATCTGGTGGTCAGTATGTTCAATTCGTTCAATCCAGATCTGAAAGTTGTAGCTGTTGCAGGAAAGACATTTAATGAAGATGATATTTCCTTAAAAAATATTTCAAGCATTAACGGAATCAGCCATCTGACCAAAGTAATCGAAGAAAACGCGCTGGTAAAATACCTCGACAAACAATACATCTGCACGATTAAAGCTGTTAGCAACGATTTTAATCAGACGAGCCAGATTGATTCAATGATTGTTTATGGCGACGCCTTGCTTGAAAAAGGTGATCAGAACTTTGCCATTGTCGGGCAGGGAGTTTCATACAATCTTGGGCTTAGCCTTGATGATTATGAAAATCCCTTAACAGTATATGTTCCCCGGCGTTTTAAAGGCAGCAGTATTAATCCTGTGGAAGCATTCAACAGTATGCTGATACCGCCCTCCGGTATTTTTTCAGTGCAGCAGGAATACGACCAGAAATATATGATCGTTCCACTTCGTTTTGCCAGAGAACTGCTCGAATATGACAAACAACTCAGCGCCATCGAAATTAAAGTTAATAAAACAGCTGATCCTTCAAAAGTTCAAAAGCAGCTTCAGACCATGCTTGGTGATAAATTTTCAGTAAAAAACAAGTTTCAGCAGGAAGAATTATTGTTTAAGATTATGAAGTCTGAAAAACTTGCTGTCTTCATGATCCTCTCTTTTATATTGCTGATTGCCACGTTTAATGTTATTGGATCGCTGAGTATGCTTATTATTGACAAGAAAAAGGACATCTCTGTTTTGAAAAGTCTTGGTGCCAGTAATCAAACAATACGCAATATCTTTTTCACTGAAGGTATGATGATCACTTTTCTGGGGGCTATATTGGGACTTGTTATCGGGGGCATTGTTTGCTGGACGCAACAAACGTTCGGATTAATAACGATAAACTCAGGGGAAACTTTTATGATGGAAGCCTATCCTGTAAAGATATTGTTTCTTGATTTTGTTTATGTGCTGCTGGTTGTTGGCCTCATCGGTTTTTTTGCCGCCTGGTACCCGGTCAAATACATTTCAAAAAAACATCTTGAAGAAAGACTGGCATAATTACATTGAATATAAGCAAATTGCAGTTAACCGTTTATGCCCGCATCAACTTCCGGTCCTGATTGCCACGACAGGATCCAGCTTTGAAGCCATATAAGCGGGAATATAGCCGGAAACAAGTCCGATAAGGGCCGAAACAGAAACGCCCAGCATAATATTACCAAGGGTCAGTGCGAGGTCCATATCAAAAGCTCCGGAAACAATGAGCGTTCCGAAATACACAAGCAGCAATCCGAACAGTCCGCCAACAAGGCATAGGATAATAGCTTCGAATAAAAATTCAAACAAAATAAAATAGCTTTTTGCACCCAATGATTTTTGTATTCCGATGATATGTGTGCGTTCCCGGACAGAAACGAACATAATATTCGCTATTCCAAATCCACCGACCAATAGCGAAAAACCGCCAATGATCCATCCCGCAATTGATATTACACCAAAAATACTTTCGAAGCCCTTGGTAAGTATATCGGTTTCGTTTATCGAAAAATTATCTTCACTGCCGGGTTTGAGTTTTCGTATGGACCGCATTACACCGGTAAGTTCATCTATAGTTTCGGCATTTGAATAATTCGGCTTGGCTTTAACAATTAGTGTGGGGTTATAATATTCGTTGTTAATATCAATAACATTCCGGGCAAAATTAATTGGGATTAAGGCCTGATTATCCGGAGAGTTTCCCATAAAATCCTCTCCTTCTTTTACAAAAACTCCGATTACTTCCAACTTTCTGCCAAAGACCTTTACCTGCTTACCGATAGGTTCCTGATTTTCAAAAAGATTTTCAGCGATGTTGCTACCGATAATAACCACATTTTTTCCACCGTTTGATTCCTGGAGTGTGAAATAACGCCCGGAGCTTAATTTTACCGGAAATACTTTTTCATAATCGTGTGAGACACATGAAACACCAACATTATCTATGCTTCTCTGAAGGTGTGTCAGGGTTTTACTCATCGAAATCATAAAAGTAGCAGCCTCAATACTGTTTGAACGCTTAACAACCTCAGTCAGATCGGTATATTGTGTTTCAGGACGGTTAAAATATTTCCACCAGGGAAAATCATTGCTGAACGACCATGGCCATTTCTGGATAAATAAAACATTGTTGCCAAGTGATTCAATATTTTTGCGAATGGTAATTTCCATCGAGTCAACAATAGTAAAAACCGATATTACAGCAAAAATCCCGATAGTAATGCCAAGCAACGATAAAAATGTCCGTAATTTATTTACGATAATCGACTGAAATGCTGACAAAAAACTTTCGCGCAGGAGCTTTATAAAGAGTATCATTTAATTTTTGTTAAAACAGTAACATTGAACGGTTTCTATCGTTAAAGGTTTTATTTGATAAACATAGCATAAGCCAACAACGGTATAAAAGTACAAAATTGTTTGGTAACCTATTGAAAAAGTAAATTTGGAAATTGATGAACATTAGAAAAAAATTTAAGTAATTATTTAAAAATGAAGAAATATTAATAACAAAAAAAGAATTTTATCATATAAAATGCCGAACTTTGCATGATTTTTCACAAACTATACAGATGATTAAGATTAACAGTGCTTTAATATCAGTTTTTCACAAAACGGGTCTTGATGAGATCATCGAAAACCTTAAAACTTTAGGTGTCAAGATATACTCAACCGGAGGAACCCTGGATTATATCAAGAATTTTTGCCCCGACGTTGTTTCTGTTGAATCCCTGACCGAATACCCTTCGCTTTTTGGCGGCAGAGTAAAAACCCTGCATCCTAAAGTATTGGGCGGAATCCTTTACCAGCGAGGCAACGAAGAAGACGTGAAACAATCAGCAGCATTTGGAATTCCTTCCATCGATCTGGTTATTGTAGATCTTTATCCGTTTGAAGATACTGTAGCGTCAGGCTCTTCCGAAGAGGAAATTATTGAAAAAATCGATATCGGAGGCATTTCTCTGATACGCGCAGCGGCAAAAAATTTCAACGATGTGGTAATTGTACCATCTGCCGAACACTATGGCAGGCTGGCACAATTGCTCCAGGAAAAAAACGGTTATTCATCGCTGGAAGACCGTAAATATTTTGCTGCTCAGGCATTCAACGTATCATCACATTATGATACGGCCATATTCAATTATTTTAATTCAACTAGCAACATTTCTGCTTTCAAGAAAAGTTACAGCCAGTCAACAGAACTCAGGTACGGTGAAAATCCGCATCAGCAAGGAGTTTTCTTTGGAGATCTGAAAGAAATTTTTGAACAACTGCATGGAAAAAGTATTTCATACAACAACCTTGTGGATATTGAAGCAGCCGTGAACCTGATCTCGGATTTTCAGGAAACAACCTTTGCCATATTAAAGCACACCAATGCATGCGGAGTCGCGAGCCGCGAAAAACTACAGGATGCCTGGAAAGACGCTCTCGCCGGCGACCCTGTTTCGGCCTATGGCGGTGTGCTTGTTACAAACCGCACCATTGACAGGGAAACAGCTGACGCAATCAACGCCTTGTTTTTTGAAGTGTTGATTGCTCCTGATTTTGAGAAGGAGGCGCTTGAAATACTCTTTCAGAAAAAGAACCGGATCATCCTAAAACAAAAGAAATATAATTTCCCGTCAAAACAATTCAAATCTTTGTTGAATGGGGTTATCCTTCAGGATAAGGACTTTAAAACTGAAACCCCGGCCGATTTGAAAGTAGTAACGGAAACAGCACCGGATGCTTCAGAAATTGATGATCTGTTGTTTGCCAATAAAATTGTAAAACACACAAAATCCAACACCATTATTCTGGCAAAGAATCGCCAGCTTTTGGGTAGCGGAACCGGCCAGACCTCACGTGTGGATGCATTGCGCCAATCCATCAGCAAGGCGCTGGAATTTGGAAAAGATCTTAACAAGGCTGTTATGGCCTCAGATGCGTTTTTCCCATTTGCCGACTGTGTGGAAATTGCTTCACAGGCCGGAATCAGAGCGGTTATCCAGCCCGGAGGGTCGGTAAGAGATAATGACTCCATCGAATTTTGCAACCAGCATAATGTTTCGATGGTATTTACAGGATTCAGACATTTTAAACACTAAAAAATAAAACCAATTATGGGATTGTTATCGCTATTTACTAAAGAAATTGCAATTGATCTAGGAACCGCTAACACAATTATTATTTATAAAGATAAAATTGTTGTAGAAGAACCTTCCATTATTGCGGTGAACCTTATCACTGGGAAAACCGAAGCGGTAGGGAAAAAAGCCCAGATGATGCATGGTAAATGTCATCAGAATATTAGAACTATAAGGCCTTTGCGTGACGGGGTTATTGCCGACTTTCATTCGGCAGAAATCATGATAAAGGAATTTATAAAAATGATGGACAACAAGCATTCATTGTTTCCACCATCACTAAAAGCAGTTATAAGCATTCCATCGGGTATTACCGAAGTTGAGGAACGCGCAGTAAGAGACTCTGCTGAACAGGCTGGAGCTAAAGAAGTGCGACTGATTCATGAGCCCATGGCTGCTGCTATTGGTATCGGCATAGATGTGCTGGAACCAAACGGCAACATGATTATCGACATCGGGGGCGGAACGAGCGAAATTGCTGTTATTGCTCTTGGTGGAATTGTTAACAACAAATCCATTCGTATTGCCGGTGATGAATTTAATGCAGATATTGAAGAATACCTCAGAAAACAGCACAACATGAATGTTGGCGAGCGTACTGCTGAAAGAGTTAAAATTGAAGTCGGGGCTGCCTTACCCGAAATTGACAATCCCCCACCCGATTTTGCTGTTCATGGCCGCGATATGCTTACCGGTATTCCGAAAGAGATCATGGTAAATTATGCCGAAATTGCCCATGCACTTGATAAATCTATTTCGAAAATTGAAACCGCTGTTCTTAATGCTCTTGACATGACACCGCCGGAACTTTCTGCCGATATTTTCCGCACCGGTATATACCTGGCCGGAGGTGGAGCCTTGTTGCGCGGGCTTGATAAAAGGCTGCACCTGAAAACTAAACTGACCGTACATGTTGCAGAAGATCCGTTGAAGGCCGTTGCACGGGGTTCTGCTATTGCGTTGAAGAATTTTGATAAATTTCCGTTCCTTATAAAGTAGGTTTGTTGTAATTTCGATTATAATTATTATCCGGAACCATCCCGTGTGTAATTTTATTTTATGCGTCCTCTGCTCCAGTTTTTGATAAAGAATGCTAATTTTTTCCTGTTTTTATTACTGGAGTTTTTTGCATTTTTTTATATTGTAAAAAGTAATTATTACCAGCAGTCTGTTTTTATTAATTCGGCCAATGCCATCAGCGGCGGCATATACAAGACACAAAGCAATATTACGAATTACTTTTCTTTAAAAACAATCAATAAAATGCTTGCAGAGGAGAATGCCATGCTTAGAAATTCCCAGAAAAGTTCTTTTTCAGAAACTAACAACAAAACATTTGTAATCAACGATACTCTTTATAAGCAACAGTATGAATTTACAGAAGCCACTATTATTTCGAATACCTATAACAGAATAAACAACTATCTTACCTTAAACAAAGGTTATAACCAGGGAATACGTAAAGAAATGGGCGTGATTACTTCACAGGGTGTTGTTGGAATCATCAAAGATGTTTCTTCAAATTTCAGCACCGTTACCTCGGTATTGCATTCAAAATCAAAAATATCCGCTAAAATAAAGAAAAACAATTATATCGGCACTGTTGTTTGGGAAGGTGGAGATTTCCGGACTGCCACACTGAAAGACATCCCGACGCATGTAAAAATCCTGTCAGGCGACACCATTGAAACCAGCGGTTACTCAATGATTTTTCCGGGGGGTATCCCTATTGGAACAATATACCTATACAACGTCAATAAAGGAAATGATTTTTATGATATAAAAATCCGGCTGACCACAGAATTTAATAAGATCTCGAATGTGTATGTCATAAAATCCCTGATGAAAGAAGAACTTGACTCACTCAAAATAAAATCGCAGAATGACTAACCTGATTTTCAGAAATATTAGCCGTTTTATTGTTCTGATATTATTTCAGGTTTTGGTTTTTAATAACATTCACGTTTTTTCATACATAACACCCTTCGTTTACATTCTGTTTGTAATGCTCCTTCCCTTCGAAACACCAAAATGGCTGTTGTTGCTGGCATCGTTTGCATTGGGAATAACCATGGATATTTTTTCAAATACTGGAGGGATTCATACTGCAGCCACTGTTTTGATCGGTTTTATCAGGCCATGGATACAAAATACAATTTCTTCAAAACAGGAATATGAACCCGGGATACAACCCGGAATTAAAAATCTCGGCTTTAAATGGTTCTTTACCTATTCCCTGATACTGACGACCGTTCATCATGTCAGTCTGTTCTACCTTGAGGTTTTCAGGTTCACCGAATTTTTCGGAACTTTATGGCATGCATTGTTAAACGTAGTTTACACCATGACATTCATCATTATCATTCAATACCTTTTTTACAAAAAATAGCACCAGCCAATTCCGGATCTATTTTATTTTTGATTCAATATCATCTGTAAGTTTTGGATCAAATTTCAAATCAATTATCTGCCAGGCCAGATTAGGTTTATACAAAATGATTGAGATTTTCAGAGGTTGCCTGTCAAATTTGAGCAGGTAATCAAAAAGCACATAACTGTCCGTTAAGTTTATTTTGTCGATCAATTCATATCCATAATATTTGCCAAGCATGGCAATTCCCTTTTTAAACTTGGTCTTTGTATCCCGGGTGGATATTGTATCTGTGACCAGCCACTTATTTGTGGACCACGCATAGTCAAAAGCGACATCTGAGCCCTTTTCCTGAAATAATTCAAAAAAATGCGTTGTGATATCTTCAGGTTTTTCCTGAGCAACCAATGAATTATTATAAAATGAAATACAAGCTATTGTAAGCAATGCGGCGGCAATTTTTATCTTCATGATACTATAATTTTATATGAATTTTTTTTTTAATGTAAAATTTATTGTAAAATTATTTTTTTTTTTCGTTTTTTATCAAACTTAATTGTTTTATTTTAATAAATTTGTTTCCCGATTATGTTCACCGAAATTTCGAAATCATAAATCCATGAAAATAAAAATCCTTACAATTCTGCTGGTACTTGTGTCTTGGGGTTGTGCATCGCAGACAACTGAATCAAAACCCAAATTTTTCAGGGCAATCTTTAATAACATCACCATAGACGTTCCGGTGGGATTTGAAGAGGTCCAGGGCCAGAATGGATTTCTGCACAAGGGAAGCGCATCAACTTTAATGATCAATGAAATTTCAAACTCCCCTTTCAGCTTTTCAGCAGATCATTTTAATAGCGAAAATCTGGAAAAGGATGGCGCTAAATTAATTGAGAAACAAGAACTAAAAACAAGTTCCGGTCAGGATGCTGTTTTATATACGCTTACACTATCGGTAAAAAGTAAAGATAACACCACAAATGTTGATTTTGAACGTATGGTTTTAATAACTGGCAATGAAAACACCACGGTTTATGTTGTTGCCAACTATCCCGTGATCATAAAGAAACTTATTCAGGAAACCATGAAGGCCTCCATCACATCAGTTATTATCAATTAATCAAACCGTTTAGCATGAAAAAAATATACGCTTCTCTAATTTTATTTGTATTATTTATTCCCAGCTACCTGTTTTCACAGACGGAGACTCAAACTTATAATGTAAGGTGGCATACCGAAAGTCAGGATATGTGGGGGCCCACCGGTTCTGCGTTTACCATGGACACTTCCATCAATTTATTTGATGTGAACGAGGCCGACGTCGTTACTGCCGGATCCATTGAAAATATTTTCGGAGGCGACTTCGGAGCTTTGCTAACTATTGACTATTGGCTCAGGCTGGGGTCAAATTTCAACATTGAGGGATTCACAACGGGTTGGATCGATGTGAATTATCCTACCAACATTAATCTGACATATCCGGAAAGCGGGAGTTTTAATCCGGGTCAAACAATAACAATTGCTTCTGATTATCAGGTGGATACCGGTTGGTACCTGCAATCACAATTTCCCACTTCAGGACATGTTTCGTTCGATTTGTATTTTGGATTTAACACCGATGTTGATGCAACAGTATGTATCTGGAGTTGTACCACTTTTGATGTTTTTGAAGTAGGTGTGCCTCTCGACACCACGCTGCTTTTTGATATCTCCGACAGCAATGGTGTAGCATCTATTACTTACCCATGGTATGACCCTGCAATTGGGTTTTACATGGCCCACGACACTATTTTACCGCTGGTATTCAATAATCTTGGCGGTATTGGTTTAAGCGGAGTTATTACACTTCCTTATGTTGAAACCAATGATTACATGCTTGCCAATGATAAATGCCTTTATGCAAAAGGCGACAGCGCGTTTATGTGGTTCGACCTTGATATTCTCACATTTTTAGGTGCTTTTGACCCGAGCCTCGACTCCATCCTTGATTTGCTTAACGGAACCATTGATATAGGCGGCGGCATTACTATTGATTACAGCTTGCTGACCCTGAATCTTTTGGTAACAAGTTATATGGTTCAGGATTTATCTTTCTGTCCCACAATTTGGGCAAATCTTACGTTCCCGAATAATTATTCGTACACAGAAACAATACCGGGTTCAGGAACGGTGGTAAGTTCAGGAAATGGCAATAGCATCACGTTCCAGGTCGATCACAATTTGAATTTGGAACTTCCGTGTGATATGCCAAGCAGCTTACCAGCCTATGTCCGGTTTTCGATGGATAACGATTTCAGGAATCACACCTGGGATAGTATTTCTTTTGCTCTCGTAATCACAGCTTTTACGTTTACCCTTAATTTGCCGTCATTCCCTATCTTACCGGATTTCTGCATACCTGAATATTGTTTCAACATACCGGTTCCCTGTCCTGAAAAATCCCTGGGCCCCGATACCTGCTGGCAGGAAATCTGTTTTTCGGAGGTCTGCACCCCTGTAACTACTCCGCAGCCTGATCTTAGTTATACGATCGGACCATTGATAGATGTCAGTATTCCTTTAGGTTATATACCCATTACCTGGTTTGACGAAACCTGGGAACTGGCAGGTTTTCAGCCGGATAACAGTGGCATGGGATTATACGATACCGTAATGCCCGATCAGATAGTGATGGTTCCAAACGAACCTTTTTCAACAGAAATTGACGGGCCAAACGTAATTTGTTTCGGAGATACCAATGCTGTAATAACAGTATATGCCATAAACGGAACAGCTCCATACACTTATGTTTGGAATACTGGTGATTCAGCGACATCAAACGACACAAGCAACTTTATAATAGTTGGTGTCGGGAACTATATGGTTACAGTAACCGATGTGAACGGATGCTCTTCCACCGAACAGCTAATTATTTATTATGTAAATCCGGAGATTTTTATTTCTCTTACCGGCACGGATATTAACTGTGCGGGTGACAGCACAGGAATGATCGTTGCCGATGTATGGGGTGGAACACCAGGATATACTTACGATTGGGTGCCATTTGGCGGCAACACGGATACCGCAGCAAACCTCCCGCATGGCACTTATATTCTTAACATTATCGACTCCGTTGAATGCGACCGGTCTGATACTATAACACTGATTGAATTGCATCCGCTTCCTCCTGTAAATTTCATAGCCGATGTTACAGAAGGTTGCCAGCCATTAGTTGTTAACTTCAGCGAACTGAGCCCCGACCAGGGACAATCCTACGATTGGAATTACTATGACAGCACTGCTCATGATTCGATCAAAAACCCGACACATGTTTTCCAGGACTATGGTACCTTTGATGTATCTCTTACTGTTGTTTCGATCTATGGTTGCGACAGTACTATGTACAAGCCAGGTTATATCCTTGTCCATCCGAAACCTGTTGCAGAATTCACCGTTGATCCAAGTGTGGTGCAAAAAACAGAAAATCCAACATGGACCGTATTCTTTGACGATCAATCCACATTTGCATTTTTCTGGGACTGGAATTTTGACGATCCGGGATCCGGGGCGTCCAATACATCTGATATTCCATCACCATCACACTCCTTCTCTGCTGAAAACATCTATTATGTGACATTGATCGTCACTTCAGATTTTGGTTGCAAAGATACAGCTGTTCACAAAGTTGAAGTAATTGACGATGTACTCCAGTTTGAAAATATCTTCACACCGAATAACGACGGGTTTAATGATGTTTTTGAGATTAAAAATATTGAAAAATACCCCGAAAACAAGCTTACCATTTTCAACCGTTGGGGTGACAAAGTATTTGATGCTTACCATTATCGTAATACATGGAATGCGGAAGGTGTTTCTGATGGCGTGTATTATTATATTTTCGATTCTGGTATAGGAAGCAAACCGGTCGAAGGAACAGTTACTATAATAAGATAAAAATTTTTAATAATTATGAAACATACAATAACCAAAGCATTCTTCACACTTGCAGTAGTCATTTCTTTCCTAATGTCAAGTGTTCAAACAAATGCCTCAAATATTTATTTCAATGGCCCTATTGCCAGTAATACAGTCTGGTCTGCCGACACGGTAATAATTACCGGTGATGTTACAGTGAACAGTGGTGTTACACTAACCATCAACCCGGGTACCAGGATTATTTTCCAGGGACATTTCAAGCTCAATATTAATGGGGTCTTGCTTGCTTTAGGTTCCATAAATGAGAAAATCAATTTCACCATTAACGATACCACCGGTTTTTCCAATATGACTTTAGCTACGGGAGGATGGTACGGCATCAGGTTTTATAATAATACAAGTACTGATACCTCGAAAATCGTGTATTGTAATTTTACATATGGCAAAGCGAACGGAACCAATGATGATGCCTTTGGCGGAGCCATTTATGTAAATAATTTTTCTAAACTCATTATTGCAAACTGCAGCTTCGATCATAATGCCGCCAAATCAAACGGGGGTGGAATCTATTTAAAAAAATGCAGCGGGCTGATCCACGACAATACTTTTACGTATAATAAATGTACGAGCGGAGGTGGAATCTACATCAGTTCGGGAGCTGCTCAGGTTTATAACAATGCTATTATCAGCAACTTTGCCAGTAGCGGAGGCGGTGGAATATTTTGCACAGATACAACCCTTGCAAGAATCAATGGCAACCTGATCCGTCATAACATGGGATTACTCGGAGGCGGAGTCGGGTGTTATGTTGCGAGCCCGAGTTTTAATAACAATACGATCGTTTTCAACAAAGCAACTCATGGCGGTGCATTATCATGTATCAATGCCAGCCCAACTTTTAAAAACAATATATTATACAGCAATACCGGCTCGGGCATTGGAACTCAGGTTGCCCTTATGACTGACCTGTGCGATCCTAATTTTTACTATTGTGACATACAGGGCGGGTTTGCAGCTTTTGGTATACAAGGAACCCAAACCTATACAGGTTCCTATCTTAATAATATTGCAATACTTCCGCAATTTGAAGATACCATTTCCTACAACTACCTGATAAAAGTAACTTCACCCTGTTTGGATGCAGGCACACCCGACACCACTGGTCTCAAGCTTGCTGGTGTTGATATTGCCAATAAACCACGCATCAATATGGCACGTATAGATATCGGCGCTTACGAACGCCAACAGATTGAAAATGCCTGCGGAACAATTTCGCAAAACACGGTCTGGAATGCCGACACGGTAAAGATAACATGTAACATCTTGATTAACAACGGTATAACGCTAACTATTTCGCCAAAAGTATATGTTGAATTTCAGGATCACTATTCCATCACTGTAAACGGCAGAATTTTAGCCAATGCTACTCAATCCGACAGCATTATTTTTACATCCAAAAACACCACTACAGGATGGGCCGGAATTATTTTCAACAATACACCTGCCGGTAACGACACTTCTAAATTTTCATTTTGCCGGTTCAGTTATGCCAAAAATAATACAGGCACGGGTGGTGTGATGTTTATCCGGAATTTTTCTAAAATAAAAATTAATAACTCATTCTTCAAATCAAATTTTGCATTTAGTGGCGGTGCCATTTACGCAAATAACTCCGCAATTACCATTAAAAACACCCTGTTTTTTAGTAATAATTCAGATATGGGTGCCGGCAAGGGCGGCGCCATTTTCTGTGATTCAACTTCCAATTTGCAGGTATTAAAATGTTTGTTTGCTAATAACGGAAGTTATTCCGGTGGCAGCATTTATACCAAGCTCTCTGTACCTGTCATAAAATTATCCATGATATCAAATTCTTATGCTGTTATTGGAGGCGGAATTACCTGTGATACTTCCAACGCAAAGATAATTAATTGTATCATTGTCAATAATGCTGCGACCACCGACGCAGGCGGGGTGTATTCTTACCGTTCTAATCCAGACATTACTAATTCCACCATTTCTTATAATGCTGCCGTCAACGGGGGCGGAATAATGTTTGCCAATGCTATTCCAAAAATTTCGAATACTATTTTACACAGTAATGTGGCAAGTTCGTCGGGGAATCAGGCATACATTTTTGACACATTAAGCGCACCGAAATTCTATTATTGTGATGTCCAGGGTGATACCACAGCCATGGGTAAAAACGGGTTTACTAATTTTAACGGTATCTATCAGGGTAATATTGACACCATCCCCGCATTTATGGCACCACCAGCCGGTGCAGGATTATCATATTCCGGAATAACATCCAACTGGGCACTTGATGCTTGTTCACACCTTTACAATAAGGGAAATACAGATACTTCCGGATTAAAACTGCCCATATTTGATTTTGGGGACAACCTGCGTTTCTTTGGTAACCGAATTGATATCGGGGCCTATGAATTAATCAGGCCTCAGATCACCGGCCAGCCTCTGACATTAACTGTATGTTCAGGCGATACTGCCATTTTTTCTGTTTCGGTGGAATCAAGCTACCCGGTAACTTACTTGTGGGAATATAGTTCAACATTCGGAGTGCTATGGAATCCAGCACCAAATGATAATAATGATTCCGCTTATATCATCACCAATGTTTCACAATCTCAGGACAACTATTATTACAGGTGCGTAATATCTGCTGCCTGTACCCAATCTGTGAATTCGCAAAATGCAATTTTACATGTAAGCACACCTCCGTCAATAAGTAGCCAACCAGTAAATGTTACCATCTGCCAGAATGCTACAGCAAGCTTTACAGTTAATGCCAGTGGAACAAACATCACCTACCAGTGGCAACAGCAGCCACCTGCAGGCACCTGGACAAATTGTACCGGAACTACAGCAACACAATCGACCTATTCCATAACCAACACATCATACAGTTTGAACGGATATAAGTACCATTGTATCATAACGGGGAACTGCGAACCTGACACGATTACTGTTGATGTTTTACTTACCGTCAAAGCGCTCCCCCAAATAACAAGTCAGCCTAGCAACCAGGCGGCATGCCAGGGACAAAACATATCTTTTACTATTAATGCAACAGGTACAGCCATTGTTTACCAGTGGGAAGAAAGCACTGATGGAGGTGCAACCTGGCATAATGCTCCCGGGGTGTCAACAGCCACAACATACGCTGTCACAGGTATAACACCATCGATGAATGGGTACAAATACCGTTGCATTGTGACAGGTGACTGTCCTCCTGCAGCAACTTCAAACGTTGTTACACTTTCTGTAAACACAAGCCCATCCATTACGACTCAGCCACAAAATACCCATGTTTGCCTGAATTCAGACACATCTTTAAGCATTAGCGTTGCGGGAGGTAATTTATCCTACCAATGGGAAACGAAATCTCCGGGCGGCACAGCATGGATTAATGCCTCGGGACCAACTGCAGTATCAGCGGTCTACCAGATTGACAATGCCTCAATGACCTTAAACGGTGCCTGGTATCGTTGCCATGTTCAGAATAGCTGCCCTCCGGATATTATGTCGGACAGTGTTCAGCTTTTTGTTCATTCATTACCAACCGTTTATCTGGGCCCTGACACTTCCATATTTTTATACAGTGAATCGGTTGATATTGATGCAGGTAGTGGTTTTACAACATATCAATGGTCAACAGGTGCCAGTACCCAAACGATCACCGTGGTGGGAACCACAGCAGGTATCGGGCCGCATATGTACACGGTTGTTGTTACCGACAGCTGGGGCTGCAGTGCAACCGATAACATTACTGTCACAGTCCTTGATAACACGGGAATCTCGATTTCCGAACCTGAAGCAATTATTAATATATTCCCTAATCCTGCTAAAGACCTTCTTTATATTGATATAAAGAATAATTCCGAACCTGTTGGTATCAGCATTGCAAATATGGAGGGACAAGTGCTTTTCTCCAATATGTATGAAACGAATATCGGACAGCAATTAATTAATTTGACGGGTTTTTCAAACGGGGTTTATTTCATAACCATATCTCTGAACGGAAAAACAATAAAAGAAAAAATAATAAAACTGTAATTAATAATATTAATAATAATTTTCAATTAGCCAAGTAATTTTTAATTTTGAACGTTTAATAATCTGTAAAAGAATAATACTAAAATAATATATAAGCATTTTTTTCTTTTTTATCAAATATTCTTTTACATTTGTAGATGAGTTTTTGCAACTGACTCCTTATGAATAAAATAACCAACCATACCATTCGAATTTTACTTTTATTTGTTTCTATTTGTTTGAGTTATGATTCATTCCCGCAAGGGCTAAGCCAGGCTCAAAAGGATTCTGTCCTAAATGCTTATGTCACCTTACCAAACAGTGATATCAAGATGGTTCCCCCTGCTTATTTTAAACCTTTCATGAACGACGGTAAATTCGGGTTCATGCACGAAGGCGCCGGTGCTTCCATTTCGATCCAGGAAATTTCGGGAACGCCCTACCCTATTGTAGTCCAGTACATGTCAAAAGAATATCTGGAAACTCAGGACGTAAAGTTCATTGCCAAGGAGAATGTTCAAACTACACAAAAAAAAGATGCTGTGATTTATTTGGTAAGCTTTACGGTGAAAAGTAAAGATGGCAGTAAAGAACTTCAGTACGAGCGAATCATGTTGTTTACCGGGGACTATAACCGGACTATCTGGATAAGTGCCAATTATCCGGTAGTTGCCCGAAAAATGCTTTTTAATCCATTAAGAATTAGTTTGTTATCTGTAAATTTTGACTAGTCGAAAACATTATTAAATGAAAAAACAGTTACTCCTTATTTTTTATTTTCTTTTTTTAATGTTAAGCATTAACGGCAGGGTGTTTTCACAAACACATACCGTTACGCATAATGTTGACTGGGTTACCCACGACCAGAATATGTGGGGACCTGTCGGAGATCCTTTTACCCTCAATATGGACATTGATTTATTCGACATCAGTTTTGGTGATACGACCTCAATAGGTGACATCGTAAATATTCTGGGTGGCGATTTTGGTGCTGTCATTGATATCGGCACATGGGTTGAGGCGGCCTCCACATTCAGCATTCATGGTTTTACAACAGGATCGATCGATGCTGAATATCCCGTTGAAATAGATCTTACTTTTCCCGATAATTATACATTTAACCCCGGCCAATGGGTTACTATTAACACGGAATATACTGTTGAACCAGGGTGGGATCTCACCACGCATTTTCCAACTGCCGGAGTAATACAGCTTGACTTTTTCTTTGGATTTGGCTTGAATATTTCTGCCGAAGTATGTATCTGGGATTGCATCACCTTTGATGTCATAAATCTGAATTTACCGACCGACTCTATAAATATTTTTTATCTGAACTCTCAGACTGGCGAAGTTTCATATCCTTGCTGGAACGGCTTTTTCTTCGAAATATGCCATGACGATGTTTTGCCAATTATTATTGAAGATTGGTGGGGTATTGGGTTGACCGGTTTTATTGACATACCTTATGTTGAAACAACAGACTGGCTGGGGACAGATAGATGCCTTTATGCTTCAGGTGATGATCTGTGGCTTCACCTGAATATCGACATTATTCAGTTATTAAGTGCTATTGCCCAATTAATTCCGCCACCTGCCGGCCCGATCATCGTTCAGATTTGTGATTTTATGAGCGGCACCTTTGATCTTGGAGGCGGCATCACGATTGACTATACCTTGTTATCTCTTAATTTCGGTCTTGACAGTTATATGCAACAGGATTTTACGCTCTGTCCCGATGTGTGGACGAGGTTTACCTTCCCCACCAGTGTTCCATATACAGAAACTGACCCGGCTAACGGGGATGCGGTTGTAACATCTGGAAATTCGGCAGTCATTGATATAATGTGTGATAACGATCTGAACTTCAAATACCCCTGCGATGGATATCCTGTGTGGGATATTGGTATTCAGCACTACCTGACCAATGATTTCACCAATCATACCTGGGACAGTATGGCTTTCTATTTCAATATCACCGCGTTCGAATTCTGGATCAACCTGCCTTCATTCCCTGTTTTGCCGGATATTTGTATTCCGGAATACTGCATAGACATCCCTGTTCCCTGCCCGGAAAAATCTCTTGGCCCGGATACCTGCTTGCAGACAGTTTGCATGCCTGAGGTATGCACTCCAGCCATCATTGTTCAACCGACAGACCTTACCATTCATATCGGCCCGCTATTCTCTCAGACTTTCCCGCTTGGATATATTCCTATCACATGGTACGACAATACATGGCAATTAGCAGGATGGACACCAAATCAAACGGGTATCTTTGATACCATCATGGCGGATGAGCAGATCATTCCTAATCCTCCGATGACCATGCATGCTGATATTACTACTCAAATCATTTGTTTCGGCGATACCAACGGTGTGATTACAGCTTTTGTGGAAAATGGCACTCCACCATATACTTATATCTGGTCGACCGGCGATTCTACAACCACCAACAACACCACAAACTCTATTTCAAATCTGGCGGCAGGAACCTATTATGTTACCGTTTATGATTCCGGGCCATGTTATTTTTATGATACTGTTGATATCAGCAACGTCGACCCACCGCTTTATATATCGCTCGAGCCAAAAAATGTGACCTGTTTCGGCGGTTCTGACGGAAGAATCACTGCGCATGTTACAGGTGGCACGCCCGGATATACTTACTTATGGTATCCAATCGGAGGTTTTGACTCTGTCGCGAGCAACCTGCCAGCCGGGACCTATTGGGTTGTTGCTACTGACCTACTGAACTGCAGCATAAGCGACACAGTTACACTTATTGAACTCTGGCCGTTACCGGAAATTAATATCGAGTCTGAACCCGATAGCGGTTGCCAACCGCTTTTTGTGCAGTTTTACGAAACAACCGCCGATTCCGGACAGACATATCTGTGGGATTATCACGACGAAGGGTTCATGGATACTATTAAAAATCCTATACATTTATTTGAAGAATGGGGCTTGTTTGACGTAACAATTTATGTCACCTCAAATCATGGGTGCCTTGATTCGCTAACTATAGACGATATGATTGAGGTTTTCCCAAAACCCAACGCAGATTTCAGGCCGGAACCGGAGATAACAGACATTCTGGAATCATGGGTTGCTTTTGACAATATGTCGGACATTACGTTCTGGTCCTATTGGGTTTTTGGCGACGGTCTTACATCAAACGAAACCTTTCCGTTGCATCATTATACAGACACCGGCGCCTACGATATCGTATTATATGTTGTGTCGGAGCATGGCTGCAGAGATACCGTAAAACACAGTATTTATATCAAAGAAAGCATCACCTTCTATGCACCTAATGCATTTACACCGGACCGTGACGGAATCAACGAAGCCTTTATTGTGAAAGGAACCGGAATTGATAACAGCACGTTCAATATGATGATTTTCGACCGCTGGGGGACACTTGTATTTGAATCCTCTGATGTTAACGTTGGATGGGATGGTAAAATTGGCGGCAATATTGTCAAAGACAGTGGCGTTTATTCATGGGTGGTGACATATAAGGATTATACCGAAAGAAAACATAAATATTCAGGGTCGGTTATGCTGATCCGTTAATTAATAAGGATTGTACAAGATTGTCAGTAAAAGTTTTAGTTATAAATTTTTTCTGACAATCTTTTTTTTATAAATCGGTACGTTTTTTGATGTGGCGAACGTTTTTTCAGAAACCGTATTAACAAAACAGATCAAACTTTATGGAAGCTAAAAAGAAAATAATAGTCCACTTCAATAACATCACCCCTGAAGTACTGGAAGCCATACAAAAGAAATATCCTGAGGGTTTTCAGGACCACATCTTTAAAGTCACAAAACCCAACAACGATTTTTTTCATGCCATAACAGTCGACACTAAGGACGCTAGTTATTTAATTAAAGTTGACGTCAAAATAGACAATGCTACCGATGAAAAAATTGCCGAACAATTGTTTGCAAAAGACGATATTCCTGAAGCAGAGGGAAAACCTTCTGATGAGGATGAACACGAACCACCTGAGAAAATAGCTTCGGAAGATGATGATAATTTCTGATTTTTAAGCGTCTTTTCTTTCTGTATCAACGCCCCAATTAAACGTTTTTATATCAAAACCTGCAAGCAGCAACAGCTTATCTATTACTGTGCCGACTAATGCCTCAATACTCTGAGGTTTTGAATAAAATGACGGAGATGCAGGGCAAATTATTGCACCTGACTGAACAAGCAGCTTGAAGTTTTCAATATGTACCAGATTATAGGGCATTTCGCGCACGAGAAGTATCAGCTTTTTATTTTCTTTCAGCATGACATCGGCTGTGCGTGATATCAGATCATCTGCATAGCCATGGGCAATCCGGCCCAGGGTTCCCATTGTGCAGGGGCAGATAATCATCACATCAAACTGTGAGGAACCGGAAGCAAAAGGGGCAAAAAAATCTTTGTTGTCAAAAACATTTGCGCCAGGCAGCGATTTATCAGCATTTTCTAATTCATAGTTACGAACTTTGAGCGCATTTTCTGAAAAAACAATCCCGAAGGCATCAATCTGATCTTTAATTAGTTCCAGTTTGTCGAACAAGGCTTGTGCATAAATAGCCCCACTGGCACCGGTAACCCCGACTACGATTTTTTTCTTTGTCATATTTCGAAAATTGCTGACAATGTAATGGTGCTGTTGTATTGCCAGCGGTCAAGCCGCCAGGCTGTTTTCAACTCGGGTTTGCGTACAGGCAGTATGGAATTCTCATAACGAATATTTGCTTTCAGGTGTTTGATAATATTAACACCTAATCCTCCAAGCACGCATAGATCAAACTGATTAAAACGCGGCCTTTGAGAATCATAAACTAATCCGTATTCATCTTTTTCAATATACTCCCGTTTCATAAGGACACCCATCGCCGGCCCTATTTCGAAATAAAACCGTTTTGAAAACTGCCATTTATACAATAAAGCAAGTTCGATATAATGAAGATTCAGCTTATAAATTGTATAATCATTATTCTTCGGCCGGGGGTTCTTGCTACTTCCTTTTAATATGTATGAAAGCTCAAGCTGTAAGGCGGACTTTTCCGTAAAATTAAAGCTTGAAAAAGCCCCTACATTCCACCCCGCTTTATTGAATCCCGAAAGCTGATCACCCGAAATTTGCGAAGCTGCTATCCCTGCAAAAAATCCCCCATGAAACTTCTGTGCAAAGGTTCCAGATATCGCAAACATGAATATTATAAAAAAAATTTTCTTCATTTCTGGTCCCAGCGTTATTCTTTACAATATTGTTTTACAAATTCATCACCGGCATCACCTTCAAGCCCTTTATATTTTCTTGCATCTTCACAAGCACCGGCTGAATCCTTAAAATAGCTTCTGATAACCATTCGTTCTTTGATATAAAATGAATCATGTTCATCAACCGAAACTGCAAAATCAAGATCTGATAATATCTGTGTTTTCTGTGTTTCCGATATGTTTTCATTTAATAAATAAAAATAGGTCATCGCTCTCAAATAACGCGCTTCTGCATCTGCCGGGCCGTGCATCACTGCTTTTGATGAAAATAAATATGCATCTGAAAAATTATTCAGAAATGTATTGGTCACTGCAATGTTCTTAATGTATTTGATATTAGAGGTGTCCAGATCATAGGCCTTAGTATAAAAATACACTGCGGAATCATAGACCTTACTTTCATTCTGTATCATTCCTATCATGTTCCAGGCTTCTGCATTTTGGGGATTAACCGCTGCTGCCTGCTTGAAAAATCCCATGGCAGTAATCATGTTATTATCAAGTTCTTTCATACCCATATTAAAAAGTTTTTCATCAGCTGTCGCGATCTCTTTCCAGGTGAATTTCACCTTCTGCCCGGCAGTAAAATGATCCTCCTTCACACCATCCACAGTTATTACACTTTTCTCTTCAATAAGTGTAAATCCTGCCGCCATGTTTTCTTTCCCATCAAATTTAACTTCGCCAATAGTAAGCCAACCCGTCATAAGGGCTCCCAGTAGTTCTTTTTCAAATTTTTTCATTAATTCCCCCACCGTATTGACTTGAGGCAGTCTCTGGTCCGGAGTATCAAGTAAAATCTTAATTTTTGCCCCCTTTTTATTTACAATAGTTCCAAATAATTCACGCGTGATTGTATCTCCTATAATATTATTCTGAGCAACGAGAACAATATTTACAACTATTAAACAAAAAATAAAAACTGCAAGTTTCCTTTTCATAATATTGTTTTTTGTAAAGGTAGAAAATAATTTTCAAATCATTATATGGGAACCACTAAACATACATTAGCATGTGACCAATTTTTTTTTCGAAATTACTCCAGTTGCATTTCCCAAATCCTTTTTAGTGTATTCAGATTATTAAGAATTAACAAAATTCTAAAACACTGTATAATTGATATTTAAAAACATTTCCGGATTCACATACGCCATATTGTCGCACACTAATAAACAAACTGTCATTTTGTCTGCAAGGCTCTTTTTTGACATTTTTTGTAATAAATTGTTTTTGTGCAAATTAAAAAAAACAATAGTTTTCATTATGAAATTTGCATAAAGTTTGAAAATGGACGATTGCAAGTATTAAAATTATTAATTAAACCAAATGGAGGATAAAACCATGAAACTTATTAGATTTAACAACCAGCCTACATTTTCGGATCTGTTGGACAGTTTTTTTGAAAATGATCCGAATAATTTTTTCAGCAAAAACAATTTCAATGTTCCGGCAACCAACATCGTGGAAAATGAGAATTCATTCGAGCTTGAACTTGCTGTACCGGGAATGAAAAAAGAAGATTTCAAAATCGATGTGGAGAACAACATGTTGACGATTTCTTCTGAAAAACAGGAAGAAAAAGAAGAAAAAGGCAAAAACTACACCCGTAAAGAATTTGTTTACGGAAGTTTTAGTCGTTCGTTTGTTTTGCCCAAGAGTGTTGATTCCGAAAAAATCAAAGCCGAATATAAAGATGGTGTGCTTAACCTGAACCTTCCTAAAAAACCGGAAGAAAAGCTGAAAGAAAAAAAACAAATATTAATTAGTTAACAAAAGGATGTTTGCAAAAAAAGGAGGTTTGATTCGAGCCTCCTTTTTTTTTATCTAACTTTGAATGCAGCAAACAGTTGTTAATGAAGCCATCCCGTATTTATTTTATACTGATTATTTTTTCGGTCACGACTGTTATGACATCGTGCAAAACAACTCATCAGGTAACTGTAAACCACCAGAATACTGACATTAAAAATACAAATTACAAATTTTATTCTCAAAAGTTAGGAGTCAATTTTAACGGAAATGAAGACCTGTCGCTCTTATCCTGCATAACAGAATGGATGGGTGTCCCATATAAGTACGGCGGCAACTCTAAAGAAGGGACAGATTGCTCGGGCCTGGTATTATCCGTTTTCAACGAAGTATATAAAATTAAAATGTACCGTAGTTCTTCCGACCAATTGAAAAATGTAAAAGAGATTCCCCGGAACGAGCTTAAAGCGGGTGACCTGGTGTTTTTTAAAATTTATAATGATAAAGTTTCACATGTGGGGATTTACCTCGGTGAAAATAAGTTTATTCACGCTTCTACAAAAAGAGGTGTGGTAATAAACAGCCTTGATGAGGAGTATTATAAAAAATATTTTTGCACAGCAGGCAGGGTGATAGGAATACCACAAAGCCCGAAATCCTATAAGTAATGCCTGAACGGTATTAAAAGATTTTCGAACAACTTGTGTAATACGGGCCGTCGCTTCCACAGTTCATAATCAAATTCCACGCAATCTTCCAGTGTCTCGTTTACATGTACCATCAGATCCTGCATCAGGTTCTCGTTTGTTCCGGCAAGCATTACTTCGTACATATATCTGAAGCTGCGGTAATCAAAATTTGATGTACCGAAACAGAAGGTTTTATTATCCACCAGCATTAACTTTGCGTGTAAGTTGTATGGTTTGAAAAACAATAGCTTCACATTATTCTTATGCAACATCCCGAGGTACTTACTGCGTAACACATCAACAAACCCAACGTCTGACTGCTTCGGTGTAATAATTTTCACATCCACGCCGCGTTTACCGGCATCCATGAGTAATTTTCTCAGGTAATAACCCGGGAGAAAGTAAGGAGTTTCAATGATTATCTGTGTACGGGCATGTTTAATAAGATCTTCAAATTTTTTCTTCACGCGTTGCCTTGTCAGCGAGGGTACATCACGGATGATTTTCAGGTTGCCACAACTCAGCATGCTGGTCTGACGGCGAATGTTGAAGGTGTTTTTTTTATATATTTTCCAGCTGTCGTTAAAAGCTTTTTTAAAAGTAAGCGCAATTTTCCCTTCCATTTTAACGATAAGCTCGCGCCAGTTCAGGGAATACTCATTAATATTAGCCGAGCCTAAATATAGAATATGATCATCAATAACGATGATCTTCCGGTGATTCCGCCTGTGGTGCTTGGTAAACGCATCAAGGTTATACTTGAGCTTCATAAAATACCTGACCTGCGCGCCATTCCTGATAAGTTCATCAAAAAACGAAGCGTTCACCAGGGCGCCCCATGAATCGATCATCAGTTTAATTTTTACACCCTGTTTGCTTTTTTTGGCCAACACATCACGGAAACGCGTTCCTATCGAATCATCAACAAATTTAAAAATCTCAAAACAAATGGTTTTCTGAGCCTTTTCAATATCGGCAAGCAATTCGGTGTAAAACTTTAAAGGGTCACTGAAAACTTTGTGGCCGTCAATACATTCTGTACGACTCAGATCCGTTGTCATCATTATTTTACCCTTCCCGGATTATTTGTAATAAATGATTTCCACCCTGTATACGATTTTGTATTTGTCGCAGGGTTTTTCTGAAAATAATGACACACTGCAACGCCCAGGGCATCAGTTGCGTCAAGATAATCAGGCATGGTATCAATGGTAACAATTCGTGCAAGCATAGAGGCAACCTGCTCTTTCGATGCAGCGCCCTTTCCGGTGATGGCTTGTTTAATTTTACGCGGAGAATACTCAAAAATCGGTATCGACTTGTAAAGGGCTGCTGCTATGGCAACGCCCTGCGCACGGCCAAGTTTAAGCATAGACTGAACATTTTTTCCGAAAAACTGTGATTCAATAGCCAGTTCATCAGGTTTATATTTTTCGATGATGCCAAGAACCTGTTCAAATATTGTTTTCAGTTTCATGTACTGGTCGGGAAGCTTGTTTAATTTGATCACATCCATCGTAATAAGTTCAATCTTTTTATCTTTGTTATGAATTAATCCATAACCTAAAATATTTGTCCCGGGGTCGATACCAAGTATAATTCTGTCGATGCTCACAATAACGATATTAAATGCTTAAAACAAAAATAATCAAAACAAGTAATTATTTTATCAAAATACTGATAATAATTCTTTCTTTTGGCTTCATTGCATACAGGTTATTATACAAGCATGATGTTTCGGAATTAGCTGAAGGGTTTAGGTCCATGGGGGCTGAACACGGTTCTTTGATAATCTTAATAGTGGTTTTTATTATGATGCTTCTCAACTGGGCTTTTGAAACGGTAAAGTGGCAATACCTTATTAAAAAAATCGAAAAAGTATCGTTCATTAATTCGTTAATGGCTGTATGGGCAGGGCTCACAACAAGTTCTTTCACGCCCAACCGTACAGGAGAATATTTCGCACGGGCATTTATACTGGACAAAGCAAACCGTTGGGAAGGGATTTTTATTACATTCATAGGGAGCCTCAGCCAACTAATACCCACTATGTTGTTCGGAACCATCGCTGGTTTTTTCTTTGTTGCGTCATTGCATAACGGCCCTTTTCAGGACAAACTCTTTGTTTACTATATCCTTCTTGGAATTTCAGTGATTTTTACCGCTTTGGTTTTAATTTTTTATTTCCGGGTATCCTGGCTGAAACATTTTTTTCAGAAACTTATTCCTAAAAAATACGCAGAATTCAGGGCACATTTTGATGTCTATTCGGGGTATTCGTTTAACGAGCTATTTAATGCGCTGGTCTTAAGTATTATACGTTATGCTATTTTTGCAATACAGTTTTATCTTCTGATCAGGATATGCCATATTGATATTCCGTTTTGGGACGGCATCATGCTGGTTTGTTCTATTTTTCTGGTAACGACCGCGATACCCACATTTGCCATGACGGAACTTGGTGTTAGAGGTTCGGTGAGCATCCTGTTGTTCGATATGTTTTTTCAAAACCATGCTATTGTAGCTGATTTATCCTCTGAAGTTTTTCTGTCTTCTTTTATGATCTGGTTTATAAACCTTATCATTCCCGCAATAATAGGTGGATTTTTTGTCTTCAAACTAAAATTCTTCAGAAAACAATAATGATTGTTATCCTGATAATATCATCTATAATTGGAGCCTGCTACATCGGGCTGATCAGCCTTTTTACGTATGGCTGGTTTAAAAATAAATCCACTACCGGTTCACTGGAAACCCCACACACAAAGGTTAGCGTGATAGTTCCTTTCCGTAACGAAAAAGAAAACATGCTGCCCTTACTTCAAAGCCTGTCTGAACAAAATTTCCCTTCAGAACTTTTGGAGGTGCTGCTTGTTGATGACAATTCCAACGATCACAGCGGCGAAATTGCCAAAGAATATATCAGTAAAAATGAGTTGAAAAATTTCTTGCTTCTCACGTTGTCCGATGCTGATGGTTTTTCCAAAAAGGCCGCTTTAAAAAAAGGTATTGAGAACTCTTGCGGAACGCTGATCATAACGACCGACGCCGACTGTACTTTCAAAAAAAACTGGTTACGTGCCATTGTAAATTATTACGAACAGAAGAAATGCCGCCTCATCTCCGCACCGGTAGTTACGGACAACAGAAAAGGCTTTTTTGCAAAACTGCAGTCGTTTGAATTTCTAAGCCTGGTGGCAAGCGGCGCCGGGGCGATGTCGGCTAATAAACCTATTATGGCTAACGGGGCTAATTTATGTTTTGAACGCAGTTTATATAATGAGTTGAACGGCTATAACACTCATGACTGCTATGCTTCGGGTGATGACGTGTTTTTTCTTTTTGAGGCAAAGGAGCATTGCAAGGACAACAAAGAACTATGTTTTCTTAAAGATCACGAGAGTATCGTAATTACACAAGGGCCCCGGAACCTGAAAGAATTCCTGCACCAGCGAATTCGCTGGGCTTCAAAAAGCACGGCTTACAAAGACACATTAGCGGTATTTACAGCGCTCATTATTTTTCTGTTCAATCTGTCCATCCCGGTATTACTCTTGTGTGGTATTTTTAATTTCTGGTTTGCTCTTATAGCTGCAATGCTTTTTACCGTGAAGCTTTTCCTAGATTTTCCGTTATTATTCTCTGCTGCACGGTTTGTGGGAAGATCAGAACTTATCTGGTATTATTTCCCCATGCAAATGATCTATCCTTTCTATATTATGATAGCCGCGGTTCTGTCATTCTTAATGAAGTTTGAGTGGAAAGGAAGAAAAAGGAGAAAGTAATGATTTAAGGTCTGGTTCAGGACTCTTATCTGACATGGTACAATGGGCGCAAACAAGAGGACAAAATTGCCATTGAATTATGCATGGCGCGGGCAGTTGTTTTTAATTTGTTGCGCAAAATGATTCCATTGATTCAATTCAGTCCGAAATCAACCCAAACACTTAAACTCCGGCTGTTAACTATACTTTGCCTGGTGGTCGCGGCAATATAATTTACCTTAGACACCTGCCATTAATCTTCAATAGCCTGGTAAGTCAGCTCCATGAATTCCTTAAACACCGGATAATAATAATTCGGGACAAACTGCATCATCAAGATCAATATTAATTCTTCTTTGGGATCAATGAAAAAATAAGTATTAGCAGAACCCGACCACCAGCAGGACCCTTTATTGCCAATTATATTTGATTTTGCAGTATCCTGTAAAATAGCAAACCCCAATCCGAAGCCCATCCCCGAGAGTAACGGGCCAAAGAAATCATCATCAGGCATCATCGCGTTTGGAACATGAACCGAAGACATTAAATCAACCGTTTTGGGATCAGGATCAAAACCTGTGGACTAAAAAATTTAAGCATATAAATTTGCAAGTCGAAAAAGGAAAAAATTAGTATCCGTGACACCACGATATTGCGATCTAAAAGCCTTTATTTTCGCATTAAATG